>Ga0315902_10013763_pt1 | contig 10448 bp, 5 predicted proteins | sample LakEriMetagenome_9_FD_203523 | JGI IMG/M metagenome (GOLD analysis project Ga0315902, IMG submission 203523) | Freshwater fungal communities from buoy surface, Lake Erie, Ohio, United States - Buoy 12 MA117 | ecosystem: Environmental > Aquatic > Freshwater > Lake > Lake biofilm | place: USA...
GCTGGAATGCATGCGGACGGGTAGTGCGTGCGTGCGCGAGAAATTGACTCTTTTCTGGCACGGACATTTCGCGACGAGCCAGACCAAGGTGCGGTTCAATCATCTCATGCTTGTGCAGAACGAGACTTTCCGCCGTCTTGGCACGGGTCCGTTCCGCGAGTTGTGCGCCGCAATGGTGAAAGATCCGGCCATGCTTGTTTGGCTGGACGGGCGCGAGAGCCGGGCCAAGGCGCCGAACGAGAATTTCGCCCGCGAGATTCTGGAGTTGTTCACCTTGGGCGAGGGGAACTATACGGAGGAGGACATTCGCGAGGCCGCGCGTTGTTTCACCGGATGGGTGGTCGATCCGGAGAACGGGGAGAGCATGTTCGTTCCGCTGCGCCATGATGACGGACGGAAAAAGCTGCTCGGCAAATCCGGAAAGTTCGGCGCGGAGGATGCGGTGGACATCATTTGTTCGCAGCCGCACTGCGCCGAGTTCCTCGCGGCCAATCTGTGGGAATTCTACGCCTATCCCCAACCGGCGCCGGATCTGGTCCGGTCGTTGGCCGCGCATTACCGGAAGAACAATCTCCGCACCGGCGAACTTTTGCGCGAGATTTTCACCCATCCGGAGTTCTACTCGACGCGCGCCCGCGCCACGCAGATCAAAAGCCCGGTGCAATGGATGGTGCAGGCCGCGCGCGAAACCGGCCGGCAGTTGCTTCCTTCCGGCATGGCCCTGCCGTTGGCCGCCGAGTTGGGGCAGAATCTTTTCATGCCGCCCAGCGTGAAGGGTTGGGATGGAGGGACGGCATGGATCAACAGCGCCACCCTCATCCAGCGGAGCAACACCGCGCGTCTCTTCACCGTGGCTGCGCCGCCGCTGCCCGACGAGGCGGCGGAATCCATGGACGCGGCGGCGTGGCAACTCGTGGCGCCTCGGGACACCCGGGCCGATGCGTCCTCACTTTTCCGCCGTTTGGAGCGGGTCTTCCTCGCCGCGCCCGCCGGACCGGCCACGCGACAGCGGTTGGCAGCTCTTCTGGAAAAAAGCGATTTTCCCTGCGGGGACGACACGGTGCGCGATGCGTCGGTCGTCCTGCTGGGCTGCCCCGAATACAACCTCTGCTGACCATGACCGATCCGTTTTTCACCCGCCGCAAATTCCTGCGAACCGTCATCCTCGGCGGCGCCATCGCGCCGACCGTGCCGTCCTTTGTCAACCGCACCTTCGCCGCCCTCGACGGCGTGGCCGCCTCGAGCTTCACGCCGGTCACGGGCAAGGACGACACCATCCTCGTGGTCATGCAACTGGCCGGCGGCAATGACGGGTTGAACACTGTCATACCTTTCGCCGACGACGCCTACTTCAAAGCGCGGCCCGGTCTGGCCGTCCCCGCGAAAAAAGTGCGTCGCCTCGGTGACCATTGCGGTTTGCATCCGTCGCTGGAAAATCTCGGCGCCTTGATGGGCGAGGGACATGCGTCCATCGTGCAGGGCGTGGGTTACCCGAACCCGAACCGCTCCCACTTTCGCGCCACCGAGATCTGGCACACGGCGAGCGATGCCGACAAGAACGAGGCTCACGGCTGGCTCGGCCGGTATTGTGATGCGGCCTGCAACGGTGAAGATCCGGGCGAGGGAATTGCCGTCGGCGACCAGGTGCCGCAAGCGCTGCGGTCCAAATCGGGCAAGTCCATCGCCATCGGCGCGCCGCAGGACTACCAGTTCCAGGACGGCATGGATCCGGCGCCGATGGAAGCAGACGACGATGCGTCCGCCCCGGCCGGCGGGTCGATCGACATGCTTTTCGGCGCGTCCGATCCGGACGTGAACGTGGCCGACTTCTTGCAGCGCACCGCGCTGGATGCCGTGGCGTCCTCTTCCAAAGTGCAGGACATCTTGCGCAAGGCGCGCCGCGGTGCGGATTACCCCGCGACCGATCTTGGGCGGCGTCTCGAGTTGGTCGCGCGCTTGATCGGCGGCGGCATGTCCTCGCGCGTCTACTATGTTTCGCTCGGCGGTTTCGACACGCATGCCAACCAGGCCGGCGCACACGAGCGGCAACTGGCCGTCTTCGACCAAGCAGTCGGTGCGTTCTGCCGCGACATGAAAGCGCAGGGGAATTTCGACCGCGTGACGCTCCTGACCTTCAGCGAGTTCGGCCGCCGCGTGGCACAGAATGCCAGCGGTGGAACCGACCACGGCGCGGCCGCCCCGCTCTTCCTCTTCGGTGGTGCGCTCAAAGGAGGTCTCATCGGCAAGCATCCCAGCCTGACCAAACTCGACCGTGGAGACCTCGTGCACCACACGGACTTCCGCAGCGTCTATGCCACGCTGCTCGAGCAATGGCTGAAAACGCCGTCCGCCCCGGTGCTCGGGCGGAGATTTACCACGCTTCCGCTCCTGCGGACCTGATCCCGTCAACTTACGCCGACCCTCACCTGTCCGGCGCAGCACGAGGGCCGTCGGCACATGGATGCGGGTCTCGAGGCCGTCAACGACTGGATCACCAGCCTTGAGACGATCTCGCATATTCGGGCGGTGAGCTCCTCTGTTGCACTATCCGACCTCGTTTCTGCGTTTTTTGCAGCGCTGGACCGGGAGGATTGTCATTCGCAGTCGCTTAACCATGAAAATACTTGAGCAAAAGGGCTGGCAGCATTACGACGTTGGCCTTGAGTCGAGGTATTTCATGGCGTCTGGCAGTTTTCCTTTTTTTGGTCGCGGCGGCGCACGCCCAGCGTCCGGCTCTTCCCAATTTCATCATCATTCTGGCCGATGATTTGGGCTGGCAGGATCTGAAGTGCTACGACAAGGAGGCGCCGTTCTCGGTTTTTCAGACGCCTTACATCGATGCCTTGGCGTCCGAGGGCGTGCTCTTCCGCCAAGGCTATTCGCCGGCCCCGGTCTGCGCCCCGAGCCGTGTGGGTATTATCTGCGGCAAGAATCCGGCGAGGGCGGGGAAGACCAGCGTGGTCGGAGGCACTTACCCCCAGCCCGCGTCGTCGAGCACGAGGATGATGGAGCCGTATTACACGGCGCGAATGGCTCTGGACGAGATCACCATTCCCGAGGCGCTTGGTCGGTTGGGCTATTTCAGCGGCCACATGGGCAAATGGCACATGGCGGTGGGCCACAACTCCTACCCCAACGCCTTGGATCAGGGCTTCGACTGGTCGCGGGCCAATCGCGGTGTCACGGTCGGGATGTCCGACCGCAGGACCGGCTTCGCCACGATAAACGCAGGCGATCCTTACCAACTGCAGGACATCGATGGACAACCCTCGGCCGAAGGCTTTGCATTCGACCAGTTGACGCAGGATGCGCTCGACTTTCTCGGGGAAGCGACAAGCGCGCGCGCAAACCAGCCTTTCTTTTGCTACTACGCCTCGTGGCTGGTCCACGCGCCGATCCACATGCGCACCGAGCGCCTCCTGCGAAAATACGCGGGACTGATGGGCTACAACTATCCGTTGAGCGGCGCCGAGTTTTTTGCGCCGGGACAGAAGAACCCCTACTACGCGGCGATGGTGGAAACCTTCGACTATCATGTGCATCGCATCGTCACCTACCTGAAAAACACCGACGATCCCCGATGGCCGGGCCATAAACTCATCGAGAACACCTACATTTTTCTCACCTCGGACAACGGCGGCACGGAAGGCGTCCAAGGGGAAAACGTCACCGACAACTATCCGCTCGACCAAGGAAAAACCCGCACGGAGGAGGGGGGAGTGCGCGTCCCGTTCATCGTCACCGGACCGGGCGTTCCGGCCGGCATGACGAGCGAGGTTATGGTCAACGGCCTCGATCTTTATCCCACCATCTTGGCCCTGGCGGGGCAACCCGTTCCGGAGCGTCTCGACGGTTGCGATTTGCGTGGGCTGCTTTTGGGCAACCCGCAGGACCCGGCTCTAGTCAAAGACCGGTCGGGAGCCGTGCGCGACACGATGTTCTGGCACTTTCCCCACTTCGGCGTTCCCAGCAGCACCATACGCAAGGGTGGATGGAAGCTTTTTCGTAATTACGACCATGTGGACAATGCCGCCGTCGAGCCTTACCGATTGCATCATCTTTACGATGCCAACGGTGTCGGCAAGGACATCGGGGAGTCAAACAACATGGCTGGCACCCAGGCCGCGCTGGCGGGGGAACTGGCCGCCGAGTTGCAGTCTTGGCTGACGGAGGTCGGCGCGCGCTTCCCTTCCTACAACCCGAAACGCGCGGCCACGCCCCACCAAAGCGAAGTCCCTTCGGTCACCGGTGCGGGCAATCTCAATGGCCTCGCCTGGGTCGATTGGGAAACAAACAAGGCGCCGGTCAAGCGCGTCGAGTTGATCTACGCGATCAACGGTGGCGGCACCGACGAGGAATGGTTCTCCCTGCCGGTGTCTCCCTCGGCTGCCGGCGGACATGCCATGGTCGCCATCCCGAAAGGAACAACGCACTTCGTTTTCAACCTGATTGATGCCAATAACTTTCTCGTGAGTTCGCCGGATGTAGGCACGGGTAATGCCCCCACGCCTGTTCCGCCCTACGTGCCCAATTTCCGGGACTTTTACGGCGAATGGGGCACCGCGCACGGCTTGGACGCGATTCCTTCGAATACCGCTCCGGAGTTGAACACGGTCGGCACCAGCCAAGGAGGCCGCCTGCTGCGCGACAGCGCGGGTTTTTGGAGGGGCCAGGCGTCCGCTTGGACGGTCGCCCGTGGCATCCTCGGCAACACCAACATCGTCAACAACGAGGTGGCCGAGGGCGCGCTCGCTTGCATGGTGCCCTTGTCGGGTTTTTCCGATCCATATGCGTCGCAAATCACCCTGAGCTTCGAATACACCACAGCCGATCCTGCCGAGAAACTGTATGTGCATCTCTGGGGCTACCAGGACGCCGGTTCCACGGCTACGACACAGATAATGAATCTCGGAGCGCAGAACGGCAATGCATGGGAGTCCGCAGGCGGAGCCCTGAAGGTGTTCAACCTCGGCAAGCCTAATGGCTTATTCTCGGGGACATCTGGTAACAGTTCCGATGCCGCGGCCATCCTGACCGGTTCGACCGGCGCGCAGACTTACAGCAAGACCTTCGCCCTTTCGGGGTTCACCACCGCGCCGAACCGGGTCGCGGCTTACGACTACTTGGTTCTCGGCTTCGCCCGCGACATCGCCGGTGCGACTTCCCCCGCTGTGACGATCCAGAACGTCGTTGTCTCGGCCGGCGGTGAAGCGCCTCTGTTTTCCTTCGTGCGGCAACTTGCTGCAGACGATCCCTTGGCCAACCCCGACGGCGACCACCGCCCCAACCTCGAGGAATACGCTCTGGGGGGCAATCCGCTCGTGGCCGATAACCCCGGATTTTTTACCGGTGGGATCATCGGCGTCGGGGGCGGGGGGCAATGGCTTGAGCATGTCCATGCGCGGCGCCGCGATGCCGCCGTGCGCGGTTTGTTGTATAAAGTGGAGCGCACGGACGATTTGTCCGCCCCGGGTTGGAGCACGCAGGGAGTGGCGGAAACCGGAGTCGCCGCGGTGGACACCGAATTCGAGGCGGTAACTAATCGGATCCCTATCACCGCCCGCGCAGGCTTTCTGCGGCTCAACATATCTTCGGGCCGGTGAGCCTGCGTTGACGCCGACCGAATGGATGGACGCCAAGATTTGAAGGTGGCGGCGACTGAGAGAAGCTGCCCGCGGGCGAAGAATCGTCGGATACACATTTTTGTTTCTGCGGCAACGGCTAACGTCAATCCCGGCGCGTCGCGGGCGATGCAAGCGCGGCCGGGGTTGCCGGCCGATTGCCGGCCGCTATGATGCGCACTGTGATCTCGCGACAGACCTTCGGCCGCACGGCAGACGGCAGCGAGGTGGGGGTTCACGAAATTGCCAATGCTTCCGGCGCCGCGGTGCGCATCCTCGACTACGGCGGCATCATTCAGGCCCTGCGTGTGCCTGACCGCGCGGGAAATTTGGCGGATGTCGTGCTCGGCGGCGCGGACATGGAGTTCTACCTGCGGCGTCATCCTTACTTCGGCTGCATCACCGGCCGCGTGGCGGGTCGCATCACGCGCGGGGAGTTGCGCGTCAACGGGAAGGAATACCGGTTGGCGGTGAACAATCCGCCGAATCATCTGCACGGCGGTGTGGCCGGACTCGACCGGCGGATGTGGCGTGCGGAACCGGATGGTGACCGGTCGCTCGTCCTTCGCTATCGCAGCCCGGCCGGCGAGGAGGGATATCCGGGGAACGTGGATCTGACGGTTTCCTACCGTTTCACCGACGCCGGTGAGCTCGTCATCGAATCGGAGGCGTGCGCCGACGAGCCGACGCCGGTCAGTTTGACCAACCATTCCTATTTCAATCTCGCGGGCGAGGGGAGCGGTTCGGTCGACGATCATCGCGTGCAGATCATGTCGGGCGACTATGTGCCGACCGACGACGGCCTCACGCTCACCGGGGTGCGCACACCGGTCACGGCGGCGAACAATCTCGGCGAACCGGCGCGGTTCGGCGATTTTGTCCCGGGCCTGCATCTGCAGCACGGGGACAACTACCTGCTGGACTCGGGCGCCACCTCGGTCGCGACGGTGGCCTGTGTGACAGAACCGCGCAGTGGACGGACTCTCGAAGTGCGAACCAACGAAGCGTGTCTGCAATTTTACACCGGCGTTTTTCTCGACGGCGCTTTCACCGGAAAATCCGGCGTGGCCTACGGACGGCATCACGGCTTGTGCCTGGAATGCCACGGTTACCCTGATGGCGTGGTGCATCCCGAGTTAGGGGACATCATCGTTCATCCCGACCGGCCGCGAAGGCGCACCACGGTCTACGCCTTCGGCGTCTCCCGGCGCGATTGATTGCCGGGTCGAACGCCACGGGCCCCTGCGGGGTTCAGGGCGCGGCGGAATTGGAGATGATCTGATGTCCGCGGCGATGAGATCGTCCGGGCCGAAGTTGCCGGCCTCTTGGCTCCGATTCCACACTGGCGAAAATATTTGCGAATTAGGGCGCGCGCTGGCGCCATCTTTGCGTATAGTGGCGCTTCTCCCCGGCCATGCAATATCTCGCCACGACTGACTACGTCATCATCGTCGCCAGCCTGATCGTTCAGATCGCGGTCGGTCTTTACTTCACCAAGAAGGGTTCGGCCGACATGGACGCCTTCTTTCTCTCGGGGCGATCGCTCACTTGGTACGTCGCCGGCGTTTCCATGATCGCGACGAGCTTCGCGGCGGACACGCCGCTGTGGGTGACGAGTCTGGTGCGCAACCACGGGATACATTATATCTGGCAATTTTGGGCGCCGCTCATCGGGTCGGCTTTGGCCGTCGTTTACTTCGGGCGGAAGTGGCGCCGCATGGCTTTCGTCACCGACGTCGAGTTCATGGAGGCGCGCTACGTTGGTCGTCCAGCCAAGATCCTGCGCGCTTGGGCCGGCGCATCGGGAGCACTCATCATCTGCCCGCTGATTGCCGGATGGGTCATCAAGGCGATGGAAACCATCATGCGCGAGACGATGGGCCTGCCGCCGGGCTACCAGGTTCCGGTGACCCTGGCGGTGGTGGCGACGGCGCTTTTGATGTGCGGGTTCTCCGGCCTGTTCGGCGTGGTCTACACGGACTTCATTCAATTCCTGCTCGCGACGTTCGGAACGGTGCTGTTGGCGTGGATGGCCGTCCAGGAAGTGGGAGGTCTCGACGCCCTCGTGATGAAACTCCAGCAGGTGCCGCAATGGCCGGGGAAAGACCTGCGCATCGCCCCGGAGATCGGGAACTTGGCCGGACAAATGTCTTTTTGGAACGCCCTCGGGTATTTCGGCTTTCTCTGGGTCGGTGTCGCGTTGAGCGGCGGTTACCAGGCGCAGCGCCTGCTCGCCAGCAAGGACGCGGCGCAAGCCAGCTACGCGCAATTGCTGCACACCATCGTGTACTACGCCTTCATGGCCTGGCCGTGGATTCTCGTGGCGCTCTGCTCGGTCGTGCTGCTGCCGGAGTTGGACGTGGCGGACCAGAGCGCCGCCTATCCGCGCATGATTGTCATGATCCTGCCCGTCGGCCTGCGCGGCGTGCTGGTCGTCGCTTTGCTCTGCGCGTTCATCTCGACCATCAGCACGCTTTTCAACTGGGGCTCTTCCTACCTCGTGAACGACGTTTACCGGCGCTTCATCAACCCCGGTGCCACGGAAAAAAACTACGTGCAGATCGGCCGCGCGGCCACCTTGCTCATGGCTGTCGGGGGCGCGGCGATATCGCTGATGGCCGACGACATCCAGACGTTGCTGACTTTGTTCTTCGTCATCGGTTCGGCCGGCATCGTTCCCGGCGTGCTCCGCTGGTTGTGGTGGCGCCTCAACGGCCGCGCCGAGCTTGTCACGGTTGTTTTCGGGTGGTCGCTCACGCTGCTTCTGCTCGTCTTCAAGGTGTTCGACGCGCCGATGGCGGCCCTTCTCAACCTGCCGGAAGGAGTGGCCTTCAGCAGCGACGAGAACCTTCTCGGGGCACGGATGTTCTTCGTCGTGGCGCTGGTCGGCATCGTGTCGGTCGCAGCCTCCTATCTCTCTCCGCCGGAGGACATGGAACATCTCAAAAAATTCCTCCTCCGCGCGCGTCCCTTCGCCTTCGGTTGGCGTCCGGTGATCGCAGCCCTCGGCGAACCCTATTCGACCGGTGAGCCTCCGGGACGCACCCTGGTTTCCTGGGTGCTTGTCACCTTCTCGGTCGTGGCGCTCCTTTTCGGGACAGGCAAACTTCTGCTCGGGCCGCGCTGGCTCGGCGTCTGTCTTCTTCTCGCCGGCCTCGCGGCTTTGGTCATAACGATCCAGCGGATCCGCCGGGATTGCGCGGGCGACCACGAGGACAAAGATTTCCTGCGCGAGATCGAGGCGCTCGATGCCGAGCAGGCGAGGCGCGCCAAGGGCGCGGGCTGACGCCATGGACCACCGCGGCAAAAAAATGCAACGCCGGCGCGCTGTCTTCATGCTGGGAGGCTTGCTCGGCGTTTCTTCGATGTCCGGGGCGGGCGCGATGGCCGCGGGCTCCGGGGAACGCGGCTCTGCGTGGCACATGCCTTCCGTGAAGGACAACATCCGCATGGCGTGGGTGCAGGGTCCGCCGGTGCTGCAGGTCTTTCGCCCGATCGACGAACACCTGCGCGGCTTCCGCGAAAGCGACGCGCTGCTGGGTTTCCGGGGCGGGGAATGGGGCATGCTCTTCGATCCGCGTGGGATCAAAGTCGAGCGGCTGACGCGGTCTGCCGCGAACGAACCGGGCGGCGAGTTGCTCGACCTGTCCGCCATGAGGCGGGGTTGGGATGCAGCCACGCTGGACATGCGCGCGGTGTCCGGCGGTAAAACCTACCGTCCCTCCGGCGGACCGCTCAGAAAAGACGACCCGGATTATTCCCCGATTCATATTGTGGAGAGTGGCGATTGGTTCCAGCACATCGCGGTTTACGATCTCGAACTGCGCGATGAATCCGGCGCGAAGCTGGAAGCCAAGTCATGGCTGGAGATCCGCGCCTGGGGAGACCGTTGCCTTTTCGAATGGTTCGTCGAGCCGGCGAAGGATGCGCAGGCGCAACTTTCCATCACCCTCGGCGCGGGTGATGTCTCGCAGTCCGCCCAAGCCGCGGCGCGGCGCGTGCAACTCGGGGTGGCTTTCTCCGGCGGCCGGATGACCGCCGTGCGCGACGGCAACAGCGGCGTGAAGCTGACGGCCGGGTCCTTGAACGACTACACGCTGGGCGATCCCGGAATCCGCTATTCGGAGGTCAGCGACGCGTGGGAAATCAGCATCCCGAAGCAGCGCTGGCCCGGCGAGGACGGCGCAGCCTACAACAAGGATCTGCTCGAGCGCGTCTCGCGCTTCGCCCTCGGTCTGGAAAATACCTCGGAGGAGACGCGCGATGTGCGCCTGCGTTTCATCCACGACCACCATCCGCTCACGGGCTACGTGCCGATGATGCTCGACGCGCGGGGGCGTCAGACCGGTCTGCCCATTCAGAACAGCAAGAACTGGCACAGCCTGCCCGACGAGCGTTATCCTTATGACAGCACGTGGATCCACATGACCACGCGGGTGCGGCTTGATCCGGGGGCGAAAGTGGAGTGGGAATACATCGTGCCGCACGCGCTCTGGCAGGGAGTTCCGCTGTCCTCCGCGGCCCAGCTCAGTCTCATCGGCTGGGGATTCAACGGTTTCTGGGTGCAAATGGCGCTCGGGTCGTGGGGCGAAACGCTTTGCGTCCAGCCCGGGCGCACGATGCGACGCGCATTCATCGCCGACATGCGGCCTTTTATGACGCTGGGAATGGACAGCGGGAAGCCATACCACTGGCCGGCGAACGTGGGTGGCGGCGACATCGCCAAAGTCACCGGCCCGGATGGCAAGCTCGTCATGTGGCAGGCTGCCGTGACGGATTTCCGCGCGATCGGTCCGAACCTTTCGCATGTCCGCGTGACCGAGCGCC
>Ga0315902_10013766_pt1 | contig 10447 bp, 8 predicted proteins | sample LakEriMetagenome_9_FD_203523 | JGI IMG/M metagenome (GOLD analysis project Ga0315902, IMG submission 203523) | Freshwater fungal communities from buoy surface, Lake Erie, Ohio, United States - Buoy 12 MA117 | ecosystem: Environmental > Aquatic > Freshwater > Lake > Lake biofilm | place: USA...
CACGCGGAGCACAATCAACTTTGTATGGAAGCGATGCAGTAACGGGCGTGATTAATATCATCACTGTTAAAAAAGATATCAATAAACCACTTGCTGTCAAATCAACTTTGAGTGCAGGAAATTACAAAACCTACAGAGGCAATTTGCAGGCGTATGGGAAAAAAGGAAAGTTCAGTTATCAGACAAGACTAACCGGTTTTCGTACAGGAGGTTTTTCTGCGGCTTATGACAGCAGTAAAAATCAGGATTTTGACAGAGATGGTTATAATGGTCAGCTTGCATCCGGTTCCGTTACTTACCAAGCAAATAAGCAATTATCCTTTCGAAGTTTCTTTCAGTATAGTGGTTACAAAAGTGATGTTGACGGCGGGATTTTCAGAGATGATAAGGATTTTACCATTCACAACAGAAATCTAACTACAGGTGCCGGACTTCTCTATACAGGTAAGGGAATAAATGTAACGGCCAATTACCAGTATAGTCAGCATCGTCGTAATTTTCTGAATGACAGTGGTAGCATATCCGGGTTTTCTAAATACATGGAAGAAAGTTATTACAGCAGAAGTCATTTCGGAGAAGCGTTTACAACCATAAGACTTGGTGCAGGCTTTACGCTTCTGCAGGGAGTTGATTATCGTTATGGTATTTATAACAGCAAGTTTTTATCAATCAGCAGCTTCGGGCCTTATGAAGAAACATTCCCGGATACCTCTGTAAGTCAGACTTCGCTTTATACATCCATCATGTATGCCGGTCCGAAACAAAAATTTCATTTTGAAATTGGCGGACGAGCAAACCAGCATAGTCGGTATGGTCGCAATGAAACCTTTACTTTCAACCCTACCTATTCACTTAACAACAAGCTCCGTTTATTTGGAAGTATTGCAACAGGATTTAAGGCACCGGGTCTTTACCAGTTGTTCTCTTCGTTTGGGAATAATGATTTGAAACCGGAAAAAAGCATCAATTATGAAATAGGCGCAGAATATAAGACGACTAACATGAAACAACGATTCGTTTCTTTTTACAGAGAGATCAACGACGGAATGGACTTTGATTATTTAAATTACAAGTACTTCAATTTCAACAGGCAGATTGTAAGAGGTTTTGAATATGAAGGTGCTGTAAAAATATGTTCTACACTTCAAATCAGTGGAAATTATACATATATATCAGGAAATGACAATACGCAAAGCAGGATCACTTTTAACGACACTTCATACAATTATCTCTTACGCCGTCCTAAACATCAAATCAACGGCACCATCAGTTATCAACCTTTTTCTAAACTTTCATTGAATATGTCGGCAAGGTATGTCAGCGACCGTTTTGATACAGGAGGATTTGCATCCAAGGATCTGTCATTAAGGAGTTACTGGCTCATCAATGCTTATCTGGATTACAAGCCGAAAGAATGGATACGATTTTTTGTAGATGGACAAAATCTAGCAAACAGAAAGTTCTTTGACCTCCGCGGGTTTAACAGTATCCCAATGATGATACAGGCAGGCGCAACCTTCGAGTGGTAATCTGAATTGATCTCGTTTTTTACCATAAATTTGTGATGTTTCCGCCCTGTATTTCAGGGCGGAATTTTTTGGCCTCGTAGTACAATGGATAGTATAAGAGTTTCCGAAGCTCCAGATTCAGGTTCGATTCCTGACGAGGCTACCCAGCGAGAATTTTGGTCAACCAAATGAGGTTGACCATTTTTATTTTTCGCTGAAACGCTTGACAGATAAGCGATTGCCGAGAAGATGCTATTCACTCTCGGAGTTCGAACTGTGTTGTTTTTCTTATTATACAGTATGCCCTCTGGATACACAAGGTATTGCAGGCGTTGTTTGTCGGAGTAATCGCTTGAAAGCCACAACCGGCTTAGGTTTTGTGAAATTGATATTCCTTTTTGAACAGCTATTTCAAGGTTCGAACTCGTGATTGCAGTTTTTCCAATTTCCTGTTCCATTTTCTTCAGTTCATCATCGTATAGCTTCCTGTATTTGAGATACAATTCTTTCTCTAAATCATTTTCAACGTATCTCACTTCGAGCTGATTGATTTTTGATTTCAGTAAACTGATTTGCTTTTTTATTTCCTCCTGATTTCCCAACCGCTCTGCTAATTTGTCTTTCACGAAGGTTATCACCAAGCTTTCTAATTTCTTTGCATCCTTAATTCTGGGTTCCATTTTTGATAACTCGGATAGAAAGGCTTCGTGAACGATTTTGGCATTCTGATTCACTTTTGTTCCCTTATCTCTTGTTTTATAGTACCACTGTCCTTTTTGTGTATAGCCGGTGAACGGAGACAATGATTCTTCATCCTTTGCAAAGGATTTTAATGGCAGTTCTTCGATTTTGAATTTTTTGGGTATTCCCTTGCGTGGATTTGCATCTACAATATTGTTGGCTTTTTGAAATAACTCAACTGATACAAGCGGAGGGTGATTCCCCTTTACTACCTCTCCGGGTATTAGGGAGTGTGTGATGAAACCACAGTAAAAAGGATTGGAGATTGTACGAACAAAACTTTTATAGTTGATTCTACAACCCATCATTTGCAGTTTATCGACAATCTCTTTGTTCGTAAGTGTGCCCTCCGCTTTCCATTTAAAACCTAATTTGAGCAATTTCCCTTCTTCGTTGATAACATACTCGTGATACTTAGCTTTCTCCTTTCGTTTCAGATTGGTATAGCCAAAGGGACAAGCACCTACCCAGTAACCATTAAGTAAATTCTCCACCATACCTCTCATTGATTTCTGTCTGCGTAAATCATTGTCATATTTTCCGAAGGCATAGTAAATACTTTGCTGAAATTGTCCGTTCGGAGAGGTTACATCCAATTCTTGAATGACACTCAACACTTTTACACCCAGTTTACGTAGTTCGGTTGTCAGCTGTATTGCATTCTCACTTCTTGAAAAACGCTCGTAGGAATACACAAGGATTGCAGAAATGCTTTTGTCTTTTTTCACGTAATCAAGCATACGCTTGAATTCCTTTCTTTCATCTGTTTTGGCAGATTCTACTGTACCTCCGAAGAATTCTTTTATCTGATATCCTCTAATATGAGCGTGCGCAACAGCATCTTTTTGTTGCGTTTCAAGGCTTGTGTTATCTAATTGAGCCGGATCGGAAACCCTGGTATAATTAACGATGATGTTGCCGGTTCTCCACTGAGGGGCTTTTTCCTGTTTTGCCATGCTTTTCAGAAAGCCAGCGGTTGGTTTTAAATCATTCTTCATGGTGTTGCAGCATTTCTTTTATGATATAATTGGAAATAATATCCGCAAAGAGGGTAAGTTGTTCCTCTTCAGATAGAATTTCGTTTGATTCCCTTTTTTTCGTTTCAAGATTTATGTTTTCATCTTCATGCTTACTTTTTAAGTTCGACATGTTGTAATCAGTTCAGCGTATCGTCATCTCAAATGAAGGATACACGATGAATGATTAGCGCCGTCGCAAACGGAAGCTTTCTACTATTTTATTAGAACTCTCTTTTACCCAGTGTATAAGAAAGTGTATTGCCGTCTCTTGTTTTTAATTCGATAGCCGAATAATTTTTCAAACCAAGAATCTGTTTTATCTGCTTGGCTTTTTCACCTTGAATAATGCCGGAATCTTCTGTTTCAAATTTGATCGGTTCATTATTCTCGTTGAACGTGATGGTTAGTTTTTTTACGTTTTTGTCGCGAATAAGGTTGATGATTTTATTTTCTTCATCTGTAATCAATCCGGACGGAACGAGAAATTTTTCCTTTTCTTCGTCAGCGATAAAATCTTTGATGAAAAATGTAAGAGGAATTAAAATGTGTGGTTGCGACCGGTATTGTTCGATCTGCGAACGACGATTATAGGTGCAAAATGTTTGGTCTTCAAAAATGATTAAACCGGCTTCATCGTTGTTGCTGAAACAACTAACGACAAGTTGATAAAAGTAGGTAATCTGATTTCTGAGATAACTAAGTAATAGTTCATCCTTTAGAGTTTCTTCGTATTTCTTTAGTAGTTCTTCTTCGTTTTTGGTAAGAATTCTTCGTTTTGATTCGTTGATAAGTGTGTTTAGGTTTTCTTGAGCTGTTTTTCTTGCAAGGTCTTCTTCGTATGCTCTTTTGAATAATTCTTTGTGTACGGCTTTCATGAGTTTTACGCTACAACCCATTTTTCGCATCGATTCCAATATTTGAAGCCATAGATATTCTACGAACGAGAAATTTGCCCATTTGCCTTTTACAATCATATCAACAAGTCCGCCCATTCTCCAGGTATGATAGATTTTGGAGTTGATATCTGTATCGCTGATGCGAAAAGTCGGCTCTAAAAGTTTACCGTAAAGTAGAGCTGTACTGACCGTCATCGGTCCCGACAATTTGGAGGGGAGAATTGGTTCCATAACCTAAAAATACGATTATTTTGATATTTATAATTAAATAACTAAATTTATAGTTGTTATATTTGTAAAGATGTCGAAAATACAAAATTTACATAAATGTAAACAAGAATCTCGTTAATGATCGAAAAAAGCACGATAAAAAATAGAGAAAAATGGAAATCCGACAGCCGTTTTTCGTCAAATCTGCCGACCGGCAGTAAGCAGAGGCCTTTCGAAGCTGGCAGAAGCCAACAGAAGCCGGTGAAGGTTATTGTCTGCCCTCATTGTGGCCAAACTAATGCAGCCTGGGGTACGAGAAAGTATTGTAACAATGACCACTGTCAAAAAGCAGAAAAACGTCATCGTCAGGCATTGGTTGACGGCCTTGCTAAAGACTTCAAAAAAGGAGTGTATGCAAATTATAAAATTTTCAGAGAGCTACTTCCCGAACCAGGCAATCTTTGGATTGATTACGACAAAGCCCTGAAAAAAGGATTTGACGAACATGCTTTCTATGGAACCTCCATAACAGAACATAATGGTATATGGTACAAGGTGGCGGAGTATTACTTTTCAATATCACATGAAGACAAAAAAAGATTACTTAAAATTCATAAACCCAAAGACAATGGAATTTAAAGAATTCGGACCGCTCGAGCAGAGCAAGGAAATAGCAGAAAACAAAAAGGCAACCTGGGGAACAGTTTTACTAATGATAGGCTTCGGAGCATTAGCCGTAATTGTCTATAGTAATATCATTTCGCAGCATTTTAGGGAAAATCAATTTAGGATGAACGATAAAAGCTAGAACAACAACCGAAATAAAAAAACTTCGGTTATCTTGCTATACAAGGTTTAATAGGCGAAATAAAGGGGTAGGACTTTCGCTTATTTGTAAATTGGCGGCAACTCTAGCAATCGTGCAAATATCTAAATGCTCTATAAAATGGAAAAAATGTTTTTTGGAATAAAACGAAACTTTGAAGTTGCTGAATATTTAAATGTTGATGCGGCTTTCTCGTCTAATTGTAAACTTTGCATTGAGTTAAACTCTCCCGAATCCGATTTTCAACTTTATGCAGTTACCATACATAACTTTGATAGGGAAATATTTTATCAAAGTAATGGTTGGAAGATACTTAATATCACGGTGCAAAGTACAACATGGTCAACCATTACTTTTATAATTGAGGATCCTTTAAAAGAAATTGAAAGAACTTCCACGCGCGTAGATTTACGCTATAGAGGACATAAATATTTTGTCGAAGTCATTGCTGAAGTAATAGAAAAATTTGAAAATGATTCTTTAGCTTTTGCTTCAAGTAAAATGAAAAAGATCCATTTAGAAAACAACTCTCTCAAGGAGCAGATTCTAAGCCTTAAACAACAAATCAAAGACCTTAATGAAGAATTAAAGACTCATAAAAAAGAAAAAGAATAAGAATAGCCAACAACCCACACTAAAAGAAATTACCTGGATTTGTCTGCTTTAAACATTTCAATTCACGAATAAATATTATCTTAACTAGACAAATTCGGCTTCGCTAAAGTCAGCAACTTCTTTAAGCGTTTTCTGTTACCGGTTATTTTAAAACGACATTCAAACAAAAAAAAATGAGTATAGAAAAAATTAGACAATTCATAAAAGAAAAAGCAGAACAATTTGGTGCTAAGACAGACAACGAATTCAACAAACCTTATGTTGAACGAAACAACACCGGACAGGAAGCACTAAAAGACAACGGAGCTTATTTTGGGTTTATTCACCCAGAAGAAGAAGCATCAGGCCCTTTTCACGACTTTTCGTTAACAATTTTCCCGAATGACCAAAATAAACCTTGGCTTGTATGTCTTGGAATTGGTTCCAGTGGTTTCAAAAACGACTACGAACTTGCAACCTATCCAGGACTTAGAAGGTTATTTTCAAAACTAACGGACGAAAAAGGCTTTTGTAAATCTGACTTTTCAGACATAGAAACAAGTTTGCCAAAATCAATCACTGGTAGTCTGGACTTACAGCATATAAAAAACACGATTAAAAATTACACTAAATTTTTACCGACTTGCCAAATAGTAGACGACCCCGAAAGCGAAGAAGGAAAACAACTTATTGCAGCCTATGTCGCAGGTTATGCAAAACTTCGAGACTGGCCTTCTAATAAAGACCACCGAAAAGCAGTTTCAGAAGCTTTAGAGCCATTTTTAAAGTCAGAAACCATTGATGAAGCAGAACAAGTAAAAAATCTCGTAAACGAAAGAAAGTACATAGTTCTTCAAGGGCCTCCAGGAACTGGTAAAACAAGAACCGCAAAAAGTGTTGCAGACAAAATAGATGCAAAAACCTTCTTCACTCAATTTCACGCAGAAACAAGTTACTCCGATTTTATTTACGGAATAAGACCTGACACAGAAAACGAAGAACTGAGATATAAAGAAAATTTAGGCAGCTTCTCAGAGGCCTTAAAATATGCCGTTGAACATAACAAAGAAAAAGTCATCTTAATCATTGACGAAATAAACAGAGCTAATCTATCCAATGTACTGGGACCTATTTTTTATCTATTTGAGCATAAGATGGACGTTTCAAATGTTGAAATTGAGATTGCCCCAAATTTCAAAGTAACGAAACTGCCCGAAAACTTTTCTGTGATTGCCACAATGAACACTGCCGACAGGAGCTTGGCAGTTGTTGATTTTGCACTAAGAAGACGCTTTGCTTGGTACACCCTTAAACCAAAAGCAATAAAGTCAAAACAGTTCTTTAACGAGGACTTTAGCAGAATTCAAGAAATATTTGACTGGTATGCATCAAGTACTGAACTAAATCTGCAACCTGGACAAGGCTATTTCATTGCAGACACCGAAGAGGAAATGAAAAATCGTATTCGTTATGAAATATTCCCTTTGATTAAAGAATATCTGCAAGAAGGGCTTTTAAGAAATGCAAAAGAAGAGTTTAATAATTATTTCTCAACCAGAATAAATCTTTCTCTTTTCGAATGACAAAGCCATTGGATGTTTTTTGCGAAATCCCTTGCCTGTCTGAACAATCAAAACAGTTGGGTGGAGTTGCTTTGCAAAAAAAATGGTTCAAGTCAGCAGACAAAAGAATTATCGGGCAATACCTACAGAAATTCATTGATTACAATTCTGAGCAATTTAAATTTCTTGGTGTTCAACCATACATCATTGGTTCAGACCAAAGCACTGCACTTGCATTTCGTTCATCTGGCTTCATTGGCTCTATTCCTTTGAGAGCTTCTGACACCGGAAAGCAAATCGGTGATTTTGTAGTTATGCCTCGGTTTACTGGGCGTGATAGATTTGAGGAATATATTGAAATTCTAAACCTACTGGGTACTGAAATAAGTCCAGAAGTAATTGATAGTTTACCATTGGCATCAGGTAAGAATTTCAGGCCACCATTGTATTTGGAGGCTGTGAAATTTATAGCAGCTCTTGAAAAACTGACTATGAGACCGTGGAGAAAGTTTGACAATATTGAAAAGGCATCAAGTCAGCCTATGGGTCAAATCAATTGGACAAAATATATTAACAACGAATTCAAAGTAGAAAACAGATTAAAATTTCCAGCAAGAACAAATGTTTTGAGTGAATTTCATTCTGAATATTCCGAAATTAGATATGTCTTTGATATTTGTAAAAGTGAATTACTTTCAGCCAATACACCGCAGAGAATTAAGATTACTTTGCGAACCAAATTGAGTTACCTTGAGGAACGATTATATTATCATAAACCAAAAGCAACCAATAAAATCACAATCCGATTTTCCGATAGTCCAACTGTGAAAGCCTGTAAAGAACAAGCTAATAGGATTTTAAACTTCAACCTTGTAGACAGCACAGCATGGCGGGTGGACTTTTCAGATGTATTCGAGAAATTTATTCAACATATTTTTAAAGAAGCTGCAAAAGAAACTGGCGGACGACTTTACTCGAATTTTAAGTTTCATTCAAGAACTTCAAAGCATTACTCCTGGGAATTAAAGCATATCGAGCCGGACGCAATTTTTCAGAAGGAAAATGTCTTAGTTTTCATAGACGCCAAATACAAATCGAATTTATACAACAAGTTTGACCAAAGTGAAGTACTGAAAGAAGACCATAGGCACGATTTACATCAAATAATGGCTTATTCATCATTCAGTAAGACAGATTTTAAGTTTGGTTTTCTGTGTTACCCATCAGGCCAAATCGAACTAAAAAGTATTCAATATAAAAACGGTATAAACGAAGCGACAAATACGATATTGATTTTAGGTGTGCCATTAAAAAAGGACAGCATCAACGAGACAAAACGACTTTTGACAAATGAGCTTAACGAAATTGAAAGAAGAACAACGACCCGGTAACACGAGTTTTGCGTCAGGAGGGTGACGTGGAAACTTGGAGCTTTGTGCTTCTATTCAAGTGTAGTGCAGGTTGACTGTTTTGTGCTTCGGAACCAGCCAAAAACCCAAGCCCAAAAACGTCGTCATTAATACGGACGAATTTCTTTATACAAATCTATCATTTAAAAAATAAAGCTCTTGCTTAGGCGTTATTGTAGATACCATTCCTAATTTACTATGTTAAAAAACACATGATATCAAATACACCATATTTTAAATTCATTCAGGCAACTATATTGAAAGAATTGGATGAAGCAGAAAGTCATGTTATAGTGGCTGTAGCATGGCTAACTGACCCCGTACTCTATCATAAGCTCTACTCTTTATGTAGAAAAGGCAAAATAGTTGAGTTGCTATTAAACTACGATCAAATAAACCTGTCATCTGGTTTGGACTTTGAGAAAATACAGGAAGCTGGCGGAAAGATTTTTTGGGAATATGAACATGAAAAAAGATTGATGCACAACAAGTATTGCATAATTGATGCCCAAACTATTATAACTGGTTCTTACAATTGGACAAACAGAGCAAAATCACATAACGAAAACATTATCGTTATAAAAGAGGATTATGCGACAATCTCTTCTTTTAAGAACGAATTTTATCGCCTAACAAACCAAACTGGACGAATTAGTACAGATACTTATTATGTAAAGAAATATTCTTCAGCAGCTTTTGCGAATTTTCAATCTTTTCTTGAATGGTGGGAAATAAGTCATGTAGAACTAAAAATACCAATTACTGAAAGGCTGTTTAAAAAGAAATTCAACTTCTACACGCTGCCAAGTGAAAATGAATATAATCTTTTATTAAATACTACAGCTCTGGATTTAGAATTTACGGGTAATTTATTACTTGACTATAAATTAATGATACAAGAGCAATTTAACGATTATAACTCTTTACAAGCTGAATACGGTTACGCCTTGAGCGGACTTGATGGTATTGAACATTTTATACATTTAGAGTATTTGAACTGTTCTTGGAACGATATAGTAAATTTATCTCCATTAATTCCCTTAAAAAAATTAAGCTATTTGGATTTATCTCACAATGGCAGGATGCAATGCTTACTTTTTAATGCTGAAATTGATTTAGGTCCTCTGAAGTTCTTGCAAAACTTAGAGTACCTGAACCTTCTTTCTAATAAGTCACTTAAAAATTTCGATGCTCTTTACTATTTAAAATCACTTAAAACATTGGACTTATCCGAAACAAATGCAACAAAAGATGAAATCAATAATATAAAACGCCATTTGCCAAATTGTGAAATACTGACCGACAGTGTTCAAATAGACGATACTGAATACGGGCACGACGAAAGCGATTTCAGTGGTACAGACGAAGGAGAGTACGACGATTCGCCTTTTTAGTACTACTCTAATGTCGGCTGCCGGCATCGAAGGCTATTATCCTTATCCGTCACCAAAAAGTAAAATAGCAATTTTAATACTTACTCAAAACGTTTTGTTCATTTTTTGATACTATTTTATATATTACAGAATAAATTTATTTAGGGATAAATTATTTAAATCCTCCCAAAAGTTCGAACTTGGGACTGTCGGGACTACTTGTTATTTTTTAAAATAACATTTGTTACAGAAATAACATTCTTTGGCCACTAGTGCCCCGGTTCGTGTCTCCACGAACCACAAATATTT
>Ga0315902_10013771_pt1 | contig 10445 bp, 4 predicted proteins | sample LakEriMetagenome_9_FD_203523 | JGI IMG/M metagenome (GOLD analysis project Ga0315902, IMG submission 203523) | Freshwater fungal communities from buoy surface, Lake Erie, Ohio, United States - Buoy 12 MA117 | ecosystem: Environmental > Aquatic > Freshwater > Lake > Lake biofilm | place: USA...
CCCGTGAGCTGGGTATATTGCTTTGTTCGGCATCAAGTACCTGGTCAGCAAGATCCTGGTCGGTTACCGAATGTATATCCGCCTCAGCATCCGAGCTGGCTTTCTTGAATGTTCGTCGGCTAACATTATACCACTCGGTTCCTGAATAGCGCGGATCTTTCAGCATCTCATTCCACATCTGCTGATCATACCAATCCAACACACGCTTCGCGATTTCGTATACACTGGCAATACGCCTGACAAATACGAGCGCCTTTCCATCGCTGGTATACGGTTCTCCCGTATTCTCGCTCCTGCTGGCTTCTTTGCGTACTGTCAAATCCTCCACAAGTCGATCATACTTGGGATGACGGGGGTTTTCCTTAAAGATGGCCTGGTACTTACCGCTGATATCTCGCAAGATGTGCGCATCCTCACCAGTTGAAAAATCAACACTCGTACTATTCCCCTCCTTTTCATCCGAATCATCGTCTGTCAAATCTTCTCGATCACTTTCGCGTGTGGAATCAAAGGGAATAAACTCCACACCCTCGAGGTAGCGCATGATACGGGTTATACCACCGCCGGAATTACCGCCCCCCTTGGTTTTATTGATGAGGCGGGCTAACTCGTGTTGGTAGATTCCGAAAAACATCTCCCCCCGCGGATTGTGTTCAAAGTCGCTGGGAGCTTCTAATTCGTTCCTGTAGTTGTACTTGTTCAGAGCATGACTACTCAACCGGCGCAACCGGCGTACACATAAGGCATCGAGAATCTGCTCATGGGTTTTGGCCGCCAGTCGCGTTGAGAAGTACGAAATGATATTCCGGATATCATCCGAGCTGGTATGGTTGGGTGTCGCCGTGAGTAGCAATACGCGTTCTGCCAATGGGGTATCCTTTCCACTGGGATCACCAAAAAATGCGCTGGCCGTATTTACCCGTAAACTGTTCCCGTTTTTGTGACGGAAGTAATGGGCCTCATCGATAATCAATAAATCAAAAAACGGTTTCCGTTTCGGAGTTTGCGCATTGACTTCCTCCCGTAGTAACGATGCAATCTCCCGCGTGTAACGCTCTTTGCTGCGTTCCGCTGATCGCAGGTGATTGCTTTCGCGGATTCCAAGCGCCTGCAACATCTCTTTTACATTCTGCCGCGATTGTAGGTTACTGAACGATGATATTTTACCGATAAAGCACTTGGCCCACCCCTGTTTGATTTCATCCACCAAATCATAAAGGTTGTAGCAATACACCATGGGGTTTGCCGCGTCCGATCCGATAACGGTCTTAACGATGTTATCGTGATGCCGGTAATGTTGTCGGATGAAGTTCTCATACTCGCGTTGCCAGTTTCGGGCAATCTCATCACGCGGTGCGAAAATGAGAACCCTGGCCTCGGGTTTATGTCGCCACAAGGCAGCCATAACCGACAAGGCCTGGATGGTTTTCCCCATACCGACCTCATCAGCGAGCAAGGCAATCTTTTCCCGCTCCAGTAAATTGAATAGCTGTGCAGCTCCTTTCACTTGCTGACTGCGCATGTCATACCCCTGTGGATCAAATGACCATCCCTCTGCCGGCGGATGCGGATAGAAATCGACGAGCTCGTTGATGTATGCCGGTGTGATCACGTTCGGGGTGCGCGCAGTTTAGCGGTTAAATAGTTTTTCCATCGGGTCATTTGCTGGTCTGCACCTTCATCGCCCGTGTAAATGCCCGGGATGTGCTCCCACCGCAGGTTCCTCAACGGGGTGATGTACTCATCTTCCGCCGATACCAGTGCATTAAACTCGCCAAAGACGTGGTTAGCCTTCTCGATCAGGAACCAGAGATAAACAGGGCTTTTTCGGAATTCATCGGGACGCTCATTGTATAATTCCAGCAGCCCTTGCAGGTGCTTTCGCAATTCCAGCAGACTGCCTGGCAATACGCGACCGATGTTTTTCAATTCCTGTTGCCGCTCTTTCGCAGGCTTTTGACTGGTTGCATCGATGCGATTGAGGATACACTCGAAAGCGTGAAAGCCGGTAAACCAATTGTTTTGGACGTGTCCAGTCAACACATCAATGGTGTGTTTGTGTAAATCATCCGCCTCCGAAACATTCAAGGGGATGTTGCGTTCGTGCAATTCGGTCCGATCCTCTGGCCGTTCCAGCACCCATCCGCGCAGGTAGTCGTCGATATTTGAAAAGGAGTTGACCGGGCGGCTTTCGAGGTTGGTTTCCCGTAGATATCCGCGGTAAAGCACACGATCGGTTTTGTCGCGAATCTCAAAGGCACGATCAACCAGTAACGTGGTCATGCAGCTCCTGAAACTGGATCCCCGCTCCAAGGCATCCAGGTCACATCGTCCGATTCCGGGTAAGATCACGGTAGCGCGTTCACCAGCCTGTTTTTGCAGTTTACTGAAGGTTGGATGTTGAAGGGTGATTTTAAGGGTTTCCCAATCTGCAATGAGTTCTGCCGTTAGGGTATAGCTGCTGAGTATGTCGCGTTTTTGTTCTTCTATATCACTCAACGTTGGGAATCCCTTTTCCTTGAACGCAACTGTACGGTATAACTCAATAATGCTGTTGTATTTTGCCGGAGTAAGACGGGCTATGATTCCGGCTTCTACATTGTTGCGGCCGCGTGGGTGTAGGTTCATACCCGAGCGTGTCAGGTTCCAGGAGCCCAAGGCAATGCTATCGGGCGTGAGCCATACCTTGGCATGAACAAAGGACTCCAATGCAGCCGCTGGCAGTTTGTCCTCGAGAAAGCGGACATCTCCACGCTCTGTGCAAGCCCGAAAACTGTCTTCGGCCATATTGATCTGCATGTTCTCGGCACGTGCCGGGATGAGATCGATGGATGAGAACCTTTCCGACATCAACTCTTCCAGTACCGTCTCGACATCTGCATCGAAATACGGACTCCAAACACGGAGAGGCATCAGGCGTCCGTCCATGCTGATCTGATCGGGTAAGCTGCCTTCGTTGAACGAACTGAAGAAAAACCAATCAGACCGTGGAGCCCCAATGCGGCCTCTGTTCAGCCGTTCGATAAACGGATGCTGCCTAAATTCCCTCATCCCCGAAGTGATTCCTTCAAAAAACAAACCCAGATTACGCGCGTTCTGCGTATCCTCCACCGGAGCTGAAAAATAACACTCGCGGTTACGGGCCCAGCCACCTACGGTGAGATTGGCTGAGGATACCATGAGCCAGAGTTGATTGGCACTGGTTTCAATCAGCACAACCTTCGGGTGGAATACGCCGCCGTTCAGGTTCTTGTCGGTGAGTGTCGATCGGATATCCTCGTTGCGTATGGGGTGCAGGTGCACGCCGGTGCGTTTAGTCATATCGCCTTCGTGCATGGCACGGCCGTCATAAAACACGCGCACATCGATCTTTCCCTCTTTCAGCTCGGATTCACTGCCGGCCAAGCGCTCGTTGATTCCCTCGTAATCCTGAGGATAAACGATATTCTTCGGATTGAACTCGGTGAGGGCAGACAGAATGTACTTTTCAAAAAACGGCACATTCAGGTTGAAGGTGGTAAACCACACACGCTTGAGTTCGCCCAGGCGTGCAATTTCCTCCAGGAAGTACTTGTATAAACGCACATCCTTGCTCATGACTTCAATCCTTTGTTGATGGAACGCAGGGTTTCCAGGTAGTAGGTATGCAACCAAGGTTGATTCCGGAAATAGCTGTCAATATCTGTCAATCCCGATTGGATTCGCGGGCTGTAATGATGCCTGAAGCTTCCGGTTTCCTTGTCGTAGGTGACCCATGCGGCTCCACCCCGTTGTTCCATGGTGCGTTTGTGAAAATCCAGCACGTTAATAATCCATGTTTCCAGGGAGCCCGCCTGCAAAAGCACATCCTGTACTTCGCGCAGACGACCCTTCGGTTCTTCGAGTGCAAATCCTCCGCGTTCGTGCAAAGCATCGCGTACCCGTTGCAGGTTTTTTTGCTCCTGATCGAATCGTTTTACTCGGGGTTGTGCTACATAGCGCAACAGAAACTCGGCGTGCGAAAGGAAGGGCTCAAGTTGAAGAATCCGCTCTACTTTCTCCCGCTCACCTGCATCGTCTTTGAGCCGCTTACGGGCCCCGGCAAATATTTTTTGGTGGTCGATGTTGGGGTTATCCCCCAGCAGGCGGACCTCTTCCAGTACAGCCGCAGGGGCACCGGAGTTCAGACCGAGTTTATCCAACCAGAATGCGCGCACGGGAGTTGGGAGATTCGCCTTGCCAAAACAAGCGAGGTGTCCATCAACTATAGCACGTTTATGCGGCGAAAATTGAAACTCCCGCAAACTGAGTTTGGGACTGCTGCGGCTGGAAGTGGTGAGCAATTCCTCTACGATGAATTCAATTAAGGAATCGCACAAGTGCTGCAAGGCTGGCCAGTCCGCAACCATCGCCTCTACCTGTTCCCAGATGGATGTATCGGGATAGTTGTGGTAATCGTCAATGAAACGCATACTCACCATCGGACCCTTGTACCGACCGGTCATTCCCAGTTGCAATTGCTTTTTAAGCAGACCGGCGCGCTTGTTGGCCACCAAAAATATCTGTGTCGATTTTTTGGTGTAGTACTCACGATTGGCCTTGCTCAGGCCCAGCATGCCCAACTTGTCGGCCTCGTCCTCGCCGATTTGATAAAAAATGTGTGTGGCCAAATCCTGCAAAAAAATCAGCAGGCCCAATTTCATGTCGGACTCTGTCGTCCAGTCTTTGTATCGTTCCCTTGCCCGAGCCGTATCCTGCGCATAGTCCGCCGTGAGCTTCCGAATCAGGTGGTGATGAAAAATATTAAACGTGAAAATGCGCAAGTCATTGGCCACGGTGGTCAACTTGTCCTGAAACACCTGCTGCCCAAACCAGGTCCAAATCACCTGTAAGCCCATCGGATCAACCGAGGACTCCTGGCTGATTTCCGGATCGGGCAGGGTGAAGAACCCGAGGTTGAGGTTGATAGCCATAAAAAGTGTACTTCCGAAATTATGGAATTATTGGCAATAAAGTCAACCCCTCCTTTTAAACGATTCCATTCTGAAAATGCAAAATGGAGAAACCTGTAGACCGTCTGATTGCAATGGAGTGCTAAAACGTACGACATTCGATTCGTGGAAGGTCAATGCCTCGATAAAGAGAATGGCAACGGCCTGCTCATTCGCGATTTCAGTTTACCCTGTGCGGAAATACCAGACAAGATTCACCTTAGCGTTCATCCCCATACCCTTGTACTGATGGTAAAACGAATTCATTGGTGAATCTCAACCTTCAATCGCTCCTCTACACCATTTTCATAAAACGCCCGCATCACATAAAGGCCTTCCGGTAAATACCGCAAATCGCATTCTGATTTCCAAGGTGTGTTTGAGATGCATTTCCCTAGCATGTCGTAAAGCTGCAGACTGATGGGCGTTTCGCCTTCAATCTGGAAGCGGACCAAGCCATTGCTGGGGTTCGGAAATACCTTGATGGAGTTATTGGCCATACCGTCTATCCTTGCACAAGCAGCTGTGGAAACCGTGATGCCATTGAGTGCCTTGATGGGTCCACTACCGCAGGTGTTGGAGGCGCTTACGGTGATGTTATTGCCCGTTGTATTCGTTGATGGAACATCAATGGTGATGTTTTTTGTTCCGGCACCTCCGGTTATTATGGCTCCAGTAAATACACTCCAGTTGTAAGCTGTTGTACCATTAACAGTTGCTACCGAGTATTGTACCCCTGTTGCGCCCGGGCAAAGGTTCAAGGGGCCATTGATTAAGCCTGGTCGTGCCGGTACAGCTGTTAGCGCTAAACTACGTGCCGCTGAGGGGCCGCAAGCATTAACTGCCTGTACATTGAGATTCCCTGTTGTGAACGATGAATTGAAATTAACAGTGATTTGGTTACTGCCTTGTCCTGACACGATTTGTGCTCCGGCAGGAACAGACCATTGATACAGCCCTATTCCGTTTTGTAGCGGTACGGTGTATGCGACTCCACTGACTTCACATAGACCAGTGGCTGCACCAACAATGGGAAAAGGGGTTGATGGGATGTTGAGTGAAAGAACCTTGATTCGATCTGTGCCCGTTCCGCAGGCGTTAGAAGCACTCACGGCCATGGTGCCACCCAAATAGGTCGCTTCTGCAAAAACCCGAATGATATTTGTTCCGTGACCACTGATCATCTGGAGACCGGCCGGTAAACTCCAGGTATAGGTTCTCGCGCGGCTGACCGAAGCAACGGAATAAACAGCTGTATCGCCTGGACAAAGCCGTAGTGGACCCGAAATGGATGAGGGTCGAACAGGCACAGAAATCTGTAGATGAAGATCGATACTTTGAGCGGAACTTAATTGACCGCAGGCACCCGTTACTGTCACTGTTATAGGGGCATTTATGCCCGAGTGTGCAGCAGCTGTATTCCAGCTGATGGTAACACCGGGCGTTCCTTGGCCAGAGGTAATGGTGGTGCCGGTAGGTGCAAGCCAGAAATAGGAATTGGCACCAGGAACAGGAGCAATGCTGAACGATGCCGAGCCGCTGCTCAGCGGAATACACTGAACGTTGTTACCGCTAATAGCGCCAATCACTGGAGCCAAACCGTCATCAGGAACACCATCGCAGTCGTCGTCGATGCTGTTGCAAACTTCCGGGGCGTCGGGATAGATGAGGGGATTGTTCCCGTCGCAATCACTGCTGTCAGTCAATCCTCCGGGAGGCGCTATGCAGAAATGTCCCAGCAGTGAATCACCAAAAGTATCCCCATCGGTATCGGCGTAATAGGGAATAGCACCAGGCAGAACGGTTATCGTTACGCTATCGATGCAGCTGCTGATGCCGTTGCTGACAATGACGTAATAAGTAGTAGTTTGATTGGGAGTCACATTAATTGATGAACTGATCGACCCATTCGACCATACATACATGAGTGCGGAATTGCCATACAATTGTTGAACTTCAGATGGAGTAACTGCTCGGTTATAAATGGAAATGTCATCCAACTTTCCTTTTAATGGAGCAGAATTAACATCCCAATACGCGTTCATGCCACTCCAGTCGGTGAGCACGCCAAAAAAGAGCTTCCGACCACTTGTAAAGGTCTGTTGTATGTAGGTCGAAGACGAATGCACCAAATTTCCATTCAAATAGAACCGGGTACCAATGCCGCCTTTATTGGTAATCACCCAATGAATCCACTGATTGTTGGGATGTACATTACCATAATCATACTTCACTTGTTCATTGCTGCAATGTCCGCTGATCTCGTAGTCATTACCGCCGGAGGCTGCGTTGTCAATCATAATCAAACTGGAGGTACCGCAATTTCCATTTCCTCCATACCCTATAAAACTTCGTCCTGATGGACCCTGACCAATATCCTCGGCATTGAACCAAAAGGAAATGGTTCTTTCGTTGGTAGAAAATCCATCGCAAGATGAAGCGATATGAGCACCGGTACCATTGAAATGATATGCGCTACTTGCGGAGCCGTTCCGATCCGTAGTCAACGTAGCACCATTGACGATACCATTACGACCATAGCCACTTTCATCGTTGGCATTTCCGTTAAACGGCCACCAGCCTACCAAGTCGGATTGAAGGTTTACGGGAAGTAAGTTGGTAGCATTATTCAGGTTTGCTACGCTTAGGGTCAAAGTGGCGCCCAGGCAAATGCTTGTATCCGGCTGATCAATTGCGACGTTTAGAAGACTAACGAAAACGCTATCTGTTCCCGTGCATGTACCGGATGTAACTGTGCAGTTGTACCAACCTGTGGAATACACAGAAATAGACTGAGTCGTAGCACCTGTCGACCAAGTATAGGCGGAATAACTTAATCCGGCATCCAAGAGGCATGAAGGTCCGCAGGCTGCGATAGTATCCTGCGAAAAAAGAGAAGGGTTGAAGTTATTGACTGCTATAGTTACGCTATCAGAGCAACTGCTAACTCCATTGCTGATGGTGACGTAGTAGGTAGTGGTTTGATTTGGAGTAACACTAATACTGGAAGTGGTGGACCCATTGGACCAGAGATACGAATAAGCGCCCTGCATCATCGCTGAGTAATAGGACGAAACCTCTGAATTGGAAAATGAACGATTATAAACGGAAATATCATCAATCTTGCCGGCGAAATGGTGGGATAAACTGTTTGTGTAGGCGTCGTAAAATGCGCCGAAAATCAAATCACGATTGGACTGAAATGGATTCGCAAGACCAGTGGTATCCTTCTTGGCTTGAACTAAATGCCCATTGACAAATAATTTCAACGAGTCATTGTAATCGCGGACCATGCTGAGCATATACCATTGATTCGCGGTTGGTATAGCGCTTGAGCACCTGGTATCCAAAGGGTCTGAACCATTCCCACGAATATGGCCGACAAAATCCCCGTTTTGCAGATACAACTGATAAAACTTGTTTTCATGAAGACCGTCCCCATCGCCCTGGCCAAGTATGGTTTGTGCAGCGACCGGAATCTGGGAAAAGTGAACAAACGTATTAATGGTATAATCACTATTCAACAAATAGTTAAAAGTTGATGCATTGGGCACCCGGATACTTGAATTAACTCCGTTAAAAGAGTAGGCTTTTGAGGAATTGTTGTTCCGGTCGGAAGCAAGATTTGCACTGGTAACGATTCCGTGATTACCATTCCCACTTTCATCATTCGCATTTCCATTGAACGGCCACCAACCTACCAAGCCGGATTGAAGGTTTAGAGGCATTCCGTTGGTGGATCCATTAGAAGTAGAAACGCCCAAACTGATACTACTACCCAAACAAATACTTGTATCCGCCATGGCAATTTCAGCATCGATGATACTCACGAAAATGCTATCAATCCCAGTGCAACCTCCAACTGAACCCGTACAAACATACCAACCTGTAGTTTTGGCAAAGAGCACTTGCGTGGATTCACCTGAATTCCAACTATAAGAAGTGAGACCACTATCCGCCTTCAATTCCACCGAATCACCGCAAGCAAATACTGTGTCAATGCCGTCGTTGATTTGCAGGCTACATGGTGTGTATTCCGGTTGCTGAAATCCTTGGGTAAGGATGATGCCACCTCCGGCTAAGGTGTAAACAAATGTTTCGCCGAGGGTGCTGGATACGGTTAAAGTAGGCGATGTGAATTGATTGCCGCCGGATGCGATGACTTTTCGATCCAAAAACTGAGCGAATGTACAGTCATAGAAATTTATGATTAGAAATAACAATACAAATATTGTTCTTACGAATGATGAAAACAGACGAGTAGAAGATCGTGTTGACTTTGCCATGTTTCGTCTAAGAATATTCAATGCACTTAATTTCATAATAAGACTTGAAATTGTTAATAATGAATTATAATAAGTCCATCCCCGCCCTTTCCGCCGATACTACCTGGGCTTGGCGCACCACCACCTCCCCCACCACCTGGTAATTTACCATCGTTTCCCAAAGTGCCACCACGGCCGCCACCTACACAATTGACGCCATTCTGATAACTATTTTGATAATAATCCGCAGGGCTTGTTGGGGTACCACAACCTCCTGTGGAGGATGCCCCTCCAAAAGCAATTAAGTAGTTGCCAAACCGAGTATCACCGCCTGGACTTGGCGATAATAAAGAGTATGTGCCACTATAACTGAATTGTGCACCAATACCCCCTGTCCCAACCGTAATCAATACAACCTCATTAGGTATTAAATTTACTAAGCCGGTTTCTTTACAACCAGCACTACCACCACCACCAGGGAAATAATTGCAACAATAAACCGAGCCGTTGTACCCACCAGACCCTCCTTGGCCTCCACCCCATAGCTCTACATATACTTTAGTTACATTGGAGGGAACGATGAAAGTATCATTTTGATAAAAAACCACAGTTCTTTCTAAGCGATTATTGTTTTGCGAATTGTAAGAAATGCCCCCAGCAAACAATGCATAAGGCACACTCATCATTTGCTGTGTACCCAAATCAATATAGTTCGTTCCACTGGCCGTGGTATCCAACTCGACTTTTAGAAACTTGGCATTCACGCCCCAGTTAATTGACCCAAATGAACCGACGTTTGAATTCCCCATACCAACATTCACGCTGAACAAGCCTTGTGCAGACGTAGTGGGCTCGTGGGTTTCGCTGTAAACGGCAGTGCCAGTCAATGTGCTATCTAAGATTGAGAAGCGGACCTTGACGGGTAAATTGGCTAACGGTTGTCCTTGTCCGTTGCGGGCTATAGCCTGGTAGGGTATGCCCTGGGGGACTTGGGCAATTGCCAAATTGCTAAAAATGATTTTAATAAACAAGAGCAAACAGCAAATCGTTTTCATGAATATATTAATTATCGTACACAAAATACATTCCAATTCACTCCGTAATAACTACTACCAAGTGTCCGATTTGAACTAATGTAGTAAACGGTTACAAATTGGTTTGTACTACCTCCAATTGAATAAATATCCTTTGTCCAACAATCGGGAATAGG
>Ga0315902_10013773_pt1 | contig 10444 bp, 8 predicted proteins | sample LakEriMetagenome_9_FD_203523 | JGI IMG/M metagenome (GOLD analysis project Ga0315902, IMG submission 203523) | Freshwater fungal communities from buoy surface, Lake Erie, Ohio, United States - Buoy 12 MA117 | ecosystem: Environmental > Aquatic > Freshwater > Lake > Lake biofilm | place: USA...
GATCGTCCTGGTGGCTCTCGTGGTCCGAGCCATCATCGCCGTCCAAAAGAACAACTTCATCCCGGCGGATCTCATCCAGGGAATCAACACCAGTCTTGATGAAAAGAACGCACAGGCTGCTGTCGAACTGGTCCAAGCAGACGATAGCTTCCTCGGCAACCTCGTCTCCGCAGGGCTCGGGAAAATTTCCAAAGGGAAAGACGCCATCATGGAGGCGATGCAAGTCGCCGGCGATTCGGAAACCATGCGACTCGAACAAATGCTCAGTTACATTGCCCTCATCGGCAACGTTGCACCCATGGTCGGTCTCCTGGGAACCGTCCAGGGGATGGTCGCCTCCTTCGGCACCATCGCCAGCAGCGCGCAAACTCCCAAACCCAACGAACTGGCGTCCGGTATCGAACAAGCCCTCTACACCACGCTCGTCGGCCTCTATCTCGCTATCCCAGCCATCGCTATCTACAACATCCTTCGCAATCGCATGCAGCGCATGATTCTCTCGGCTGGGTCCGAAAGCGAAGAGATCATCGAGAGATTCCAAACCCTCGGTAAATAGCGTTATCGCAAAGGCAGGCCCATGGCTGTCATCAAGAAATTCGATACCAAACTCGCCGAGGGAGACATGACCTCGATGATCGATATGGTCTTCCAGTTGATCATCTTCTTCATGGTTCTCATCAACTTTTCGCAAGAAGACCAAAACGAAAAGATCAAGCTTCCGTCGAGCGAATTGGCCAAGCCTGCGGAGGTCCCGCTCGAGCATCCCATCGTGCTCAATCTCGACTACAGCGGCGCGGTGTACATGGGTTCCGAAAGCAGTTCCGTCGATGGTCTGCGTCCCCTGTTGCAACTCGAAGCCGATGCCCTCAAGGCGAAGGGATTCGGAGCCAAAGACGCCAATATCATCATCCGGGCCCATCAAAACACCCCCGGCGGCAAGGTCCAGGAACTAATCAAGAAATGCCAGGAAGTCGGATACGAAAAGTTCGCCCTCCGAGCCCGCGAGGATCGACCCTAATATGGCGATGAAATTCAAGACCCACGCCCCCGAAAAGGTCGAGATGCAACTGACATCCATGATCGATGTCATCTTCCTGCTCCTGATCTTCTTCATCATGACATTCAAGATCTCCGCGCAAGAAGGAGACTTCAACATCAAGATGCCGATCGGTGGTGGTCAAGGGGCGATGGATACCACCAACATCCCCATCAAACTCCGATTGCGCGCCAATCCGGACGGCGAACTGGTGGATATCGTGGTCGACGAAACACGATCGTTTGGAAACGACTTCACCAAACTCCGCGCATACATCCTCCAGTTGACCGGCGGCAATGCTCCCCCCAATCCCGAAGAGGGACCCGAAGTAGAGATCGACCTCGATTACAACCTGCGCTATAGCCATGTGATCGAGGCGATCACCGCTGTTACCGGCCAACGCCAGGGAGATCAGATCCAACGCTTGGTCGAACGGATCAAATTTGCTCCGCCACGCAAACCCAACTGATGGGATGACGGGAGCAAGCCACTTTCGGAATGATCTCAGCGATCGTTAGCCGTCCATTTCACTCGCGCTTTTTCTAGCCAGAGGTCGAAAAACCTGGCTTCGTTCTCTTTCAAGACCAGAAACGCAGGTCGCTCCGGCATCGCGGCCAAGCACTCCTCGATGACGTTGAGTCGTTCGCGTCGCAGTTCGTGAAAGGATTTCTCATCGCCGCGCAGATAAGCGGCTTGGCAAGCGAGTTCCAAATAACGAATCCAATCAACCCGGTCATCAAGCACGCTGCTGGGTCGCTGGAGAAACTCAAGGGTTTCCTTTTTGGCAACAGGCAGCCACTCATCGACTTTTGGACGATCCAATTGCTCCAGATAGTAAAGAGTCATCGTCCTCGCTGCCGTGCCAGCGTGCCTCCATTCCAAACAAGGGGTCGGGCTTTTTTCCTTCAATTTGATGGCCGAGTGGTAAAGTTGTCGGATCCGCTCTTCATGGTCAATGTTTTGGACATCGATCAACTTCACGCGTACACAGATTTGGGCATCGAGATAATGTTTTTCCTCGGGATAAGCCTCGACTAGCCCGGAGATGATTTTGTCGGCTCGCAGCAGGTTTTCGGGGGCCGGAGCTCTGGGATGTGAGAGCCCCTCTTGGATGTGATGGCGTGTCAAGCAACAGTGGAACAAATCGAAGCGATAGGCCGCAACTTGGGGAACCGCGTCAACCAAACGCTGAAATTGCCCCTCGGCCTTGCTGAGTTTTTCCTCTGCAATCGCATATCTCCCAAGATGCAATGCGACGCTAGCCAGGCGGAAATTCGAGACCGCCGAATCGTTCACGAGCTCGATGTCCGTGGGGTAACGCGCGAGAAGTCGGTCAAAGAAATCCGCCGATTTCTCCAGTCGCTGGTAGCGAAATTCCAAGGTTCCTGGCACCGCGTCCAACGAACGTTCCGCCACGCGGTCCCCATCGTTTAGGATCTCACGTGCGGTGACCAGCATTTCCTTCACGGCAATCCGTTCCCGTTCGGCAGATCTCCATAACCAGAAACTGAGGACAAGTCCGCAGACGATGGCGCTGGCCAAGGCCAAGCACAGTGCCGAGGTGAGAGGTTCTGCCTGAATCCAACGTTTCATACGCAGCGCCCATGGTACGCGGCGAATACGGACAGGCAGCCCCTCGGCAAAGAGCCCAAGATCCTCTTCGATCTCCCTCATGGAACCGTATCGGTCAACCGGCGATTTTTCCAAACACTTCAAGCAGATCGCCCGAAGCGCCGATGGGATTTGACGCCGCTTGTCTCGCGGGAACGACACTCGCGTCGAGTGCGATTCACGGAGCGCCTTGAGAATATTGCGGCTCTCGTTGGGCGCTTGACCTGCCAGCACCCGATAGAGAGTCGCCCCGAGGCCGTAGATATCCACCGCTCGCGTCACATTCTCTTCGCCCCCCGCAATCTGCTCCGGAGCCAGGTAACCTAGGGTCCCGAGAAGTGCTCCAGTGATCGTCACCGAAGGGAGGGATCTGGATTCCTCGCGCGTTGCCGAGATGTGTTTGGCCAAACCAAAGTCCGTGACGATCGGAACACCCTGATCGGAAACGAGAATGTTTCCTGGCTTGAGGTCGCGATGGATGATACCCCGCTCATGCGCATACTGAAGCCCCGATGCGATTTGTGAAAAGAGTCTTGCGACACCTGGAAACGCTACTGTCTGCTGCTGGACGTATTGATCGATTCGCATGCCATGGATCATCGGCATCACGAGGTAGGCGATTCCGTCATCGGTTTGCCCAAAGTCAACAATCGAAACAAGGTTCGGGTGATCGAGTTTCTGAAGGATGAAGCGCTCGATGTCCAGTCGTTCGATCGCATCCAACCACCGGTGGTTAAAGACCTTGATGGCGAACTCCCCTTCCGGATCCTCGCGGGTCGCTTGGTAGACGCAACTGAACCCGCCACTCCCGATTCTGTTCCGCAAGGTGTATGGCCCCAGTTGCCTCGGGAGGGACTCCTCGTTGCTCGTTGTCGCCGCATCACGTGTCGCAGCATCTCTTGGGGACAAAAAGCTGGCGCTTTCGGAAGCCTTGATCGTCGACCGAAGTTGCCTCAGGTTTTCCGCGAGCGAGAGTTTGGGATTGCGCGCGAGGAAGTCTCGAACGAGCGGGTCGTCGAGATCCAAAGGAGTTTCCGACGGGGTGTTTTTCTGGTCCGAGTGCATCGATACTCTTTCGACGTGAGGTCAGAGAACGATTGCGAGTCTAATCTCCTACTCCGAACGACGGTTCTGAACGCTTGGAGGATTTTTTGAAAACCCGTCGCTAGGCGTTCGTACCCCCCAGACGGCGAAACAACCAAGCGCGAGCAAGTCTGAGATCGGACTCGACCGTCGACTTCGATATTCCCAAGGCGAGGGCGACTTCGCAAGCGGACATCTCGCAGAAGAATCGGAGGTTGACGACCGAAGCCTTGCGGGAATGGATTTTCTCGAGTTCTTCGAGAGCCGTTTCGAGTTCCCGTTCGTCGATATGTTGGTCGTGAAAAACCTGCTGAAACCAAGGGGAATCCGCCGGTGCGCCGAACTCAGCGTGCCGGCGACGGGAGTCGACGCGGCGGTAGTGATCGATGAGCAGTTGTCGGGTCGCGCGCGAGATGGCGGCAACGACGTAATAGATATCGGGAGCCCGATCCATCGTATTTCCGCGCACCAACCGCACGAGAACGTGGCTCATCAGCGACGAATGCGACAGCGACGAATATCGCACGCGCAGCGCTCTCGAGGCTTGTGCCTTGGCCGTGTGCAACATCCAAGCGGCAATCCGTTCCCGCGCACCGACGTCACCTTTCTGCGCTGCCACAAGCAATTCGTGCAGCACACTCGCGTTTGTAACAAAAGTCATGCGTCATCCTTCGTAACGTGAATCTCGTCTTTTACGGTTGCAACCAACGGACCATGGTCTTGGTGACCTGGTCGGCGGCGTCTTGTTGGACAAAGTGATCGGCGTCGGGGATCGTTACCAGCGTCAGGTCCCGATCGAGCCATTGCCAGGTGCCGTTGAGCGCATCGGACAAGAGCGCCTTGTCCTTGAGACCGTGGAACATGAGCACCGAACATCGCACGCGAGGCGACGGCTCGCTCGGGGCCGTGTACGGTTCACGCGGATAGTTGGCTTTGTAGTAGTTGAGCATCCCTTCCATGCTCGATCGCTTGAGCGCCTCGAGATACTTGTCTTTCGCATCGGGATCCTTGACCCATCCGACCAGCGTGTCGACCTTCACCATCTTGGACGCCTCGGCCGTTTGAAAGAGTCGTGCATACGCGCTGTTCTTCTGTTGTTCCGGGTTGCTCGCCAATTCACGCGAAAGACCATTTGGATGCGGTAGATTGAGAATGATCAGCTTGCTGGTTGCGTCCGGATATCGCATCGCGAATTGCCATGCCACCATTCCCCCCCAGTCGTGGCCGATGATGATGGCTTGCTCGCGCTCGAAATGCTTCACCACCGCGAGCACATCATCGACCAGGTGATTCATCGCGTAGGATTCGACTCCCTCGGGTTGGTCGCTCCAGTTGTACCCGCGCTGATCGATCGCGACGACTTGATGGTTCTCCGCTAGGGCGGGCATTTGTTTTCGCCACGTGTACCAGTAGTCCGGAAAACCGTGGATCATCACCACCAGCGGCCCAGTCCCCTTGGTCACGTAATGAATCTTGGTCCCGCCCGAATTGGCGTAGCCATGCGTACCGAGGTTCCCCTCGGCGGGATCTCCTGCGGCAGGTTTTGCCGTCTGGGCATTCGCCCAAGGAGCGATCACCCATGCAAACAACGTCAACCAAGCAATCCATCGAAATCCGGAAGTCATGGTGGTATTCCTCGGTGCAATGAGGGCTCGGGTAAAATTTTGTCGTTGCGATTTCAGCCGTTTCGAACTAGCGAGATTCTACCGGGTTTTTCGCAACCCGACGCGTGAGCGAGGGACGCAGGAGAGAAGATCTCAAGAAGCATGCGGTGCAGGCTCGAGAATGCGATGGATCGGAACAGACGATTGAGGAAAATATGAGTCGGAGCCAGTTTCGGACTGTGCAAACGCATCGCTCGATTCTCCGTATCCACGCGAGGCTTGGTATTGTATTCAAAAACTTTTTAACAAGTAGATGCGCCGAAGTTTTCTTACGGCAGTGTGCCCAGGTAAGCGAATAGATCGGAGACATCCTGCGGGGATCGATCTTCCAGCAAGCCGCTGGGCATGATCGATTCCGTGGAAAAGGCTTTTTGTTGGATTTGATCCTGGTTGATCCGGAGGATCGAGCCATCCGCTGCTTGCAGCGTGACGCCATCGGCGGCGGTGTAAATGCTCATGCCGGTCACCACTTCTTCATCGACGGTCAGGATGCGGACGGCTCGATAGCGGTCTGGAATATCGCGGCTCGGTTCGTAAATCGCGCGTGCCAGATCCTCGCGGGAAAAACGTTTGGCGACTCCTGACAAGCTCGGTCCGAGGGCGGATTGGCCACCGTGGCACAGCGCGCACTTGGATTGAAAGAGCGCGGCTCCTCGCTCGGTGTTCCCTGGCAGGCGTTCCATTGCTGTCAGGACGCTGGCGAGGTCGGGTCCTGACTTGGGCGCGATCAACGCCGTCCTCTGATGTTCGTCGAGTTGCGCTTGCAGGTACGAGCCCCAATCGGACCAGGATTCGGTGGCGGGTGGAGCGCTCCGTTTGCTGGCGTCGGCGGCGCGTCGCGCGCGATCGAGTATGGCGGTACGCGGGATCGCGATGCTGGTGTTCAAACATGCCGAGACGAGCTTCGCAAGAACAGGAAACTCGCGAACGGGGTCGCTCATCGCGAGCGAAGAGAGTCCTCGCCACGCATCTGCCCACAGCATCCGATCCGAATCTTCCAAGGCACTCAAATACAGATCGTACTCGCTTGCCTGGGGGGCTTGAGCCAGATAGCCGAGGCAAGCTTTGCGAGTCGATTCCACTTGGCATCCTTTCGCGAGCGATTCCCGCAGGGTTTCATCCACAGGGCCCGCGACTGCGAATCGTAGGAGCGGTACCGACCATTGGTCCGGAGACGTCGACCGAAGGTGGTTGCGAATCTTTTCGCGAGCTCGATCCTGAATCGAAGGTGGAAACGCGTTCAGCAGCGCGAGATCCTCGCTGGACGGCGGGCTCGGCAACGCAACGAATGCCGCACCCAGTTGGCTGTCCCGGGCCATCAAGCGGGCGACCAGTTGATTGATTCGGATCGGCCACTGGTTGTCGGTGTACAGCCCGCGTCCTTGCACCTTGCGAACGATGTCTCCAAGTGCGGATGCCGTTCTGGTTGTCGCCTCTTGTGAGCGGGGTGCCGTGCATTGGGTCAAAGCGCAGAGCATATGGAGATCCGACGTCGGATGAGATTCCTGGGTGATTTGATCCAGGAGGTAGCTGACACATTTCGGATCGCTGGGCTCCGTCATCGCCAGGGTGCGAATCGATTCGGCGTAGAGAGGTTCCCAGCCTTGCTTTTTTGCGGAATCGGCGAGCTGCAGTCCCCACCGAGCCAGGTTGTTTCGCGAGGCCTCGGTCAATTCTCGGGCATACACTCCGCGGTATCCATCGCTGATATCGGCCGGAGCATCGGTCTGCAACGGAAGGCTCCAGCGACGGTCCCCCAACGCAGCTTGCATGCAAGTCAGGGATTCCATCTGTTCCCGTTGCGAGAGAGAACCGGGGTGATCGGCCAGATTCTTGAGGATCGCTTCGAGGAGTGGTTTGTCGACCGATTTTCGTTCGGCGGCGAACAAGAGTTTCGAGATTTGTTGATCCTGGCGGATGGCGTTGTTGGTTGCGAAAACGGACTGGGTTCGGCTCAACGCCCACAGCCAAGTGCGCCGCAACGCGTTGTCGGCTGGAGTGGATTGCAAGAGAGGCGTCTGGTTGGACGGGATCGGCCATCGCTTGAGTCCCGCAGCTTCCCATCGCAACCGCTCGTGGTCTGGTCCAAAATGAATTTCCCAACGGCTCTCTGCATTTCCTCGGGAACCTTTGGTCTCCAGGACACGGGAAACTTCGTTGGGTAACGTGTACGATGTTTGCCGACCTGCCAGCCACCACGCCGACGCAACGACGGCCGTGTCGGAGGACGTCGTGCCGCGTTGGATTTGATCCGCGGGAACGATTTCCCCGAGGCGCGAAAGTATCTGCGAGGCGCGGAGGCGATATTTTTCGATTCCATCGCTCGGTCCATCGAGGGGAAGTTTTCCCAACGCAAGGTCAATGAGATACCCGCGCAGGCGAGTTGTAACCCGGGGTCGCCACGTCGCGATCGACCAAGCGCTCCAAGGGGACGGGGATTTGACGATCTCTTCCAACGCTTGAGCGTCCTGCTCGCGGAGTATTTTCCGCTCGAGGGCGGTTGCAAAGCAGTTTGGAAGCGCGTCCCCTGCGCGAGGTAGGAGGGTCGGAGCGTCCGGCGCATACGAGACGCGGTAGACTGCTCCCAAGGTTCCTCGACCTCCCACCGAGACCAAGAGGCTTCCGTCGGGAGCCACGCACGCCGAGGTCGGAGCAAAACCAGCGGTGCCGGTGGGCTCCATGAATATCTCCGATGGAATCTTGTCCTGAATACGCTCGTCGGGCGGAAGGTTCCCCGACGGATAAATCGCAATCTCGCGACCGAACGTCCAGTCCAGTACGAACACCGCGTCGCGATAGCGTTCGGGAAACGCGGTGTGTTCGTAAACCGCGACTCCGGTGGGGGAGCCTCGTCCTAATCGAGCGAGAACCAACGGCATCGTCACTCGGTAGTCATCATCTTTCCATGCGGCACCGCACCATCCCGCATCGGACCCTGGACCGAGGACCATCGCGCGCGTTGGGCGATACCAGGGCAACGTGGCTTCCCGTTCGTCATCGCTGTCGTAGGTCACGACTTGGCCATCGGGGAAGAAATCAAAGTCATAAGCGTTCCGCAGCCCGTGGGCCCAAACCCCGCGCCGCGAAAAATCGGGGCTCATGCGCCAAAGCGTTCCAGCGCGTGCGCGTTGCACGGGGGCGTTTGGGTCGTTGGCGAGCCGTCCGACATTGGCTGCGAAGTTTCCGGCGATGAAGTACCAGTAACCATCCGGCCCTCGCTTGATCGCATGGCAGTCATGTTCGCCACCCGTGGGAACTTCCAGCACGCGCTGCGCCTTGGAATTGGCAACCGAATCGCCATCGGTATCGGTCGATCGCCACAGCCCGCCATCAGCTACCCAGTAGAGGGTATCGCCGTCCAGCCAGAGGCCCTGCGCCCCCTGCTTTATCTCGCTCGTCCAGTCGACGCCGCGATCGAAAAGGCCATCGCCGTCCTCATCCAGGAGCGTTCGCAGATATCCTGGGCCCGAAACGATGGGGCGACCTTTCGCATCGAGGGTCATGCAGAAGCAGTCGTGCGCGAGACGATCGTCGGCAACCCGCTGTACGAGGAACCCGTCGGGGACGGAAAAGGGAGGGGGTTCGGCCTGGGCAACGCATCGAGCAGTTGCAATACTGACAGGTATCAACACCATTGCCAAACGAATCAAACAGGTTTTCCACCGATCGATCGACATGGATGCGGATTCCAGGGGAGGACAGTTTATGCGGGAGTGTAGGTCATGCGTGGTCCAAGATCCTCGCTCCGTCGACTATATTAACGCATTCCCCCACGAACAAGCATAGGAACCGTTCATGAACTTGAGACAAAAAGCCTGGATGCCGAGACTCCGCAATCTGTCCGCAATCGCGCTCGCCTGCTTGTTCGCGGCGGGTGGCTTTCTCGATGGCACGTCGGTGCGAGCGCAATTTTCGGTCGATCAGCAATCCGATCGCGTCGACATCCTCTACCAAGGGCAGTTGTTTACTTCCTATCGTTTCCGGTCGGGCACCAAGCCGGTCCTGTGGCCAATCCATGGTCCTGACCAACAGCGGATGACGCGAAGTTATCCATTGGACGATAGCGTGGAGGGGGAAGCGCACGATCATCCCCATCATCGCGGTCTTTGGATGACATTCGGGGAGGTCGATGGAGGCGATTGGTGGGCCGAAGGTTCCGGGCGCGGAATCGTAGCCCATCGTCGCGTTGTCGAGGCTGTATCGGAGGGTGAAACCGCGCACGTTGTCGCGGACCACGAATGGGTCCGACCTCGCGGTGAAGGAGAAGAAGCGAGCCCCGTTTTGAAAGAGACCTGCCGCTACACGTTTGGAGGAGATGCGAACGAAAAAATCATCGATTGCGAATACGTGCTCCGAGCGCAGGATCCTCGAGCGACGGTCCGCTTCGGCGATACCAAGGAGGGAATGTTTGCGATCCGAGTACCGGAAACGATGCGCGGCGATCGTCCTGGTGGCGACTTGCTCAACAGCGAAGGAGATCGCGGTGGAGATGTGTGGGGTAAATCGGCCCAGTGGGTCGATTACTCGGGGCCGACAGCAACTGGCGGAACCGACTTGTATGGGATCGCCATCCTAGTTCATCCCGCCAGCTTTCGCGCAGCGGGTCTATGGCATGCGCGAACCTACGGCTTGTTCGCCCACAATCCGTTTGGCATCAAGGATTTTATGCCGAACCGAACCAAGACTCCATCCGGTCAGCGCGAGGCGCCGCACGAGGGCGGATATGTCTTGAAGGAAGGAGAATCGCTCCACTTTCTTTATCGGGTTGTTTTCCATCGCGACCGCTGGTCGATCCCGCAGGGAAACGAGCACTGGGAGGCATTCGCGAAGACCGTGCCGACCTTGAACTCTCAAAGAGCCCGCTGATGAGGACCGCAACTTGAGCAGCGAACCGAACTCGAAACTGAGTTTCAAGTGCCCGCGTTGCAAGCACCCGTTGCGAGTGTCCAAATCCGCATCTGGCAAACAAGTCACGTGTTTGGCATGTCGCGAGAAAATTACTGTACCTGCGGAGGAGATCGCTCCCGGGGATGCGGATCGATGGCTGCAG
>Ga0315902_10013774_pt1 | contig 10444 bp, 9 predicted proteins | sample LakEriMetagenome_9_FD_203523 | JGI IMG/M metagenome (GOLD analysis project Ga0315902, IMG submission 203523) | Freshwater fungal communities from buoy surface, Lake Erie, Ohio, United States - Buoy 12 MA117 | ecosystem: Environmental > Aquatic > Freshwater > Lake > Lake biofilm | place: USA...
GTCGAGTCCTGCCTCGACCAAGTGGGCCGAGGAATGCGCGAAGGATCTCGTGGCCCATGCCGGTGCGGCAGTCGTGGTGGCAGGACATCGCCAGCCGCTTTCTGTACACCTCATCGCCGCCGCCCTTAACGAAGCGCTGGAGGCCCCGGGTAAGACTCTCGACCTGGTCTCTGTTCCTTCCGGTGGTGACGCGGTCTCGATCCCGGAGGTTGTCTCGGCTTTGAACGCCGGCTCGGTCGACACGCTGGTCATCCTCGGCGGTAACCCCGCCTACAACGCCCCGGCCGATCTCAAGTTTGCCGAGGCCACCAAGAAGGCGAAGAACGTCGTCCGCCTCGGGTACTACGAGGATGAGACCGCTGCGATCTCCAACTGGCACATCGCTGCCTCGCACTTCCTCGAGTCTTGGGGGGATGCCCGTTCCCTCAATGGCACCGTCCTGCCTGTTCAACCGCTCCTCCAGCCGCTCTTCGGCGGCCTGACCGACCTCGAGGTTCTCGCCCGGTTGGCGGGTCTCGAGCAGACCTCCCCCTACGAGCTCACCCGCCAGACCCTCAAGGACCTGGGTGCGGATGGCGAAGAGGGATGGAAGAAGTTCCTCCACGACGGATTCCTCGCCAACAGCGCTTACGAGACGGCTTCGGTTTCCTTCAAACCCGGTGCTGTCGCCGCTGCGATCTCTGGCCCGACCTCGAAGGCCGAAGGATTCGAGGTCGTTCTTCACCGCGACTCCAAGGTCGACGACGGGCGCGGCCTCAACAACGGCTGGCTCCAGGAGATGCCGGACCCCATCACCAAGGTGACCTGGGAGAACGTCGTCACGGTTTCGCCCAAGACGGCTCGGGATCTTGGACTCCCACTCGAAAAGGGGACCCAGATCCCCCAGGACCAGAAGGCGCATGACGGCCAGTACCGTCAGATCACCCTGCGAGTCACCGTCAACGGCGTCAGCGTCGAGGGTCCCGTCTGGGTGCAGCCCGGTCTGGCCGACGGTGTCGTTGGTTTGGCGCTTGGCTACGGACGCACCGCTGTCGGTCGTGTGGGCAAGGGAAGCGGTTTCAACGCCTACCCGCTTTTGACTTCCACTGGCCCGCTCGTGTCGGGCGCCAAGGTGGAAATGGTCACGAAGCGGGCCCTTGTGGCCGTCACCCAGGAGCACGGGCTGATGGAGGGTCGTCCGGTGGTCCGAGAGGCCAATCTGGACGAGTACAAGAAGAAGCCCGACTTCGCGAAGAACATGGATCTCGATGGGCACCTGAGCTACGTGCCCCGGAATCCGGATGGTTCGATCAAGAACATCTACCAGAGCCCGTACAAGGCGAACCCCTGGACCAAGTCGGACATCAATCAATGGGCTATGGTGGTCGACCTCGGCACCTGCACCGGCTGCTCGGCCTGTGTGGTGGCCTGCCAGGCCGAGAACAACATCCCGATTGTCGGCAAGGGTCAGGTCTCCCGTGGTCGCGAGATGCACTGGATGCGGATCGACCGCTATTACAGCTACGACCCGAACATCCCGGCCTCCTCGGAGGTCGCGGCGGACGATCCTCAGATGGTCGTGCAGCCGATGCTCTGTCAGCACTGCGAGAACGCCCCCTGCGAGAGCGTCTGCCCGGTCAACGCGACCGTGCACGACAACGAGGGTCTCAACGTCATGGCCTACAACCGCTGCATCGGCACGCGGTACTGCTCGAACAACTGCCCGTACAAGGTCCGGCGCTTCAACTTCTTCGACTACAACAAGCGGGACAACTCGTTTGCCGATGCCGACGACCACCACTTCATGGACCTGACCGGGCCGCTCTACCATGGGCCTCTCGGGAAGAACCGTTATGCCGAAAAGGAGTGGGAGATCGTCAAGCTGGTCAAGAATCCCGATGTCTCGGTCCGAATGCGCGGTGTCATGGAGAAGTGCACGTTCTGCGTGCAGCGCATCGAGCAGGCCAAGATCGCCGTGAAGGTCCAAGCCCGCGACAGCGGCAACGTGCGCGTGCCTGGCAACATGGTGAAGACCGCCTGTCAGGAGGCTTGTCCGGCCGGGGCGATCAGCTTTGGCAACGTGCTGGATCCGGAGGCCTCAGTGAATGCCCTCCAGAATGATCCGCGCAACTACACGGTCCTCGGGTTCCTCGACAACAAGCCGAGGGTCACCTACTTGGCCCGGATCCGGAATCCAAACCCGGCGATGCCCGATTACTACGCCTCGCCGCGGTCTCTCCAGGACTACGAGAGGATCCGTGGCGAGAATCCGTTCGAGGAGCACGGCCACGGAGGAGCTCACGGTCATGGAGATGACCATGGCAAGGCCGGTGGATCCGGCCACGCCGCCATGACCGGCGGGAAAGGAGGACAGATCTAATGGCTAACGCCGCTGCAATGTCTGCCGGGGCTGCGCCGTCGTCGAAGAAGGGCGGCGCCCATTCCCACCCTGCGCCGCCTAAGATCGTCGCCGCCGCACCTCCGCGGGAACTCGAGCGCTATCCGCTCGTTCTCAACAATCGTCCCCTCAACTGGATTACCGAACGCATCGCTGGCGTCTGCGAGAAGCCGATGCCTATCTGGTGGTGGCCCGCGTTCATCGTCAGCTTCGGTGGGATGATGCTCATGGCTGGCCTTGTGACCTACCTGATCGCCACTGGCGTGGGTGTCTGGGGTCTGAACCAGCCTGCCGCCTGGGCGTGGGACATCACCAACTTCGTGTTCTGGATCGGCATCGGCCACGCCGGAACCCTCATCTCCGCGGTGCTCTGCCTCCTACGTCAGAAATGGCGCACGGCAATCAACCGTGCCGCCGAGGCCATGACCCTGTTCGCCGTGGCCTGCGCCGGCATCTTCCCCGTCGTCCATACTGGACGCGTCTGGATGGCCCTCTGGTGGCTGCCCCCGATCCCCAACAACATGGCGATCTGGCCCCAGTTCCGTTCGCCGCTGCTCTGGGACGTGTTCGCCGTCTCGACCTACGGAACCGTCTCCCTGTTGTTCTGGTACACCGGCTTAGTGCCCGACCTCGCCACGCTGCGGGATCGTGCCACCTGCAAGATCAAGCGCCTCCTCTATGGCTTCTTCTCCCTGGGCTGGACTGGTTCTAACCGCAACTGGTCGAACTACGAGAAGGCGTACCTCATCCTGGCCGGATTGAGCACCCCTCTCGTGCTCTCAGTACACTCGATCGTGTCCTTCGACTTCGCGGTGTCCCAGGTCCCCGGATGGCACACGACCATCTTCCCGCCCTACTTCGTCGCCGGCGCCATCTTCTCTGGGTTTGGAATGGTGCTGACGCTGATGCTCCCGATGCGGGCACTGTTCCACCTCGAGGACATCATCACCGTCAAACACGTCGAACTGATGTGCAAGGTGATCCTCGCGACCGGCTCCATGGTGGGTTACGCGTACGGGATGGAGTTCTTCATCGCGTGGTACGGTGGCAGCCCCTACGAGCTCTATGCGTTCAAGAACCGCGCCTTTGGTCCATACTGGTGGGCCTACTGGAGCATGATCACCTGCAACGTGATCAGCCCGCACCTGTTCTGGTCCAAGAAGATCCGTACCAACATGGTGCTGGTCTGGATCATCGCAGGGTTCGTCAATGTGGGCATGTGGTTCGAGCGCTTCGTGATCATCGTGACCTCGATCCACCGGGACTACCTGCCTTCCAGCTGGGGCTACTTCACGCCCACCTGGGTCGATGTCTTCACCTTCGTGGGCAGCTTCGGTCTGTTCATGACGCTGTTCCTGCTCTTCATCCGCTACCTGCCGGCGATCGCGATCTCCGAGGTGAAGGCGGTGACCCCGCAGGCGGACCCGCACCACCCGCTGGGGGGCGCGAAGGAGCACCATCACTGATCCCCGAGGAACGACCATGAGCGCCACGCAGACACGACCCGTCGGGCTCCTCGCCCAGTATGAAACCCCGGCCGATCTCCTGCACGCCGCCCTTGAGGTGCGCGATGCCGGCTACAGCAAGTGGGATGTCTACTCCCCGTTCCCAATCCACGGCATGGACGCCGCGATGGGCCTGAAGAACTCCAAGGTGGGCTACTTCACCTTCGCCGGCGGCATCACCGGGTTCTTCTCCGGAATGCTGATGATCTGGTTCATGAACAAGTTCGACTACCCGATCGTGGTCGGCGGCAAGCCTCTCTTCACGCCGCTGTTCGCGTTCCCGGTGAGCTACGAGCTGACCATTCTCCTCGGCGCTTTCGGCACGCTGTTCGGGATGGCCTTCCTGAACCGCCTTCCGAAGCTGTACAATCCGTTGTTCAACGTGGAGCGGTTCCGCCGCGTCACCGACGACAAGTTCTTCGTCTACATCGAGGCGATCGACCCCAAGTACTCGGCTGAATCAACCCGATCCCTCCTCGAGAAGACCGGTGCGACGGCCATTGAAGTTGTGGAGGACTGACCATGGGTGACCTGTTCGAAAAAGTATTCCTGTTCGTCCTCTCGTTCTTCGGATCGAGGTTCAAGATCCTGCTGGGACTGGTGGCCCTCGCCACCATCTCGGTGGTCTCCATTGCCGGCTTCCGGGGCGACCACACCCGGAATCGTCCCCTCTACGTGTTCCCCGACATGGACTGGCAGTTCAAGCTGCGTCCCCAGACCAAGGCCGGGTTCCATGTCTGGCAGAACGACATGAGCTCGCGGCCCCAGGTCCTCGGGACCGTCGCCCAACGGGACGGTTTCTCCGACAATACCACCTGGGCCGACAGTGCCGTGAACACCGGCAAGGAGGGCGGCCAGTTCGTCGCCGTCAGCCCACTCCCGAACACCCTCGAATTCGTCCGGCGCGGTCAATCCCGGTATGGGGTCTACTGCCAGCCGTGTCACGGGGCCCAGGGCGATGGCAATGGCATCACCAAGAAGCTCGGGATGACGACCGTCGCGAACCTCATGGACCAGCGGATCATCCGCATGGCCGATGGCGAGGTCTTCAACACCATCAGCGTGGGCAAGAGCACCATGATGGGCTACGCGGCCCAGATCCCGGTCGAGGATCGATGGGCAATCGTCGCCTACCTGCGGGCCCTGCAACTGAGCCGACTGGGTCTTGAGGCTGACGTGCCCACCCCGGTGCTCGAGAAACTCAAGAAGTAGCGAGACGACCATGAACCTCCGAAACCTGTTCCGCTGCGCCGCTGCGCTGCTCGCCCTCGCCGGGCTTCTGGTCTTTGCCAGCGCGCCACTCCTCGCCGCCGATGCGGGCCACGATGCCCATGCTGCGGCTCCAGCTCATGGAGCTGCTGCCCCTGCCGATTCCCATGGTCATGGCGATTCCCACGGCCACAGCGGCACCCCGGTCTCGAACCCTACGATTCTCCAGTCGTTCGGCTACAGCTACCTCACCGCATTTCTGTTCTGCCTGAGCTTTGCGCTGGGAGGATTGATCTTCCTCATCATCCACCACATTTTCGATGCTGGATGGAGTGTGCCGGTTGTCCGGTTGGCCGAACATTTGGCGTGCCTTATCCGCCCGCTAACCGTCGCCCTCATCCCGCTCCTGCTCCTCCAAAACACCATCTGGCCTTGGTTGAGCGTCGATCCGGCCACCGACCACGCTCTCGATGTTAAGAAGGTCCTGTTGAACCGGGTCGTATTCAACGCCCTCCTGATTTTCATCTTCCTGGTCTGGAATTACATGGCGTTCAGCTTCCGCAAGTACTCCCTGGCACAGGACAAGGATGGAGCTGCCATCTGGACCCAGAAGGCGCGGTTCCTCGCAGGATGGGGCATCTTCTTCTACGGACCCTCGCTCACCCTGGTGATCATTCTCCTGATGATGTCCCTGCAGTGGCAGTTCTTCAGCACCATCTACGGGGTCTACTACTTTGCCGGCAGCCTCTGGCTCACCCTCTCGACGCTGTACGGCCTGGCCCGTTATCTCAGCACACGGGAGCTCAAGCCGGTCATCTTCCCGCGGCAGATCCACGATCTCGCCACCTGGTTCTTCGGGTTCACCGTCTTCTATGCGTATATCGCATTCTCTCAGTACTTCCTGATCTGGAATGCTGCGATTCCCGAGGAGACCTTCTGGTACGTCGACCGTGAGAAGGGCTCCTGGTGGGAGATCGGTCTGCTGCTCCTGTTCGGTCACTTCTTCATCCCCTTCCTCGCCCTGCTGCGCATCGACACCAAGATGAGCCTTCTCGTGATGGGTCCCCTGATCTTCTGGGCGTGGCTGATGCACTACACGGACATGACGTTCAATGTGATGCCGGTGCTCTGGAAGAACGGGCTCCACGTGACCTTCTTCGACCCGCTGTGCTGGTTGGGATTGTCGGCGATCCTCGCAAAGTGCTTCTGGAGCGACTACCTCAAGTATCCGAAGTGGGCCCAGAAGCATCCGCGTCTGCAGGAAGCGATCACCCACCATGAGATCCCGGCCGCCCCGACGGCTGCTGATTGATAGGAACCGAATCCATGAGTCAGGACCCCTCAAACTCTCCCAAGACGGTGCTCGCCTACGTGGTGGGTGGCATCGCTGCGATGTGCCTCATTGGAGCCCTCGTCGTCTACCTGCAGCACTTGTTCCAGCCGGCACCCGTCGGATCCGCCAGGGCCGACGAGCGGCTCCGGATCTGGACCGAACTGAAGGCCCAGAATTCCGACGTGCTGTCGAACTATGGTGTGGTGAAGGCAGAGCAGGGAATCTACCGGCTGCCTGTTGATCAGGCTGTCACCCTCTGGGCCAACCTCAACCGCGAGGGCAATGCCTCGGGGCATGCCAAGTTGATCGAGCGTCTCGACGCTTCCCTCAAGCAGGTCTCGTACGAATAGACCCTCCTCCAACCGATGGGCGTCATCACCTTCATCCTCATGGGCAGCTCCCTCGCGTTCCCAGCGGTGGCGCTGTACGCGCTCTGGTGGGCGGGTCGTGAGGGGCAGTTGCGTCATTCCGAAAAGGCTGCGCTGCTGCCGTTCGACGAGCAGGAGCCTGTCGGACAGATGACGGATGTCGTCCTCAACCGTCCCTCCGCACCGGCCGGTTCCCTGAAGTCATGAGCGCCCCAGCTTCCTCCAGCGTGATGGCCGCCCTGTCGCCGCGTGATGCCGCGACCTCCGACGCACGCGCCCAGTTGGCCGAGATTGATGAATCGTGTCGCGGTTCCGTTCTCCTCTTCTTCCTCAGCGGCATGGCCTGGCTCCTCGCCGGGAGCGTCTTCGCCCTCATCGCCAGCTACAAGCTGCATGCCCCGGATTTCCTGGGGGACTTTGCATGGCTGACCTTCGGGCGCATCCGCACCGCCCATCTCAATGCGGTGATCTACGGCTTCTCGGCCGAGATCTCCGTGGGTGTGATCCTCTGGATGATGTGCCGGCTCTGTCGTGTGCCGCTCATGGCGCAGAGTGTCATCAATCTGGCGGCCTTGCTGTGGAACTTCGGACTGACCATCGGGATCATCGGCATCCTGGCCGGCGATACCACCGGTGTGGAATACCTGGAGCTTCCCAAGTACTGCACGCCGATCCTCTTCCTGGCCTTCGCCCTGATCGCTGTCTGGACGATCGTGATCTTCCGGTTCCGGCGTGAGAAACATCTCTACGTCTCGCAGTGGTACATCCTCGCGGCCGTCCTGTGGTTCCCGTGGCTCTACTCCACCGCGCAGCTGCTGCTGATCATGGATCCGGCCCGCGGTGCGGTGCAGGCCGCGGTGAACTGGTGGTTCGCCCACAACGTGTTGGGACTCTGGTTCACGCCGGTTGGGCTCGCCTCCATCTACTATTTCCTCCCAAAGGTCATCGGTCGCCCCATCCACAGCTACTACCTGAGCGTGCTCGGGTTCTGGACCCTCGCGTTGTTCTACAACTGGAACGGATTCCACCACCTCGTCGGCGGACCATTCCCTGCCTGGATGATCACGATCTCCATCGTGGCCTCTGTGATGATGGTGATCCCGGTGGTGGCAACCGCGATCAACCACCACTTCACGATGGTCGGCCACTTTGGGAAGATGAGGCACAGTCCCACCCTCCGGTTCATCTTCATCGGGGCGATCGCCTACACGGCATCCAGCCTCCAGGGTGTGCTGAGCTCGGTGCGCTGGTTCAGCGAGACGGCCCATTTCACCCATCACACGGTGGCGCACGCCCATTGGGGGATGTATGCGTTCTTCACGATGACGATGTTCGGGGCGATGTACTACATCCTGCCCCGCATCACCCAACGTGAATGGCCAAGCGATGGGCTCATCTCCCTCCACTTCTGGACCACCCTTGTCGGCATAGCGATGTACGTCCTGCCGCTGAGCTTGGGTGGCTGGTTCCAGGGCAAGGCGATGTTGGATCCGCAGATCCCGTTCCTCGAGGTGGTCAAGATCACCCTGCCCTATTTGAAGATCCGTACGGTATCCGGCCTTCTTCTGACTCTGGGCCACGTGGCGTTCTTTGTGAACATTGCCTGGTTGCTGGTTCGGACTTTCGGGCCATATCGGGCGCCCGAGCCAATGATCTTGGCAGGTGTACGCACCGGGAATGCGCCGGCCGGCAAATGACGCCATGAACTACGGACCGCTCCTATTCCTCGGCATCCTGTTCACCCTGGCCGCGTCCTGGACGGGGCTCGTGGTGATGCCCACGAAGCAGCTTGGCGCACTGCAGCCGGATCTGAACACCAATACCAGTGTGGTGTTTCCGAAGCCCTTGCCAGGTGAGGCTGCCCAGGGACGTGAGCTGTACCGCTCCCTTGGTTGCAACTACTGCCACACCCAGCAGGTACGGCGTGAAGGCTTTGGATCCGATATCGCCCGTGGTTGGGGCAAGCGGGGTTCCGTGGCACGGGACTACATCTACGATCGCCCTGTATTCCTCGGGTCGTCCCGGACGGGTCCGGACCTCACCAACATCGGGGAGCGTCAGCCGAGTTATGAGTGGCACTACAGCCACCTCTACAATCCTCAGACCACGTCCAAGGGCAGCGTGATGCCGCCTTATGCGTTCCTTTTCGAGCTCCGGCCCATCGGGCCCGAGGGTCCGTCGACGAACTCGGTGAAACTCGGGGGAGAGTTTGCCCCCAAGGCAGGCTACGAGGTTCTGCCCAAGCCGGAGGCCAAGCAGTTGGTCGAGTACCTCCGGAGCCTGAAGAGCTCGGTCGAGCTCCCCGAGGCACCCCTGCCGAAGTCCGAATGAGCACCGGCCCGTCGCCCATGCCTGATTCCAATCCATCCCGTCAGCCACGGAACCCCGGTGTGAACCCGGATCTGGGCGAGCAGCATGACGTGGCCGAGATCCACGCGGCCCTGTTGCGCGAGAAGCCGGAGCCCAGGGAGGGATTCGAACCCTTGAACCTTTGGCTGGTGGCGTTGACCGGCGGATTGCTCTTCTGGGGTGGGTATTACCTCGCCAATTTCAGCGGACGTTTCGAGGCGAACGAGTACAGCGAGTTCCCTCGGGGCAAGGTCACCGCGGTGGCGGCGGCTGAAACCCCGGAGCAGAAGACGCTCCGGATGGGTGGACAGCTCTACGCGAATTGTGCGGCATGCCACCTGGCGGATGGCACCGGCAATCCTGCCCTCAACATCCCACCGCTTGCCGGCTCGGATTGGGTTCAGGCCGATGGAGCAAACCGGATCATCCGCATCGTGCTTCATGGGTTGAACGGGCCGGTCAAGGTCAACGGTCAGGTCTGGCAGGGCAACGCGATGAATCCCTGGCGCAAGACCGCCGAGAATCCCTCGGGTCTGACCGACGAGGAAATTGCCGCCGTGCTCAGCTACGTCCGCAATTCCTGGGGAAACAAGGCCAGCTTTGTGACCCCCGACGAGGTCAAGGCGGTGTCTGAGGCGACCAAGGATCGGACCGAGGCCTGGACCGAGGCGGAGCTGCTCCAGGTTCCGCTCAAGGGTGGCGCCGCCGCTCCGGCTGCTGCGGGCGGATTGGACCTGGCGGGACTCAAGGGACAGGTTGAGAAGCTCTCGGCCGAGGATCGGAAGAAGCTCCTCGAATCGCTTCAGTCGAAGTGACCTTTGGCTGGGAGGTTTGGAACAAGCGAGGCTGTAGACCTCGAGTCCCCGGACGGTGCGGGTTCTGCGGATGAACGGGATTCCAACGGTTCGATTGGTGGAGAGGGCCGTGCCCATGAATTCGGTGTTCTTCGCCCTTTCCAAGCGCGTCTGCCAGGTTCGTCATGGGGGTGTGATTCACGCCCGTTTTCTCTGGTTCCTGAGCCTCTTCCTCGGACTCCTCACCGTCTCCCACGCGGCTGATGAGATCCTCATCGAGACCATTGTCGGGCCCGAGGCCCCGACCGGGGACTACAAACATCCCGCCAGCGTCACGGAACTCGACAACGGAGATCTCTACGTCGTGTTCTTCAGTGGAAAAGGGGAATATCGCGACGATGCCGCCTCGGTCTTCGGCATGCGGCTGAAGAAGGGGCAGAGACGCTGGAGTGCACCGGCTGCCATTGCCCGCAATCCCTTCCACTCGCTCGGGAACCCCGTCGTCTGGC
>Ga0315902_10013777_pt1 | contig 10442 bp, 6 predicted proteins | sample LakEriMetagenome_9_FD_203523 | JGI IMG/M metagenome (GOLD analysis project Ga0315902, IMG submission 203523) | Freshwater fungal communities from buoy surface, Lake Erie, Ohio, United States - Buoy 12 MA117 | ecosystem: Environmental > Aquatic > Freshwater > Lake > Lake biofilm | place: USA...
CCTTCGTCGGGTGCGGATGTCAATGGCCTCATTGTTGGTCTCGGACAGCGACTGGGAACTGGTCTCATGTCGAAAGAATCTGCACGCGAAGCCGACCCACTCATCACCGACCCAGAGTTCGAGAAGGACCGAATTACTGCGGAGTCAATGGAGGCCGCACTTCTGTCCAGCATCCAAGCGCAAGCCGCGGACCCCAACGGCCCGTATCAGCCAGACGACCTTGCTTATCTCACGATGCTCACCGTCGAAAAAAACATCCCCATTTACAAGGCTGTCGAAATGACGCAGAAGCGTGCACAGGAACGACAAGCCGCACAAGCACCGCAGGGTGCACCTGAGACGATGCCTGGGTTGGCGATGCCTGGCATGGGCGCAGAGATGCAGGCCGCACCAGCAGGTCCTCCTGGGATTGAAGGATTGCTTGCACAGTTGGGTGGCGGCGGTGAGGCCGCTGTCGCACGCCAGCCGAACACACCAGGAGCGGTACTCAGCCTGCAAGGGAGGCTCTAAATGTCTGACGCGGGATACGCACAACGCACAGACCTGCTCGCCCCGAAAGCGGCACCAGGTCAAACATACGGCAAAGCAAAAGAACAGATGGACGCACAAAAGGCTGTCCCAATGGGCAACCCGACACCGTCAGTTCAGCAGGCACCTCGACCTGTTCCTGGTCAGGCTGGCCCGCTTACCCGCCCAACGGAACGCCCACAAGAACCAATCACCGCAGGCGCACCATTCGGCCCTGGTCGCACCCCAGTAGCGCCAGGGTATTCTGGTCCGCGCACCGCAGACCCAGTGCTCGCCGAACTGCGTGCCCTTTACGCACTCAACCCGAACGATGCTTTGGCCGACATGATTGACTCGTACATCCGTGAAGGATACTGATGGCCCTATTTTCATGGCTGGACCCTGTCGACGAAGAAAACACGCTTCGTGACGCGAAATACAACATCGAACAGGAACAAAGACTAAAGCAAACCAGTCTTCCTGACACGGCAACAAAAGTCGGAGAAATCTACCGACAAGCCCCATACATCCCACCATCGGTAGTTCTGTCGCTCGCCAAAGGCAACGCATCACCACAGGCAATCGAAGCCGCTCAACGCCTCGGCATGAAGCAATACGTCAACGAGACGAACCCGAATAAGCCGAAGCGTAACTGGTTCCAACGCAATGTTTATGACAAGGCGAAGGCTGTGTCGCGTTGGACTTTCGCTGGGTTGCAGTTAGCGCCAGACCTAACACAGAACCTTGCGTCACAGATTTTCTCTGGCAACAACCCACAAGGCATCGACGGATGGTTCGCATCCACCCAACTGGGAACGATGATGTCCCAGCACGGGAACGCTGGAAGCGGCTTCTTTTTTGGTGGCGAGGCCGCCAAGACTCAGGCTGAGCGTGCCCGCGAATTCCGCGGAACAGTCGGCAACAGCGCATGGACTATCGGGCGTGGCGCGGCAGACGTGTTCTTCACCCCAGGGTCGAAGGAATACAACATCCTGTCTGGGTTTGTTGACGCCGCAACAACCATTTTCTCGGACCCGACTACCTACATTGGTCCAGCAATCAAAGCCGCTAAGACTGGTGAAGCCGCCAAGGGGCTCATTGGAACCCGTACTGCTGTCCAGAAAATTGCTGATGTTGTCGCCGAGAAAGGACTGGTTGAAGTTGACCGCATCCCTGGACTCGGGGACGATGCGCTGAAAGCCGCCCAAGCACTCGCCAAAGGCGAGGCAGGTATCGAATCCGCCGAGGGAATCATTTTCAACGGAACCAAGTTCGGGCAGTGGGTGCAATCAAACACGAAGGCACAGCGTCTCATTTCTCGCAACGCTGAGCGTGCCGCCGACATCAGCCGCCGTGTCGCATCAGGCGCACTGAAAGCAGAAGACGAAGCAATCGAACGCAGTTTCCTCGCATACGAACTTGTTGAAGAGTTCAAAGGAAAGATTGACATTCCGACCGCGCTACGGTTCGCCGCCGCAGATGACACCACCAAACAGATGGGATTGCTCGGAGAAATCTCCGCCCGCCTCGCCCAGTCAACCGACAGCGTTATCGGCCCCCGCGTAATCTCTGAGGTCGCTGGAACTGGCGCAACCTACGCCGCACGTCAAGCCGCACGCGAACGAGTACCCCTGTACCGCAACCTTCGCAATAGCCGATGGTTTACCCAAATGCCGAAGAACGCCATCCTCACCAACGGCTCCTCGCTTGACCAGGCACAGTCTGTTTTGAATTACGCGAACTACATGAAAGGCGCGAACCTTCATGTGGAAGACCCAGCAGAGTTCCGACAGTTCATGGGCAAAGTCGTCAGCGCTTTCGGCAACGAAGACCCAGCCGCACAAAAGAAAGCGGTAGATGAACTTTTCGATGACGCCATACTTGTGTCGTTCCGCAAAGCAGATAAGAAGAATGGTGAACGAATCGCAAAAGAAATCATTCAAAGCGCAAGACAAGAACTAGCCACAACCAGAGTGTTCAATGCCAATGAACTGGGCGAACTTGAGGACGCTGGATTTATTCAAAGGCTACGCGATTATTTCCCCGAAGAACTAATTAAAAGCAAAACTCCAGAAGAGTTGCGCCGACTGGTCCTGAGCGGACCTGGTTCGCTGGTCGAACTTCAGGACAACTTTCAAATTCTTCCAGACTTCAGGAAAATTCGTGCTTTGACCGCAGACCCGTACATTCGCCGCGCGTTCATCAACAAAAACAACGAGCCATACGCGGCCCAAAAAATTACTGAATTCATCCAGAACGACATCTGGAAGCCACTCGCCTTGGCGACAGGCGGTTACATCATGCGTAACATGATTGACGCCCAAACCCGTATCGCTCTCGCTGGACTGAAAGGATTTTTCAACCACCCATTCCAGTTCATCCACCAGGTCATTGGTGACCGTGCTGTCGGTGGAATCACCGAAAACGAAATGGGTCGACCAACCGAATTCACAGGAAAAATCAAAGACCTACTTAACAGTCGTGATACTCGCCTCGAAGAATTCCAAGACGCTCTAACTTTCGGTGCACAGGTCGGCCTTGATGACCCAGCACTAGAAATGGAACGGCTTATCCGCAACGGCAATTTCAGCCTTATCAGCAGACAGCAAGATGTTGCTTCTCACACCACTGGCATGGTCGACAACCTCGGCCTTATCGCCGATGACCCCATTCTCCGAGAAATTGTTGCGCGACGCAATCTTCCAACGGGTGAACGCAACGCAGAAATTCTGGACTGGTTCAAGACTGACCCGCGCGGACAAAAACAAGCCGAAAAAGTTATTAAGTACCTGCGTACTGGCGTGAAGGTGACTGACCCGCAAACCAAAACCTCGACTGTTATCAAGTTCACAAACGCACCAGAGGACGAACTGCTGGAACTGTGGGCAACCAAACTGTCCGACAACAAAATCAACACCATCGTCCGCGGCGACGAAGACCTGGCTTTCGTGGTCCAACACAACCGCGTGCCATCAAGCGTGGATGTTCTCGGACCCAACGGAGAAGTTGTCGGCAAACAGCGTGCCGCAATCCGCTCCATCCCAGAACCCAACGTCATCGTCAAAGGCGGACAGCCCATGTCGGTCGGTTCGTTCGTTGACCTTGGCCCAGACGAAGAAGGCATCATCGTCGCTCTGCGTGACGCCTCGCCAAGCGAAATCGACCCATTTACAGGCTCCCCATACACAGGCAAAGTCGCTGAAGTACAGCCCGTGTTCACTGGTGAAGCGTTCACTGGTGACTTCCTTGGTTCGCCGCAACTCCGTGACCTTATCGACCAGAAGGGCGCTGAGGGTATTTTGCCTGAAATCGTCAAACTTGCACAGCGCGGAATACCCAAAGAAACAGATAATGCTCGCAAGGCATTGGCGGCATGGAGAAAAGGAACCGACTTCTTTTTCAATGGGCTGTACGGTCGCGCAGTACAAAAACTTGAACGCTCTATCGTTTGGCGTCAATACTTCTACAAAGAAATCAACGATAACCTTGACCTGCTTGCACCAGCAGAAGCACGCCGACTGGTATCGAATGTTGAGAAGTTTGCCGCACAGTACGATTTGACGCCAGCGAACTACATCGGTGATAAGGACATTTGGAAGCGCATCCAGCAAACCGCCGCAGAAACCACCTCCACCGCCGAAGGCACCCTCGAACAACTTGAACAATACGCATCGGCGGTTGCTCTTGGCCGCACCAAGGACCTTTTGTACAATGCCGTAGAACGCTCCAACCTTGAAGACGTTCTCCGTGTAATCGTCCCGTTTGCTGGAGCATGGAAAGAAGTTCTCGGCACCTACATCGGATTCCTCGCCGAAGACCCCACCCGCATCCGCCGCGCCCAACTCGCCTTCACAGGAGCAACGAACTTCGACCCAGACAACGACGGCGAAGGGTTCTTCTACAAAGACCCAACCAGCGGCGAATACTCATTCAACTTCCCCGCGTCAGGCTGGATAGCCGAACACTTGACGGGAATCAACGCCCCACTCCAAGCACCAGTAAAGCGCCTCTCCATCGGCCTCGGCATCATCCCAAGCATCGGACCAGTAGCACAGTTGGGTGCATCCCAAATCATCCCCGACACCCCAGGCTTCGACGAAATCACCAACATCCTCATGCCATACGGACGTAAGGAAAACTTTCCTATCGCACCAACATGGTTGAGCCGCGCCAAAGACATCATCTCCGCCGACACCAAAAACACCCAAACCATCTTCGCCAACACCTACATCGAAACGCTCCGAGCCATGACCCTCTCAGGCGAATACAACCTGCAAGACCCGAACGACAAAGAAAAGTTGTATGCGGACGCCAAACAGAAAGCCCGTGTGCTCGCCGCGATGCGCGTGCTTGGCCAGTTCATTGGACCAACCAGCCCATCAGCGGAGTTCAAAGTGGCGACCGAACAGGGCGACATTTACGCCACCAAACTCGTTCAAGAGTTCTACAAACTGCAAGCCGAAAACTACGACACCGCAGTACAGCGCTTCCTCGAAACTTACGGTAACGATGCCATCCTCTACATCTCGTCCAAGAGCGAGGCGCTGATGGGCGGCCTTGAAGCCACCGAACAGTTCGGTGACTGGGAACGCGAAAACAGCGGCCTATTCGATAGGTTCCCTGAGATTGCTGGCTACATGGCCCCAGGTGGCACCGACTTCGACTTCCAGGTGTGGAACCGCCAGTTGACTTCAGGTAAGCGTCGCCGTCTGACCGACCGCGAACTGGTCGCTGAGGCAGAGTACAGGGTGGGTATGGCAAAGTTCCGTGAACAAAAAGCCAAAATCGGACCCAACCCATCCCAGGAGCAGAGGGAATGGTTGTCGGCCTGGAGACAGCAACTCTATGAGCAGTACCCAGGGTTCTTGACGAACTCGAAGTTTGACCCTAACGCTTTCACCCGCAAGGTTGAACAGATGCGCCAAATGGTTGTCGACCCGCAACTGGCTGGCAACGAGACCGCGCAGGTTTTGTCGCAATACCTGTCGTATCGAGATAAGGCTCTTGCTCAGGCGGAGGCAAGTGGGTTGAAGTCGTTGGAGTCGAAAGCGGCTGAACCGTTGCGTGATTGGTTGAGTAGTATTGGGCAAGCACTCTCTCAAGAGGTGCCAGAGTTTGCAAGAATCTATGACCGAGAACTGTCTTACGAGGTAGACCAATAATGTCGATGGACCAGAACCAGGGAGAACTCAGCCCAAACCCGCCAGCGGCAACCGTTGCGGCCAGTTCTGACCAACGCGGCATGGGCTTCGAAACACCCACACGCTCAATCACCGTACGCGCAGGAAACCGCTTCGATGTCAATGTCGGCGATGTTGTCCCAGGAAGCGAAGTTGAATACGCAACACCAAACGTCAAAGGCGGAAGAACACTCCCAGGAGTAGCACCATCCCCAGACTCACCAGTCGGCAGATACGGCTACATGGGCACCAAACTTGTAGACCGAAACGGTGCTATCGCCCGCGAACAATACGACCCGTCCAAAGAAGCGTACGGTTTTCTGGCGTCAATGGACTCTGGTGAGCGTGTCTCGTTTCTCCGCCAACTCCAATCCAGAGGACTCATCGGAAAAGGCGACGTTACCGCTCGCTTCACGAACGCCAACATCGGCGCCGCTGAAGAGTTCCTCATGTACGCGAACAGCCAACTCGTCACCGCAGATGTGGCGCTCGGGATGTTCCTCGCCGACCCAAACATTCCTGCCGTGTCAACTGGTGGACGCATCCGCACCACCCCAAAGGAAGACCTTCGTGCGGTGTTCCGTGAGGCAAGCCGCAAGTATTTGGGTCGAGAGGTGTCTGCGGCTGAGGTGGAAAAGTTTGTGAACTCGTACAACGCCAAAGAAATCGCTGAAGGTTCTGGTGGTGCTGTTGCTCCGTCTGCTACGACTGCGGCTGAGACGATGGTGCAACAGAGTTATGGCGAGGAGGCCGCGGCTGTGAAGGCGTTGAACTTTATGGACATTCTCGACCAGAAAATCAAGGCGCTTGCATAATGGCAACCATCGAAGAAAACATTGCAAACATCGAATCAGCCATCGCGGAGGCAACATCCGCATCGCGTGGGTTGAAGAACTACAGGTTCGAAGGACGCACCTACACCCCCCAACAAATCAACCAAGACCTTCTCCCCAGCCTTAATGCTCGACTGAGCAACGCTAAAAAACAACAGTCTGCCACTGGGGAAAAAACAAAAGCAGAGCAAAATCTTGCCGCAAGAACCCAACGCGGAACAAAGACAATTTTGTCGCGTATTGAACAAGCAATTAAAAGTGGTGAAAACAGCGCCAACCAGTATTTTGAGGCTTTTCAGAATGGTCGTATGGACCAAGCGACATACGCCGAATACTTGAACAACATGGAAAAGTTGCGTGCAGACAAAGCCGCAATCGAGAGCGGTGCCACTGCGGTGGCTACTGGCAAAACTGGCGGGACACACCATGCCGATGTTGTCAACTCGTACGAAGTTGTAACCCCGTCTGCCCCGCCCGCGCCTGTTACCGCCCCTGTTGACCCGAAAGAGACGCGCCGAGCAGTAACCAACACCAGCAAAGTTACGCCGACCCCTGGGAAACCAACTGTTCAAAGTAGCGAAATCCAACGTATCAACGATGAACCTGTTCGCGTAACCACATACACTGATGGGTCTAAGAAAGTCAGCAAGGACTTGTCTTCGCCAGCATCCGCGCCAGCCCAGCCTGCTGGTGGAGGTGGCGGAGTAACGACAACCCCTGCAACTAAGGGCGTTAAAGCACCGAAAGTTGTCAACTGGGAACCAAAATTCCGTGAAACATTCCCAGCAAAAGCATGGTTGCTTGACCTGGACCGAGACAAATACCCAGGCTTGTTCAACCTGCTCCAAAAGGCAATCACCGAGAACTACACCAATGAACGGTTCGCCGCCGAAATCGACGGAACAGACTTCTACAAAGAACTTGCCCAATCAGGCAAAGTCCGCGAAATCAAATCCATCGTCGGCGACCTTGGGTTTGACTCGACTGACTTCACCAAGTTTGTATCCGACTCCATTAACTTCGGTTGGACAGGCGACACCCTCAAGCAGAAGACATACGAGGAAGTTTTCCGCCGCAACGCCGACGGCACCTACGCCAACCCGACCGCCCTGGCCCGCGCCAAAAAATCCAACGACTTCCTGAATGTCCAGTTAGTTGCCACCAACTACTTCAACAAAGCCAGCGACGCAACCATCGAATCGGTGCTCACGGGAAAAATCATGATTGAGGACTTCCAGCGTCAACAGCGCGAAATCGCTAAAGCCAAGTACAGCCACCTTGCCCCGCTCATCGACCAGGGCGTCACCTTGGAAGACTTGTCGGCCAACTTCAAGCAGTCAGCCGCCCGCCTCCTCGAAGTCGACCCATCCACTATCGACATGGGTTCAGCAGACTACGAAATCGCCCTCAACTTTGGTGAGGCAGATAAGCGCCGTGTGATGACCACGGGCGAGTGGGAGCGTATGCTTCGCACGGACTCGCGTTACGGTTGGGAAAAGACCGAGAACGCCAAGGAAGAGGCGCGTGCGTTGGCGTCTAACATTGCTCAGGCTTTCGGGAGGATTATCTAATGAGCATGCCAAACGCGATGTCGCCAGACGATTTCATGGCACAAACATTCCCCGCCTCCAGCGGCCAGGGCACACTGGGCATTGTTGAAGAAACCGAACCGATGAGCGCAGAAGAAATCCGCGCCGAGGTACGCCGCTTCTACCAAGAGTTAAACGCCCGCGAACAGCAACAGCAGGTAGAAACCGCTACCACCATCCTCACCAACACCCTCCGCTACTACGGCATCGACGACCCAGCACTCATCAACGATGTCAAGAGCGCGCTCGCCGACCGTCGCATCACAGGCCAATCCACCCTCGACGACATCGGTATCCAGTTGCGTGAATCAGAGTCGTTCCGTAAGCGGTTCGCCGCTAACGAACAGCGCCGCGCCGCCAACAAGCCCGTATTTTCTGTTACCCAGTTGCTTCAGTTGGAATCCCAGTACCGTCAGGTTCTTCGTAACGCGGGTTTGCCAGACGAGTTTTATGACCAGCCTGATGACTTTCAACAGTTGATTGTCGGCGATGTATCCCCAGACGAACTACAGGACCGCGTCCAATCTGGCTACCGTGCCGTGCGGGAAGCAGACCCAGCGGTAGTCAACGAACTGAAAACCCTGTACGGGTTGCAGGACTCTGAACTGGCCGCGTTTTTCATTGACCCGACCAGGGCACAGGACACGGTGTTGAGGGCCGCCAGAGCCGCAGAGGTGGCATCTCAGGCACGCCGTCAGGCAGGCATTGAACTTTCCGCAGGAGAAGCCGAAACCCTTGTACGCCAGGGAATTAACCAGGAAGAAGCCCGCCAAGGCTTTGCCGCTATTGGCTTCCAGCAGGAACTATTCGGCACCCAACTCCCAGGTGAGGAAGCCATCACTCGACAAGACATCATCGAAGGCACGTTCGGCACGAACCAGGCCGCCGCACAGCGCATCGCTACCCGTCAGCGTCGCCGTCAAGCACGCTTCCAAGAAGGCGGGCAAGCCGCACTTGGCACTGTCGGCGAATAGTTGACACAGTCCTAATACAGGACTACTGTTCCTAACGATACTTCTAACAGTAGGAACCCTTGCGAGCGCCCCCCGACTCGCATGGTGCATACGGGGTGACCAATCAAACAGCCACCACAGTCCTCCGCTGTGGTGTGGGTAAAAGGAGAGTGCCATAATGTCAGACATTGACAACTACGACAGCGACTTCGACGAAGCCGAAAGCCGAGGCCAGAACCCAGTTCGGGCCAGGATGAAGCAGTTGGAGAAGGAAGCCCAAGAACTGCGAAAGCAGGTCGAGGCCGCCAACGCCGCCCAACGTGAACTTGCCTTCGTGAAGGCGGGTGTAGACCCGAACTCACCGATGGCCAAGTACTTCATGAAAGGCTACGACGGCGAACTCAACCCTGACGCAATCCGACAGGCCGCTGTGGAGGCACAGTTGATTAGTCCCCCCGATGCCACACCAACCCAGGTGGAGGCGGCAGGATGGCAGAAAGTCGCAAAGATTGCGGCGGGAAGCCAGACAGCCCAGCCACCCGTTGACTGGAATCAGAGACTGATGCAGGCTGAGTCCCAGAAAGAAGTTGAAGCAATCCTGGCAGAGGCACGACAAGCAATTCAATAACCACCTCTAACCAAAGGAAACAGAAATCATGGCAGGAGAGACCACTACCTCTTCGCTGTCTGTAGACCAGGTTGCATTTGACCGCCTCGCGTACTTCGCGTTGCGTTCGGAACTCCTGTTCGACCAGGCCGCAGACGTTCAGCCGACCCAGCAGGCAATGCCTGGTTCGGGCGTCACGTTCACCATCTTCGCCGACATCGCCGCCGCGACGTCCACCCTCAACGAGGTTACGGATGTCACCCCGACGGCCCTCTCGGACAGCCAGGTGACCGTCACCCTCAACGAGTACGGCAACGCGGTCGTCACCACGGCCAAGTTGCGTGGCACCTCGTTCCTCGACGTGGACAGCGCCGCCGCCAACATCATTGGCTACAACGCTGGCGACTCGATGGACCAGGTTGTCCGCGACGTGCTCGCAGGCGGAACCAACGTCGTGTACGGAACTGGCGGTGCTTCGGACCCGTCCAGCCGCACCACCGTTGCCGCTGAAGACATCATCGCCGCCAACGACGTCCGCAAGGTTGTCGCTCAGTTGCGTGCCGCGAACGTTGCTACGTTCAACGGTGACTACATGGGCTTCATCCACCCAGACGTGTCGTACGACTTCCGTTCGGCAACCGACGCCGCCGCGTGGCGCACGCCCGCGAACTACGTCGACCCGTCGGGAATCTACAACGGTGAAATCGGCAAGTTCGAATCGGTCCGCTTCATCGAGACCCCGCGCGCCAAGGTGTTCACGAACGCCTCTGACG
>Ga0315902_10013779_pt1 | contig 10441 bp, 5 predicted proteins | sample LakEriMetagenome_9_FD_203523 | JGI IMG/M metagenome (GOLD analysis project Ga0315902, IMG submission 203523) | Freshwater fungal communities from buoy surface, Lake Erie, Ohio, United States - Buoy 12 MA117 | ecosystem: Environmental > Aquatic > Freshwater > Lake > Lake biofilm | place: USA...
TTTGGAGCCGGAGGAAACCATTGAATTGAACAATGAAGTATTTGAATGGGAGAATGAGGAGCGGGCTGAAGTGGTCCGCATTTTGCGGGCGTTGACTGCTGAGTTGTCTGTTTATCAGCCGTTGTTAAAAGCGTATTATTCCATACTCGGACAATTTGATTTCATACGGGCACGTGCCCGGTTGGCGGTGGAGATGGATGGTCAGTTACCGGAAATTGAACTGAAAGCCGGTGTGCAGTTGGTGCAAGCACGTCACCCACTGTTGTTGCTTTACAATCGATCGAACGGCAAGCCGACTATTCCACTCGACATTTCCCTCACCGAGGAGAATCGAATTTTAGTGATCAGCGGGCCCAACGCAGGCGGTAAGACAGTGGCGATGAAAACCATCGGACTGATACAGCTGATGGTCCAGAGTGGTCTCTTGGTGCCGGTAGCTGCAGGTAGTCGGTTGGGCGTTTTTAAGCAGTTGATGATTCAAATGGGGGATGCCCAAAGTTTAGAATTTGAATTGAGCACATACAGCAGTCACCTGCTGCACATGAAAGAATTTTTGGAGGCCGCAAATGGACGAACCCTGTTCTTCGTGGATGAGATGGGCAGTGGTAGTGATCCCGACCTGGGGGGCGCATTTGCAGAGGTGATGTTGCAGGAGTTTTTACGAAAACATTCGATGGGTGTTGTTACGACCCATTACCTGAATTTGAAAGTGATGGCGGGCCGTACGCTCGGCTTGATGAATGGAGCCATGGCCTTTGATGAAAAGACCTTATCTCCCCTCTATAGATTACAAGTGGGTAAGCCCGGTAGTTCGTACACATTCGCCATCGCTCAGCGGATCGGATTGGATAAGCGTTTGATCGACCGGGCCAAAGGCCTTGTTCGGGAAGATCATGTGCGACTTGATAAACTCCTGCATCGTACCGAGAAAGAGTTGGCCGATGTAGAGAAGCAGCAGCAGGAACTCAATAAGGTGTTGGCTGAGAATAAACGACTCAAGGCCGAGATGGAGCGGGTGATGGATAAGGAGAGGCATCGTCAGGAGGTAGCTGTTTTACGGGAGCAAAATCGTATCGGAGCAGAGCGATGGAAGGAGTTGAAGGACCTGGAACGAACACTTCGGATGGTGGTGCAAGACTGGAGAAAGAATAAGGACAAGGAAAAAGCCATGAAAGAAATGGGGCAGGTATTGTTTCCGAAGCGCGCGGTTTCTTCCAAGGAAAGAAATGCGCAGGATATGGCAACACCGCATGAGGATTTGGCGGGAGAACCGGCGATCGGGGATGTGGTTTTAGTGAAAAAGACCGGTCGGCATGGCCAGGTCATGGAATTCAAGGGTAAGCAAGTCGTGGTTCGCATCGGAAAGTTGCCCATGCAGGTATCCTTAAGTGATGTGAAGCGTATCCGATTGTTGCAAGAGGAGAAGGCTGATAAAAAATATAAATGAGTAACTTAGCCAAAAATCATTTTATGTTGAGAAGAATCATGTTATTGCTAGTGATGGGGTCATCTATGTCTTTATTTGCCCAGCCGGAGGATGTGGTTATGAATGTGCATGAGGTGTCGTCTAATGCCACCTTGCAAAAGCGTGTTTTCAAAGCGGCACAGCCTACAGAGGATAAAGTGGAGTTGATTGACGTGGTGGGACTGGGACAAACAACCTATACGGCTTCAAACGTAATGGATGGCTCGGTGAAAAGTTTTGAGCACTCGATGCGCATTTTGGTTGCACTGAATATGGGCGGGAATAAGCCGGGCGCTTGCCAGTTGGTGTTTTATAGTGCGGCGGAAAAGATCCAGCAGGCCGCCAGCGCTGAAAATGGAACGGTTAGCATTTATTATCCCATATCGGTTTACGAGTCGCTGCGGTCCCGCCTGGAGCAGGCGTTGATCGCCCGTAAAAAGGTGCAGGTGAAAGTGACACTGAAGACCACCGGATTCCGGGAAGGCGTATTAATATTCTAAACCTGTTTTGAATAATCTTTCCGACGCTGTACATTTGCGGCGGAGAGATGGCAGAGCGGTCGATTGCGGCGGTCTTGAAAACCGTTGACTGTAACAGGTCCGGGGGTTCGAATCCCTCTCTCTCCGCAAAACATAATAAAGCCCCGCCAACGGCGGGGTCTTTTTTATTTGGGAGATTTTTAATCAAGAAATAATTTCAGTTCGGTTGATCAGACTGTTACGATCCTTGTCAATTTATTTCTGGCGCTATAGGTTGCGGTTGATAGCAGGCTTGGTGTTTGTTTCCCTTTCCAATTATTTCAACGTGTTGTTTCCGCAGGTCACAGGTTTTGTGGTCGATTATGTTCAACGGACGTTGCGTTTGCCGGGCTATCAACCGGCTGAGCGTCCGGCTCGCTATGATGCATTGGTGCAGCGCTTTGCCGATTGGGTCTCTGTCCAAGCTTGGGGAATGGAGCAAGTGGTAGCTGTTTGCGGGCTGACGATTCTGATGCTCGCCATCCTAAGGGGCTTCTTTTTGTTTCTGATGCGCCAGACCTTGATCGTTATGAGCCGGCACATTGAATTTGCGCAGAAGTCCGACCTATATGCCCATTTCCAGCAAATGGATCTGGCCTTCTTCAAGAAAAATCGTACCGGCGATATGATGAACCGGATCGCTGAAGATGTGAGTCGCGTACGCATGTTCACGGGCCCAGCTCTGATGTATTTTGCCAACCTGTTTACCATCATCCTTTTTTGTGTGATTTCCATGTGGCGTCGGGATCCGGTGCTCACAATGTATGTGCTAAGTCCGCTTCCGCTACTGGCCTATTTGATGTATCGGGTAAATGAGCGGATCAACCGATTGAGTGAACAAACGCAAGAGGCGTTATCAGATCTTACCGTTCAAGCGCAGGAAACCTACAGTGGTATTCGGGTGGTAAAATCTTTTGTACAAGAAAATTCGGTCATCGGTTGGTTCGCCGAAAGAGCCGAGCGTTACCGAAAAGCAGCCTTGGATTTAGCCAAGGTGGAGGCCATGTATTTCCCCTCGATCTCCCTGCTGATCGGGTTGAGTACACTGTTGACGATCCTCATGGGTGGGTTATATGTGATGCAAGGCGGGGGGCTAGGACTCAATGCGCTGGTTGAATTTATTTTATATATCAACATGCTCACCTTTCCGGTGAGTGCGATCGGCTTGACAGCCAGCCTGACGCAGCGTGCAGCTGCCTCACAAATTCGAATCGACGAACTACTAAAGCAACAGCCTGCTATACGATCAGATGGAACAATTCCACTTTATCGGATCGGGCAGATCGATTTTGAAGAGGTTTGCTTTTCCTATCCGGATACCGGCGTTCGAGCTGCACGATCTTGGAATATGCGAATAAAAAAGGGGGAACGCTGGTTAATGACCGGTCCAACCGGCAGCGGAAAATCGACCTGGGCGCAGTTGGTGTTGCGTTTTTATGATCCGGAAGCCGGGACGATCAAAATCAATGGTCGGGCTTTAAATGAATATGAATTATCCGATCTGCGAAAATGTATCGCCTATGTACCACAGGATGTTTTTCTTTTCAGCGATACCATTGAGGCCAATCTTCGTTTTGGAAATCAAGATGCATCAGAAGATGAATTGATCCGCGTAGCGAAGACGGCCTGTTTGCACGAGGAGGTACTTCAGTTTCCGGATGGATATCAGACGGTAGTGGGAGAGCGGGGGGTGACCCTTAGCGGTGGGCAAAAGCAGCGGTTGGCACTGGCCAGGGCCTTGCTGAAGCCAGCGGAACTTTACATATTGGATGATACGTTAAGTGCGGTAGATGTGCAGACAGAAAAGCGAATTTTATCCGCATTGGATTCCATGGCAAAAGATAGCAGCTGGGTGTTGATCACCCATCGGGTACCGGCGGATTTCAGATTTGATGGTATGGTAACCCTGGAAGATGGGAAAATGGTGAGTTGATCTCTCCGATTTCAATTTCTTATCCTGATTTGGATTTTTTGGAATTTAGGATATATTTGTTGACCTCAATTTTTTTAACCAAAAGAACGAGCCGTGTCGTACGAAAACAACGAACGAAAAGCCGATAGTATTTATAGCAAAAGAATCCGTGCCGGGAAACGCAGGACTTATTTTTTTGATGTTCGTGCCACCCGCGGAAATGACTATTATCTGACCATTACGGAAAGCCGTAAACGTTTTGACGACAATGGTTATGACCGTCATAAGATCTTCCTCTATAAAGAGGATTTCAACAAGTTTGTGAAAGGCTTGAATGAGGCGGTTGATTATGTCAAAACCGAGTTGATGCCGGATTTTGACTTTGACGCCTTCTCTCGTGAAGATTTTCCGGAGGAGGAAGGATCAACCGGAGCTGATGGTGGCCATACCAACCCGGGAGAAACGCCTGAGACTCCTGCAGACGATGTCGATAAATGGTGATTCGTCTAAAGGCAATAAAAAAAATGCCCTTTGGGCATTTTTTTATGCCTGAAAAGGTTATTTTTACTCCAACCAAACTCTGCTGAATGTGGAAACTTTACGTTTACCCCTTCACTTTTATTGGAATTAATCAACCCCTGAACCTCAAAAACGGGATCAGACATTTTTATTAAAAAAAAGTGAAATGCAATCGGTCAAAACCCTGCTCCGGTTCCGGTTTTTTGAACTACAATGGGTTCGGGCCCTGTTTTTTTGAATTTGCTAAAATTTAGTTAATTTGAAACCGCTCTTTTCTATTCGCCTCCAGTTAGGTGATCATAAATTTAAAATAGTTACTATGCAACCAAACTTTACGATTATGGCTCGTTCTTTAGATTGGATCAAAAGTTCCTTTCTACTTGCGCTCTTGCTTCTTATAGTAAGTGCAAACTCACAAGTAATCTATCAAACATCTGCGGTAGGCTCAACGGGTGCCGAGATTACTGCCACAGCCAATGGTTCGTCAGCCAGTATGGGGGATGCCATTGTTTTAGCTGGCACAAGCAGATATGTAAATCAGGTGAGTATCAAGGTTTTTACATTAGCATCCGTCGCTCCATTCAGTCTCACTATGAGCATGTACACCGACTGCTCAACCAATGGCACAAGTGTTGCATGTGGTTCTGGACCAGGCACCCTTATCCCAGGCTCAACGATGACTGTATCTAATATAACACCCACGGCTCTTGGTACACCCTTAACCATCACCTTTAGCTATCCTAACACGGTCGATCTTACGGCAGAAGTGGATAATCAGATTAATGTCGTAGTAAATTCCAGCCGAAACGACGTTTTTTGGATCATAAATGAGACTCCCGTTATTGGATCTATTCCTCCGGGGGAACCAGCGACAAGTTATGTAACTCGATGTGGAAGCATTGCTGGAAACAATGGTTGTTCTAGAAATTTCAATACAAACAATAATTTCTTCATGGTTGTAACGGCACAGCCCACTGCTCCTGCTTGTACCGGTATTCCAAATCCTGGCAATACATTGTCCTCTGTTACAACAGCCTGTGCAGGAACCAATTTTACGCTTTCTTTCCAAAACTCTGTTTCTGGTATTGGATTGACATACCAGTGGCAATCTGCTGCTTCAGCAACCGGTCCTTGGACAGACATCCCTGGTGCGACTAGCTCCACTTTGCTGCGAAACCACACCGCAACTACCTTCTATCGTTGTAACGTGACTTGTTCCGGTAATACCGGCAGTTCTACTCCACTTCAGGTAGCCCTGACGCCGGCATCGGCTTGTTATTGTGTGCCAGCGAATTCTGATTGTACGGATGACGATGTGATCACTCGTGTACGCTTGAGCACCCTTGACAACAGCTCCACTTGCTCTGCAAATGGATATGCCAACTATACCACAACGGTTGCAGCCCCTACCGTTTTTTCTGGCGCAGGCAACCCTATTACTGTAAACACTCCGACTACCTATACTGAAGATGTGAGTGTCTGGATCGACTACAACCAAAACGGACAGTTTGATGCAAACGAGTTTACAAGCATTGGTACCAACGCAGGAAATGGTGGAGTTATAACTAACACCATTAATATACCTGCCACCGCCTTGACCGGAGTAACACGTATGCGTGTACGGACACGTTTCAATACCGCGCTAACCAATACGCAAGCATGCTTTGGATACGCTTTTGGAGAAACGGAAGATTATAATGTTAATATTCAGCCCTGCGTTACCGGCGTGTTCACTATACAGCCAGCGAGTACCAGTATCACCTGCGGCAACAATGCTACATTCAGTGTTGCAGCAACAGGATCTTTACTGACCTATACTTGGCAATACCGCACCAGCGCAACTGGAACTTGGATTGATGTGACCAACGGTGGAGTGTTTAGCGGTGCTACTACATCTACTCTTACTTTGACCAATGTACCTGGAACTTTTGCTGGTTATCAGTTCCGCGCCCTCATGCGTGGCGGTTGTACGGCTGTAGATTTCAGCAATCCTGCAACACTTACGGTTAACGCGATCGTTCCGGTAGTCAGTCCAGCATCTGCTACTGTCTGTGCAGGATCCATCCAAACATTGAGTCTGACTAACTCTGTTGCTTCTCCTGTTTCCGTCACATTTCCTGCTACTTCAGGACTGCCACTCGCTATTCCCGACAATACTTTGGCTGGAGTTACGAACTCGGTAAATGTATCCGGTATACCGGCTGGCGTGGTTGTTCAAAATATCGGCATTAAACTAAACCTTAATCATACTTATGTAGGGGATATTTCATTAAATCTTCGCGCTCCGAATGGCCAAACGATTAATTTGATAAAGTCACTAAATGGTGGAACGGGCTCAAATGGTACAGATAATTTTACCAATACAGTGATTGACTCCCTTTCCACTACCCAACTTAGTGGTGCTCCTGCACCTCGGACGGGTTCATTCCGTGCGGATAAGCTCTCATCATCTATTCCTACGGCTTTGCCGACATCCACGACCTCCTGGCTGCCTTTATTGGGAACATTAAACGGTAACTGGACAATTGGCGTCTGCGATGACTTCGCAGATGATTTCGGTACATTGGTTAGCTGGGAGCTTCAGATCACTTATGTAGCTGCTGTATTTGCTCAGGGCACCTGGACAGCGTCCCCGGCAGCCCCGAACACTATGTTCACTGATGCTGCTGCAACCATCCCTTATGCAGGAACCCCTGCAACTACGATCTATGTTAGACCTGCCGTTAATACGAACTATTCTGTAAGCTTCAGCACACCGACTCCTTGTCAGTCTGCTGTTACAACTATACCTGTTAGTGTCACTAACCCTGTGGGTGGACTTGCTTTGTCTCCTTCTACCCGTGCCGTGTGCCTGGGTGGAAGTACAACCTTCACTGCGGCTGTCACCAGTGGCGGACCAATCACCTACCAGTGGGAGCGTAGCATCGATGGCGGACTTACCTGGAGCGCTGTTAGCGGTGCTACCAGCACAACCCTGACCATCAGCGGTGTAACTCAGAACATGACCGGATATCGCTACCGTGTGGTGGCTACTGCCGCTCCTTGCGGATCTGTAACCTCTAACGTCGGTACCCTCACAGTTAACCCACTTCCTGTAGTAACCATCAGTTCTCCTGTGGTTCGTTTGGTACCTGGTCGTACCACAACCGTTACAGCAACAAGCACACCTAATGCAGCTGCAGGCGGTTGGTCTTGGACACTCAACGGTGGCGCGATCGCCGGAACGACTAATACGCAAGTAGTCAACATCGATCAGCTGGGATCATACCAGGCAACTGTTGTGGATGTAAATGGTTGTACCAACAAATCCAATTCACTTGTTATCGGTGCAGAAGCAACTGACAAGCTTTGGATCTATCCGAACCCAACCGTGAACGGAGCCTTTCAGGTTCGCCTCTACTTTGCAGGTGATCTGGCTGAACAGCGTGTAATTACGATCTACAACCCACTGGGACAAGTGATCGAGAGCCGCGCTATCACACTGGTTCGCGGATCTGCTCCTTATCAGCGCATGGACTTCAACCTCGGTGGCGGTGCCACTGCAAAAGGATCCTACGTAGTTAAGGTAGCACACCAGTTCACCGGTAAGGTGATCTCCGGAATCATCCTGGTTCAATAATCAATCGAAGATCTTGATAGAAAAATGCCCCTCGAAAGTGGGGCATTTTTAGTTTGGAGAGTTAAGGAGGTTGATAAGGTTAAGGAGGTTGAGATAGTTTAGAATATTCAACCCTATCAACTTCTTCAACTTTCTAAACTTTCTAAACTCCCTCAACTGCCTAAACTATCTCAACCTTTTAAACGTATTGATCAGTCCGTTTGTAGACGCATCGTGAGCTGTTACGGGCTTATTATCTGACAGTTCAGGTAGAATCCGGTTGGCTAGTTGCTTGCCCAACTCAACACCCCACTGATCGAAACTGAAAATGTTCCAGATCACACCTTGGTAAAAGATCTTGTACTCATAGAGCGCAATCAGTTCTCCCAACGTGTAAGGGGTCAGCTGCTTCAAAAGGATCGTATTGGTAGGTTGATTTCCCTTGAAAACTTTATAGGGGAGTAGCGCTTGTATCTCTGCGCTTGATAGGCCAGCTGCTGTAAGTTCCTGTAGGGCCTCCGACTTGGATTTGCCATTCATCAACGCCTCGGTTTGCGCAAAGAAATTACTCATCAATTTCAGGTGATGATCGTTGAGGTTGTGATGGGGGCGGGCAGATGCAATGAAATCGCAGGGAATGACCTGTGTGCCCTGATGAATATGCTGATAAAAAGCATGTTGTCCATTCGTGCCTGGTTCGCCCCAAATGACCGGTCCGGTTTGATACTTGACTGGCTTGCCGTTTCTATCCATCGATTTGCCATTGCTCTCCATGTTGCCTTGTTGAAAATAGGCGGCAAAGCGATGCAGGTATTGATCGTATGGAAGAATGGCTTCGGTTGCAGCACCCAGGAAGTTCGTGTTCCAGATGCCGATTAGGGCCATGAGCAGGGGGATGTTTTCTTTATCCGGCATCTCTACTACATGCTCATCGATGTGTTCAGCTCCTTTTAAGAGCTGTTCGAAATTTTTATATCCGATGGTCAGGGCGATGGATAGCCCGATGGCACTCCAAAGAGAATAACGGCCGCCAACCCAATCCCAGAACACGAACATGTTTTTGGGGTCGATGCCAAAAGAGGTGACAGCCTCCTTATTCGTACTGAGCGCTACAAAATGTTTAGCGATATGTTTCGGGTCTTTAGCCTTTTTAAGGAACCATTCCCTGGCGGTTTGGGCATTGGTCATGGTTTCCTGGGTGGTGAACGTCTTGGAGGCGATCAAAAACAGGGTGGTTTCCGGATCGATTTTTTTCAGTGTTTCACTGATGTGGGCTCCATCTACATTTGATACAAAGTATACTTCGATGCCGGGAATCCAATAGGGGCGAAGGGCTTCGGTGACCATCAGCGGACCGAGATCGCTTCCTCCGATACCGATGTTGACGATGCTTCGGATCTTTTTGTTGGTATAGCCTTTACTCTTTCCACTGTGGATTGATTCACAAAAACGCTTCATCTGTTTTCGTACGGCAGTCACACCCGGCATCACATCCTTCCCCTCTACACGCCAATCCTGCTGGCTGAAATTTCGAAGGGCTGGGTGGAGTACGGCTCGCTGTTCGGTGCGATTGATCGGTTCACCGGCCCTCAAGGCTAATAGGGCTTGTCTGACTTTCGTTTCTTTCGCCAGTAGAAAAAGATTTTTCAGAATGGCATCGTCGATGCGATTCTTCGAATAATCGAAAACCAATGAATCGGCGCAAAGAGCCATTTTTTGAAAGCGGGCAGGGTCGGATTCAAACGCTTTCTTGATTGATATTTTTTTTCCTTGCCCGGATAATTTTTTTAACGTCGACCAGGCGGCAGTAGAAGTTGGATCGATAGAGGGGAACATGGGCAAATTTATTGAAATGATCGAAAGGCTTTGATCGTGGTTTCGATCATCTCTCGGCTTATGTCCAAGTGTGTAACAAGCCGTACTCGGTTCGGGGCAATGGCGTAGGCAAGAATCTGTTGAGTTTTGAGTTCCGCTACCAGCTCAGGGGCAGAGCGACCATCGATCAATTCAAAGATGATGATGTTTGTCTCTACCGGTAACAGGAATTTTACAAAGGGACTTTCTTGAATGGTTGAAGCCAGTAGCTGAGCATGAGTATGGTCCTCAGACAGTCTCTCTATGTGGTGGTCTAACGCATAAATCCCTGCAGCCGCTAAATAACCCGCCTGCCGCATGCCGCCGCCAAAAACCTTTCGTATGCGACGGGCTTTTTTTATGAAGGATCGGTCACCCAGCAGCACACTGCCTACCGGACAGCCTAAACTTTTGCTGAGGCAAACAGAGGCACTGTGAAAATGACGGGCATATTCTTTTGGGTCCTCTTTTTGGGCAACGATCGCATTCCATACTCGGGCACCATCAAGGTGCAGCATGAGATCATTTTCGTCACAAACTTTTCGGATGGATTCGATCTCGGTCAGTTCATAGCA
>Ga0315902_10013781_pt1 | contig 10440 bp, 7 predicted proteins | sample LakEriMetagenome_9_FD_203523 | JGI IMG/M metagenome (GOLD analysis project Ga0315902, IMG submission 203523) | Freshwater fungal communities from buoy surface, Lake Erie, Ohio, United States - Buoy 12 MA117 | ecosystem: Environmental > Aquatic > Freshwater > Lake > Lake biofilm | place: USA...
AGGGTGAGGGAAAGTTGAAGCTTTCAGGAGAATCGAGGTTTTTTCCGTCGTTTCCAGATGCATGAATCAGTAAAACCCCTTTTGAATGCGCATAGCGAATGGCATTGTCTACCCATACTTTTTCAGGAGAAAAGCTTTTTCCAAAACTCATATTGATGATTTTAGCACCATTATCTACCGCATAACGAATAGCTAAGGCTATATCTTTATCATGCTCATCTCCGTCCGGAACTGCGCGTAGGGTCATAATTTGAATATGATCAGCAACTCCATCTACTCCAATGCCATTATTTCTAACAGCGCCAATGATGCCTGCAACGTGTGTGCCGTGCTCCGGCTTGCCTGCCATTACATCTTGATTCCCGTAAGAACGATCTTTAAAATTTTTATAGTCATCCTGAACTATATCCTGGCGGTAAGGAGTTGGAGGTTTAGTAAATGCTTCTATTTTGCGTTCCTGACCTTTATAATAGGAATTAAACAAATCCAGAATCATGGAGTTCGTAGCACTCATCATCTGAAAGGCGCGAAACAAGGTGATCATTGCTGTTTTTGATTCTTTTTCTTCTTTTGAACTTGTTTCAAAGGAAGACAATTCTTCCCCGGTATATACTTTTTTGAATTTTATCTGAAGGATAGAGTCTGAACTTCCTGTTTTTTGGTTCATCGTACGAAGAAATGTAATACCTGAACTCGCTTCACTGGATGATTTTTCAAGATCAAGTTTTGCACGGATAAAATTCTGATACTCTTTTTTATCTATTTTGGATAATTTAGAGATATCAGTATTTGCAGGGTATTTTGATTTTAATGCATGATACACACGGGCAGCTTCGTAGGAGTCTTCATCAACATTTCGACCATCTTTTCCACCCAGAAAGTTCCAGCCGTATAGATCATCAGTATAGCCGTTTTTATCATCATCCACACCGTTCCCTGGAATTTCCTTCGGATTCTTCCATAAAATGGATTTAAGATCCTCATGCAGGGTATCTACTCCGTTATCTATAACTGCAACGATAATCTTCTTTCCTGACAGATTTTTTTCTCTTAAAAAAGAATAAGCTTTATTGATGCTGATCCCGTAATACTGATCCGTTTCCCGATCCAGGAGATGCCACCCTTTTAATGAGTTTTCATCTTTTTCGGTGCTTTCAGATGTTTGAGCAATTACAATACCCTGTGTGAACAGGAACGTACAAACGATTAAAACAGATTTAATTTGTTGCATAGGCTTATTTATGAGGTTGTAAAGAACGTAAACTTTTTGATTATTTGTTGAGATGAATAAAAGTTTTAACAAACAGACTATAAATCAAACTGAATGCCCTGTGCCAGTGGGAGGGCAGTGGAATAGTTGATGGTATTGGTTTGGCGACGCATATAATTCTTCCAGGCATCGCTGCCGCTTTCCCGGCCACCACCGGTTTCTTTTTCTCCTCCGAATGCACCGCCTATTTCTGCACCACTGGTGCCAATATTTACATTGGCAATACCGCAATCGCTTCCGGCAGCAGATAAAAACAATTCGGCTTCCCGAAGATTGAGTGTCATAATTGATGAAGAGAGGCCCTGTGGAACACCGTTCTGAATGGCAATGGCTTCATCAATGGTTTCGTATTTTAACAAATACAGAATAGGTGCAAAAGTTTCATGCTGCACAATAAGGTCATCTGGTTTTGCTTCAGCAATACAGGGTTTTACATAACATCCGCTTTCATATCCTTTTCCTTCCAGCACACCTCCTTCAACGATGAAATTTCCACCTGCAGCTTTACAGGTTTCGATGGCTTTAAGATAGGCATCTACAGCATCTCGGTCAATCAATGGCCCGACATGATTGCTTTCATTAAGCGGGTTGCCGATTCTTAGCTGAGCATATGCTGCAACAAGTTTTTCTTTCACCTGAGGGTACATGGATTTATGTACAATCAGCCTTCTCGTGGTTGTGCAGCGCTGACCGGCAGTGCCTACAGCACCGAATAAAGCACCTCTGATGGCAATATTCAAATCTGAATCGGGTGTTATAATAATGGCATTATTTCCACCAAGTTCGAGCAGGGTTCTGCCCAGCCTTTTACCCACAACGGAGGCAACCTCTTTTCCCATCCTTGTACTACCAGTTGCAGAAATCAGCGGAATTCTAGTATCCGTACTCAGCCATTCCCCAACTTCCCGTCCTCCGGTAATCAGGCAACTCACACCTTCCGGCACCTGATTGCGTGCGAAGACCTCTGCAACGATTTGCTGACAGGCAATACCGCATAGAGGCGTTTTTTCACTGGGCTTCCAGATGCACACATTTCCGCAGACCCAGGCAAGCATGCTATTCCAGCTCCATACTGCCACCGGAAAATTAAAAGCAGAAATAATACCCGTAATTCCAAGTGGATGCCATTGTTCATACATGCGGTGTAAAGGGCGTTCGCTGTGCATCGTTAAGCCGTGCAACTGTCTGCTTAAACCCACTGCAAAATCACAGATATCGATCATTTCCTGCACTTCTCCATAACCTTCCTGTAAACTTTTCCCCATTTCATAGGAAACCAGTTTGCCTAAGGGTTCTTTTTTAGCACGAAGAGCTTCTCCGATTTGCCGAACAACTTCACCACGTTTAGGCGCCGGCCACATACGCCATTCCCGGAAAGCTTTTTCAGCAGTTTCAACCACGATTTTGTAAGAATTCGCATCCGCCTGTTGTACAGAAGCTATTGTTTTCCCATCAACGGGAGAATGCGAAGAGAGTACCGTTCCGCCGGTCTTGAGCCATTTTGTACCGGTAGAAACTCCGGGATTTTCATTTTGAATAGACAATGCAATCAGGAGATCGTTCATATGTTTTTTTATAAGATGAATGTAAAATTATAGGATTATAAACGGATTTTCATACCGCCCATTAACCATCTTGAAGGCATTACAGTACCGAGAATATCGGTATATCTGCGATTGAGCAGATTGTCTGTCTGGAAAAAGACCGAAACCTGTTTGTCCGATATAGCATATTCCGCACGTAGATTTAAAAGAAAATAGGCCGGTGAAAGTGCAACCAAACCTGCCCGGCTTTGAGGAGTCCTTTCTTTATACAATCCGTTTGTACTGACAGACAGATTTCTGTATTTATAGAGCAGTGAATAGTTTAATAAAAAAGATGCATGATTGGAAACATAAAGGGAAGGTATGGTATCGCTGGAAAGACTTTTCATACGTACCAGTCCCGTCTGCAAAGTGATAGAATGATTTTGATTTAACGTTTTCTCATAAAACAGGTCCAGTTCAGCTCCGCGTGTATGAACGCTTGTAATATTTTTGGCCAGTGAATAATTTGCTCCGGGTATCAGGTTATCTTTCCTTGGCATATCGGCATAAGGTGTTAATATATAATCGACGAGGTCGGTATGGAATCGCTGAAACCATCCCGTTGATATTTTCAATCCTTTGATTCCGTAGTAATCAATACCGGCTTCATAACTCAACGATGTTTCTGCTTCTAAAAAGGGATTGCCGATCCGATTGCCTGCGGAGACAAGAGTAGGTTTGTAGTTGTTAAACCGTTCAGTGAAGTCTGGTTCGCGGGTGGTTTTTCCGATGCTTCCCCGAAACTGAAGCTGTTGATATTTATAAGAAATATTTAGTTGAGGGATAAGTTGCCAGCCGGAACGTTCATTCCAGTCGGTACGCACAGAAGGATTGAGGTACAGATTCGAGCCTATGCGCTGATGAAGAAGTATAAAAGCTCCTGCACCTGATATCTGATGATTTCCGCGATTATTGGATTTTACTTCACGGTCGATCCATTGCAATCCGGATAATAGGGAAGTTTTTTCACTGTGCCGGTATTGATGCGTAAGCAGTAATTGAGCTAAAGAAGAACGGTTGGTATTCGCTGCTGAAGATTTACGAAGCTGAAATTTATCAGAAGCATCCTTGTAAGCACCGTTCAGTTGCAGAATATGTTTATCTTTTTTGTACTGGGCATTTATTTGATGCCAGCGGCCAATTACTCTTTCAGTGGCCGTATCCGATAATAATTGCGTATAAAAATTCTGCGCATTGAAATTCCGGTCATCGTATGCAACTCTGTATCCCAGTGAAAAATGTTCATTAAAAAAATGTCTGGCTGATAAGGATAGAGTAGAGAGATTAAAAAATCCGTTAGTGCCGCGAAGTGTTTGTCCTTCTGCATTGTTTTGAAGCAATCCTCCCGAAACAATGGTTTTGTTTTTCTGTAGGGTAAAACCCGCCTGACCGTTTCTTAAACCATACTGACCGGCAGAAAGTTGAGCTGAAACGGATTCCTGTTTTTTGTTTTTTGAAGCTGAAAAACTTTTGGTGATGATATTGACTACACCTCCTACAGCTTCAGTTCCGTAAACAGCAGATGATGCTCCTTTCAGAATTTCAATCTGTTCAATTTCTTCGGGAGAAATGGGAAAGTAGGAATTAAAATGACCAGTTAAAGGATCGTTGATGCGCATCCCATCAATCAGAATCAATACCTGCTGAAATGTTCCGCCTCTAATTGTAATATTACTTTGAGCGCCCATCGGCCCTCTGCTTTGCACTTCTATTCCAGGCAAATAACGAAGCAGCTCATCAACCGAATTGACCGGATACTGGCGGAGAGCTTCACCTTTTATAATTAATATATTCCGACTCGTGCGCGCAATCTGTTGCGGACTCAGGGTTGCTGTAATAATCACAGGATAGAGGGTGCCCGAAGAGTCTTGAGACTGAGCAGATAATAGAAACATACCGGAGATGAAAACAAGCCATATACTTCTCATTATTAACGCCTTTTGATAGCTGACAAAGATAGAAGAATGCGTATTATATGAACGGATGTTTGTCGTGATTCGGCCCCAGATGCTTGTTTTAGATGATTTAATGATGTAACTTTGAAAATATCCTTAAAAACCATTTATGCAAGCTTTCATAACGATATGCTGCATTTTCTTAGTTTCTCTCTCCGCGGAAGCTCAGATCAAAACTGATACGGTTCCGGTTAATAATTTATTTGTCGCAAATACAAATACAGAGAAAAAAGTCAAAAAACATAAAAAGCCCAGAAAAGGAGATACGGTTACTTACTATCAGGTTTTGTACTTAAAAGGTATGGATGATAAACACCACCACATGGTTGTTTTTGCAAAATCAGTTATTGAAAACCGTCGTTCAGAAGCATATCTGAAAATCCGTTACATGCTGAAACGAGAACGGGAATATTTATCCAGAATATTTTTTACTGATGTAACAGTTCTTGAATCCCGACGAACAGAAATTACTCCGGTTAAATATATTCCCGAATTGAACAAGAAATTTAAAGATATTTCGATCTGGTCGGTGCTTGATACCGATCAATTCTTCAATAAGACTCCTCCTTACTAGGGAAATTTCCGTTTTTAACATCTCGGTGATAGTTCTGAACAGCTTCTGTAACAAGGCCATGCAAATTCAGGTATTTTCGCACAAATCGGGGGTTAAAGTCAGTATTAATACCCAGCAGGTCGTGCATCACCAATACCTGACCGTTGCAATGTGATCCAGCGCCGATTCCAATAGTAGGAATCTTTATTTTGCTGGTCACCTCTTTGGCTAGCTCAGTTGGTATTTTTTCAAGAACCAAGGCAAAACAGCCCGCTTCCTGAAGTGCATCCGCATCCATTTTTAATTTCTTTGCCTCCTCTTCTTCTTTGGCGCGAACAGTGTAAGTGCCAAATTGGTAAATTGATTGGGGAGTAAGACCCAGGTGTCCCATAACCGGAATGCCGGCAGCAACCAGCTTATGTACGGCTTCCAGCACTTCAATGCCACCTTCCAATTTTACGGCATGTGCTCCCGTCTCTTTCATGATACGTATCGCACTTGCCAGTGCCATTTCAGAATTCGACTGATATGATCCGAAGGGCAGGTCTACCACCACCAGTGAATGTAATGCTGCGCGAACGACCGATTGAGCATGGTAAATCATCTGATCCAGTGTAATAGGCAGGGTGGTTTCATGACCGGCCATTACGTTACTTGCAGAATCTCCAACCAGAATTACATCAATACCGGCAGCATCAATGATCCGGGCAAAAGAATAATCATAGGCAGTTAACATTGATATGTTTTCTCCCGATTTTTTCATCTTCTGAAGTGTATGTGTCGTTACTCTGCGATTTTCAGTAGTCATTATTTGTTGGTTGTATATATTGTGATCAGTAGGCTTGAGCTTTGGAAGTAACCTCCTCATACAGGAGATGAATCAGCCCGTCTGCCAAACCAATTTTTGGTACATAAATTTCGTCAGCGTTGGCCCAGCGCATCACATTAACATAGATTTGCAGTGCTGGAACAATCACGTCTGCCCGGTCTTCTTTTAACTGATACAATTCCATGCGGTCTTTTAGTGAAACGCTGCTGAGTTCTTTGTGGTAATCTTTCAGCAATTCAAGAGTAAGCGGTTTCCCTTCTTTTTTCTTGGAAAGTGAAAATACTTTATTGATGTTTCCACCCGATCCGATCGCGATGGGCTGATCGTGACCTTTGGTTTCTTTTTTGATATATTCTTTCATGGCTTCCCATTTTTCTTCCTGAACCTGCTTTTTTAAAATCCGGATGGTGCCAATATTAAAAGATTCTTTAAAGGCAAGCTTTCCTTTGGAGAAAAAGGTAAGTTCTGTACTGCCGCCGCCAACGTCGATGTACAAGTAGGAGTGATCGGTAGCTAAATTTTCGGCAATATGATTTTCATAAATATAAGAAGCCTCCTCTTCACCGGTAATAACTGAAAGCTGAATACCGGTTTCTTCTTTTACACGCTGAAGTATCTGAGTCGCGTTTTTTGCATCCCGCATAGCGGAAGTAGCGCAGGCTTTAAGGTGACGGATTTCATAAATGTTTAGGAGGTGCCGGTAGGCTTTAATCGTTTCAACCAGTTTGTCTGCTTTTTGTCTGGAAATAGTACCGGTATCAAACACATCAAAACCCAGTCGGAGCGGAATGCGGATTAGGTTTAATTTCTGAAAGATAACGTTACCTTTTCCGTCTTCGTTTGCTTCGGTTATCAATAGTCGCGCGGCGTTGCTGCCGATGTCGATGGCTGCCAGTTTCAACTTCTTTCAACGTTTTTTGGAACAGGTAATTGTACAATTCAACCTGACTCCTGACTGATTTTCCCCGCCTCGGAACATATCTGTTTTCAAGCTGATTATCCAGCAAGCGAGCTTTATTATTGTCTTTTAACTGAATGCTGAGGTAATTTTTCAACTCTTCTTTCAAAGCCTCTTCCTGTATTTCAACAGCAGCCTCTATTCGGTGATCCAGATTCCGCACCATCCAGTCGGCCGAAGATAGAAAAACTTTCTCTTTACCCTTGTTGTGAAATATCAACACCCGGCTGTGTTCCAGATACTGATCTACAATACTGATGGCATAGGGTTGTATCCTGAATTTTTTCTGATGGGTGAGCATACAGAATATACCACGTATTACCATTTTGATCTCCACGCCGGCTCTTGCTGCTTCACAAAGCTGTCCAATCAATTTTACATCTGAAAGGCTGTTCATCTTAAGAGTAATGGCGGCTTTATTGCCCTGCTTTGCCTGGCGTATTTCAGCAGCTATCAGGGATGAGAAATACGGACGCATAGAGAGCGGAGATAAGAGGAGGGATTTGCAGTCCTTTAATAATTTCATTCTTGATGGCAAGGGTTTTTCCAGGAAAGCAAATACCCGATTGATATCTGCCATGATACCCCTGTCGGAAGTTAAAAGACAGTGATCGCCATAGAGTCGGGCAGTTGCCTCGTTCAGATTACCCGTGCTTATAAAACCGTATTGCAGTGTTTTGTTTTTAATTCTTTTCTTTATAAGACAAAGTTTGGCATGCACTTTCATGTTTGGAATTCCAACCAGCACCCGTACCCCTTCGAGTTCCAGTCTTTCTTTCCATTCCAGGTTGGCTTCTTCATCAAAACGAGCCCGTAATTCAATCATTACAGTAACTCTTTTTCCGTTTCTAGCGGCGTTTACTATCGCATTAATGATTTTAGAATTTTCAGCCAGCCTGTATGCCGTCATTTTAATTTCCGTTACATCCGGATCCATAGCAGCTTCCCGAAACAGGTCGATTACGGATTCGAAGGAATGATAGGGGAAATGGAGCAGTACATCTTCCTGCAAAACAACTTCGCTGATACGCAGTGAGCGGGTAAGGAGGGGATGTGTAAACGGCTTTTTGCGAATTGTTTTAGTGCTAAAAATATGCGAAGGAAAATCCATGAAGTTTCTGAAATTATGGATTCTGCCTCCGGGAAGAATATTATCTCTCTTCGATATATTCAGCCGTTTGATCAGATAATCAAGCAATCCGGCATCAATTTCTTTATCATAGATGAAACGTACCGGTTTGCCTTTACGTCGGTTTTTGAGTCCTTTTTCAATTTTCTGTATAAGAGAGGAACTTACATCATTATCCAGGTCTATTTCTGCATCCTTGGTTACCTTAATGATATGTGCCTGGAACGAATCGTATCCGAGAAAGGAAAAAATCCGCGGGAGGCAAAAACGGATCACATCTTCCATCAGTATAATGTGATGGGTGCCGGAGGGCGAGGGGAGTTCAATAAAGCGACGTTTATTGCGGGAAGGGACTTCGATAAGTGCGTATTTTTGTTTGTATGCACTATGGCTGCTGCTCATACAAACAGCCAGATAAAGTGATCTTTCCCGCAGGTAAGGCATTAAAGGATTGGTTTCGATCATCAGCGGAATTACCTCTGAACGAACCTCAGCATCAAAATATGCTTCGACGTATTTTTTTTGTTCGCGGTTCAGGGTTTTATCGGTGACCAGAAAAATTTTTTCTTTTCTTAAATCCTGTTGTACATGGTTCCAGATCCGGTTGAACTCGTTTTGTTGTTTTAATACAATTTCCTGGATATGTTCAAGGATCTGAGCGGGATTTTTTTCCAGATACATTTTTTGCCTGGCCTTCTCGCGAAATTCAGTCATTCTTTTAAGGGTGGCCACGCGCACGCGAAAGAACTCATCCATATTATTGGAAAAGATTCCAAGAAAGCGCAATCGTTCCCGGAGCGGAACTCCCGGATCATCCGCTTCCTGTAATACCCGCGCGTTAAAGGAAAGCCAGCTGATATCGCGGACGTTGGTTTTAATGGCAAGTTTGCTCATAGATTCAGAAGTTGCAAAAATACCAAGACGGCATTTTCGCAAATGTTAAGTTTTATTCAGTTCATGAATCTGATTTGAGTACCGGCGTTATAATCCCGATACGACTTCAGCGAGTCGGGTAGTTGAACGGCCGGGTATCAGCGGAATGATTTCAACAACTCCTCCGAAATCCAAAACTTCTTTTGCTCCTGCAATTGTTTCAATGGTATAATCGCCCCCTTTCACCAAAACATCCGGTTTGATACGTTTGATAAGTTCCAGCGGTGTATCTTCCTCAAAAGCAATAACTGCATCCACCATTTCAAGCGCACACAATACCTCAGCCCGGTCTTCCAGTGTTTGAATAGGTCTGCTTTCTCCTTTTAGCCGACGGGTTGATGCATCGCTGTTGATTCCGATGATCAGTATATTCCCAAAGCTCGCAGCTTGTTTTAAAGAATGGATATGCCCTGCATGCAGGATATCAAATACCCCGTTGGTAAACACGACTTTTTTACTCTGAAGTCTCCATCGTATCAACCACTGATCCAACTGATGGGGGGACATTAATTTTTGATTCAGATGATGAATGGCTTTCATGAATGGAGGTTAAGGGTTGTTGGTTATTGGTTGTTAGTTTGTTGATGCCTAAATAACGTTGAACATTTTATAACGCGTGAAAAATTCATACTATTATTTGAGAACTGATTTTTCAATTTTGAATAATTGAATTTCATTTCAGACTGGTTTCAAACGATTCCGGTTGTAGATGGGTAAGAGCAGAAAACAAAGCAATCCTACAACCACTACAATTCCCATTTGAGCAATCCATAAAATCCATCCAAAGGCATAACCCAGTGCTTCCCCGATTCCGTAGAGCAGCATTGTTTTCTGTACAGCAAACTGATATGAGCCCAAACCACCCTGCGTAGGTACCAGCATTCCAAGACTGCCGAAGCTGAGAATGGAAAGGGCAACAGAAATACTCAAACCATCGGTTTCCTGAAGTGCCCAAAAGCCAATCTGTATACCAAGCATGTAAAGCGTCCAGATCAATACAGAATGAAGCAGGAACATTTTTTTATGTTTTACCTTTCGGATACTCATAAGGCCGATATAAACCCCTTTTAAAACCTGCTTTACTTTCTGCAGCCATTCCACATGCTGAAAACGTTTCAGCAATTTGAAAAACAGATACAATAAAAGAAAGCAGCCAATAAGGAATATCAAAAAACGAATTGTCAGAATTCCTTCTGTTTTACTACCTGCTATCTGCTTAAAAAGATG
>Ga0315902_10013784_pt1 | contig 10439 bp, 16 predicted proteins | sample LakEriMetagenome_9_FD_203523 | JGI IMG/M metagenome (GOLD analysis project Ga0315902, IMG submission 203523) | Freshwater fungal communities from buoy surface, Lake Erie, Ohio, United States - Buoy 12 MA117 | ecosystem: Environmental > Aquatic > Freshwater > Lake > Lake biofilm | place: USA...
CAATCGTCAATCACTGGAAAGAAAAGCATCCAGACGAAAACGTCGTCGTTTGCTACATTGTCGGAGACGACACACTGTAGATCGAATAGAACATGGTGCCAGTGCAGTGCTGGCACCACACAGAAAGGAAACGACCATGAGTGTGCTGACCGATTTGCGCAGACCGATCACTGAGAGAATCGCAATCTCCATTTGTCGCGCAGACAATGACCAGATCTTGTACACACATCAGTACTATGTGGCGATTGACCGCGAGTTTGCAAAACGCATTGTCGGTATGCTTGACTATGCTGACATCGAGTATGGAACACGTACCTATGCGGTCTTGCGCAACGACGAAGGCAGAATCCTCAATCCTGCTGATGGATACTGGCATGCAACGACACGAGAAGCACGTCGATACAGAAAGGGAATCTAATGCACAACGAATTCTATGCTTGGCTACGTCGCATGGGCCATGGCGCATACAAAGTTAAATTCACTATGGATGTGCGCAATGCTGAGATGCCAGCACTGCATGACGACATCATGCGAGACTATCCCTTGTATCGCTTCATGATCCGTCGTCGAGATGTTGGAGCAGTGTACATCACTGCATCGTGTGCATGCGTCTATCTTGTGGAGCGAGACGAAGACTACGTCTATCATGTCTGCGATGCGCATCTGATGCTTAGCATGCTGGAAGAAGCACGATTCGAAACGCAGCAGACGGATCCACTATGACCGCACCAAAGATTGCATGGCGCAATACTGGCATGACATGGCGTGTCTCATACGACACGCCAAATCGCCATTACTATGGCAGGATTGCATTGGGATTAGATGGCATGTGGATTGGCACATTGGAAGAGACTGGTGGACGCAAAGGAAGAGTCGTCAAATCCTATGTCGGAAAGACTCTTATGGATGTGCGTACCATGATTGACGCAGTACTGACTGCAAGAGGAATTCATCTATGAAGATTTGTCGAGATGATCTGCGATACACAGACGACGTCATAGCCACACTGCAAAGCGATAATCCGACATGGTACATTGCCAAAGCAATCAACATACCAGAAGACGATGTGCTGTATCACTACGAAGAAACGTTTGGCATGTCGCACAATGGCACTGTGCTGTCGATCACTGAAGAAGAACAAGAAGACGCATTTGATTGCGAAGAATTGCATGCTGGTCGGAAATGCAAATCGAATGTACTGCCATTAGATGCTGATTATTACGCATCGCACACTGTGAAGCAGATTTGTCATGAATTCAATCTGTCAGACTCCACAGTGAGAAACTTTGTGCTTAAGTTTGGATTTAAGACCAGACGCGCAATTCGACCATCAACATACTACAATCGATGGCCAAGCGATGCTGCATGGTATGCAGAAAAGACGACCAGAGAGATTGCTGATACGCTCCATGTGGACACAAACACAGTGAAAAAGTATTGCCACAAGCATGGCTTTGCAAGGAAACGAATCTATACACACATCAAATGGCCAACAGATGCATCGTACTACGCAGCGAAGACGACTGCTCAGATAGCAATCGATTTGGGCGCATCATCTGATTCAGTGAGAGATCACTGCAGACGACATGGATACACACGCATGCCATATCGCAAGGAAAATGGATGGCCTAATAATCCCGAATGGTTTGCTTCTCGCACACGCAAGCAAATCTCTGCAGAATTAGGTATTGCATACCACACTGTACGAATGCGTATCTGGCGCATGAACATTGTCTGTCTCGATGAGGAAGATGCTTGACAGATAAATTGATATGCTATATGCTGGACAGGTAATCTTGGTACAAGGCGCACTGCGCAGTACATAATTGGTATCGTCAGAAAGGAAACGACCAATGAGACACATCACTGAGGAACAGGCCAAGGAAATGCGCCAGACGGTTTCTGAGCGTAGTGCATCGTATGTGGAGTTTGCTTCACAGGTAGCATATGTGATTGGCGATGTGATTGCCTATGACATCTACAGTGAAGAATTGCTTCGTCGCATCGATGTCGAGTGTGGCACATACCAGATTGATCCCTTGGATGCCATTCCGACATGGGAAGACGTCAATCCAAACACCTAGACAACAGGAAGCCATGGAGCAGTCGCTGTGACTGCTCCACTATACACAAGGGAGAAACTCCATGAGTGATTTTGAGCGCGATCTGCAAGACATCAACTATAGCCATGAGCGAGAAGACATTGGCGATGGTATTCCTCGCATCTCTTGGCTATCAACGACGAAGACCACAGGCATTGTGGGGAAATTCTACGCACGCGCATCGCAATTGCCTGATCTGCTGGCACCATGGGAAAACGCAGAATTGTTCGACGACGAAGATGGCTTTACTGCATCATCATTGCGTATTGTCGTCATTCGCACACGCACACAGGCATACACTGAAGAGACGACCAATGGCATTCGCACGAAGACATGGCATCCACACTGGAAAGCCAATGCCAACATGCGTCTGTACACTGAGATTCTCTGTCTCATTGAAGGCCATGATGATGTGGTCGTCTGGCCAGTCAAAGGTTTGGTCGGTCGAGGTGTCACAGCAATGAAGAGTGAATCTATCTTTGCAGCAATGCGAGATGTTGCGACGGAAGCAAAGAAGACTGCGAAACGCGACATTCCAAGCTTCATGTTCTGGACACCGATCACACAGCCATTGGACAGAAAGAATCGTCTGATTACGACTGATACTGGATACGGATCTTCAGTCATCATTCCAAAGATTGGTTTCGACATTGCCAAGATTGACCGCGATCTGTGCGCATCACTCTATGTCGGAAAGACCATGATGGAAAAAGCCCAGACGGCATTCGAGGAATATCGCGACTGGTCAAAGGAAATGCGTACCAATGACGAGATGCCTGCTGAGCAGGCAGTGCAAGAGACTCGCAACACGCCAGTAGAGTATGATGAGGATTCTCGACCATTCTAGGTCGTATCGAGATGCGCAGTGTGTAAGCACTGCGCATCTCATTGGAGGTTTCCATGCAATTCGGATCTGTCTGTAGTGGTATCGAAGCTGCATCTGTTGCACTCAATCCTCTTGGCATGCATGCTGCTTGGTTTGCTGAGATTGACGCGTTTCCATCTGCAGTGCTGGCGCATCACTATCCAGACACGCCAAACATTGGCGATATGGCACTGCTTCCTGAGCTGATTCGCACAGGCAGTGTGACTGCACCAGAGATGCTGTGTGGAGGAACACCATGCCAAGCATTCAGCATGGCAGGCAATCGCCAGAGTCTCGACGACGATCGCGGAAATCTTAGTCTTATATTCTGTGAGGTCGCAAATGCAATTGACGATGTTCGAAGAGGAAATGGACAAAAGCCAGCAATCATCCTCTGGGAAAATGTTCCGGGAGTTCTCAGCACGCATGACAATGCCTTCGGTAGTTTTCTCGCAGGCCTTGCTGGCGAATCAAAACCTCTTATCACACCAAGGAACAAATGGCCAAACGCGGGTATTGTCGTTGGCCCAGTCAGAAGCATTGCATGGCGAATTCTCGATGCTCAATACTTCGGATTGGCACAACGACGCAAGCGTGTGTTTCTTGTCAGCAGTGCTAGAGACGATATCGATATCGGACAGATACTATTTGAATTCGGAACAGTGCAGAAGCATCATCGACCGATCAGAGAGATACGGAAAGCAAATACCGAATCCGCTGAGAGAAGCACTGATGGCCAAAGCTCAGCAGGAATGACGTACAGCATATCTGGCAATGGTGTCCACATTGGAAAGCTTGGAAATGCACCAGGTTTCTATGAAGAGATTTCGCCAGCAGTCACACTGAAACATCATGCAAGCGTAGCATTCAAGGTGCGAGGAAAAGGCACCTACACTGGTGAGAATGGTGAACGCATCGTCAACACAAACATTTTTGGTGGACATGGCATGATTGTTTCAGAAGAAAAGACGTTTACCATTGCATCAACACAGGATCAGTACATTGCACACGACCACACGATCTGGCAGAAGATTGGCTTTGATCCCATGCGTGTCCAGACTGACGACATCGCTCCAGCACTAACATCGCACATGGGCACTGGCGGAGGAAATGTGCCCATGGTCGATATCAGACGACTGACACCAAGAGAATGCGAGAGACTGCAAGGATTTCCAGACGACTACACACTGATCCCTTTCAAAGGGAAAATGGCATCTGATGCGCCAAGATACAAAGCATTAGGAAACTCATGGCCTGTTCCTGTGGTGCAATGGATTGGCAAACGTATAATGGAGATTCTCAAATGACGACGAAACCCGGCCGGAAGCCATCTGGCATCACATCGGTATACATCAGTGTGCGACTGCCATTGAGCATCGCACAAGCACTGCATGTGCTGGCAGCATCAAAGAAGACGTCGAGGAATAAGCTTATTGGCGATGTGCTTCGCGCAGTCGCATCTGAGGTGCAGGAATGAAACCATTGGACAATTTAGAAGAAATGCTGAAAACCTATCCAAAGCAATACGAAGCATTCATGGTTAATTGCGACCAATTAGCCACACTGCATGTCATCAAATCACAAGCGTATGGCGCCAATGCGATTGGCAGGTTTGGTCTCCATGGCATCGTTGTGCGCATGAGCGATAAGATTGAGAGACTCATCACACTGTCTACCAATCCACACACGACGACTGATGATGAATCCATCGACGACACACTGCGCGATCTGGCAGGATACGCCATCAATGCACTGATACTGCGACAAGGGAAATGGGGAAAATGATGTACGATAGCAAAGCACACGCAGAAACTCTACGCATACGACGCAATGCAATCAGGAAGCAAGCAAAGCATCTTGACAAATGCATTTTGGATTTGCATGGCGCAATCAGTCTGTTGATGACACGTCCAGACTCTGTCTTGCAATGGCAGGCAGATCAGACCATTGGCATTGTCCAAGAGTCTCTGAGCGTGTTGCGACATCTGGTCAATACGTACAACTATCCAGACGAGAAAAACGCATGACGTATCGCATCATACAAGGCGATTGCATCGAAGGGATGCGCACACTGCCAGATCAGTCTGTGCATTGCGTCGTCACATCGCCTCCCTACTATGGTCTTCGAGACTATGGTACTGCATCATGGGAAGATGGCGATCCTGCGTGTGACCACAAAGGAAATCCAATGGGCACACGAAAAAACGCAGGATCAAAAGACGGAAAAACCGCATTGTATTTCGAGCCATTCTATGACATTTGTAGAAAATGTGGCGCACGTCGCATTGACCAACAGATCGGTCTTGAAGAATCGCCAGATGCATATGTGGCGAAGATGGTCGACGTCTTTCGCGATGTGCGACGCATCCTGCGCAATGATGGCACAGTGTGGCTAAATCTTGGAGATAGTTATTATGGTGCAGCACCAAATCGAACAGATAAATCTGTTGGTGGTGTTTCTATTTTCAAACCTAAAGACCTAATCGGCATCCCTTGGCGTGTCGCATTTGCACTGCATTCTGATGGATGGTATTTGCGCCAAGACATCATATGGCACAAGCCAAAAGTAATGCCAGAGTCTGTGACCGATCGATGCACAAAATCGCACGAATATATCTTCCTGCTCAGTAAGAGTGAGAGATATTACTACGACAATGAAGCAGTGAAGGAAAAAGCAGATGAGAATCGTAAAGATGAAGGATTGGGTGCAGAAAATGGCATGCGAAACCGTCGCAGTGTGTGGACAGTCGCACCAATGGCTTATGCCGAAGCCCATATCGCAGTGTATCCGACAAAACTTATTGAGCCATGCATCTTGGCAGGATGCCCAGTAGATGGCACAGTCTTTGATCCATTCACTGGATCTGGTACGACTGCTCTTGTTGCATTGACCAATGGCAGGTCGTATATTGGTACGGAATTGAATCCCGAATATGTCGCATTGGCCAACAAACGATTGTCAGCCATACAGCCAAAGATGGATCTGGTATGAACATTGATGACCTCAAATCGCAGCCAAGATGGGTGTGCTACACAGCGAAGAAAATTCCTGTGGATGCCAAATCTGGACGCAATGCATCGTCCACAGACTCGTCCACATGGACGACACATGACGAAGCAGAGAAAGCCGTAGGGAAATACAACACTGTTGGTGTTGGCTTTGTGCTGACTGGAGACGGCATTGTTGGCATCGACCTAGACGCATGTCTCACATCGATGCCTGACGGATCGGTGAAGCCATCATCTGTCGCAAAGCAGGCATTGTATTTCGCCAAATCCTACAGCGAAATATCTCCAAGCGGAAAAGGCCTGCACATCATTGGCACTGCAGAGATACCTGAAGGAAGCAGACTCAAAGGACGCACTGCTGGTGGCGATAAAGTAGAGATATACGAGACTGCCAGATATTTCACATTCACTGAGAATCTCACTGAAGGATCATCTGAGGAATTGACCGACATCCAAGATGCGGTCGATTGGCTTATCGAGGAATTGAAGGATGCACATCAGGCAGAAAAACCTTTGCCAAATGTCGCACCAAGCAATGCTGACTATCCAGATGCTTGGGTAAAGGAAGTAATGCAGCGACGCATCAATGCAGGTATACGCATGGTCGCAAATGCTTCTGAAGGCGATAGACACGAGACTCGCATTCGCGCAGGTAGACTGCTTGGAGGATATCTTGCTGGCGCTGAGTCGATTGGCTTTTCTCAATACTCTGATGACCAGATTACTGACATGCTGTATGGCGCACAGATTCCTCGCACTGGCGCACAGCGACAAGAGCGGAAAGCAATCGTTGATGGCATTGGATATGGACGACAGGCACCATTGCCTATTCCTCGACCAACAGCGAAAGCAGTGCCAATCAAAACATCGTCACAGGATGCACTGACAGACTCTGAGACAAACGATGTCGCAATAATCGATGCGCCATACCATCACACTGATGTTGGCAATGGAAAAAGACTGGTGGACGCAACAAAAGACAAATTGCGATACGTGCCAGAATGGAAAGCATGGATTGTGTGGAATGGCCAAAGATGGGAACACACTGACGTTCATGCAGTCAAGCGACTGGCACACGCAGTCGTGCTTGAAATGTACAAAGAAGCTGGTGGATCACTCGCCATCAATGCCGATCTGGCGAAATGGGCACTGAAGAGTGAATCCACATCGCGCATCGATGGCATGATTGCAGAAGCTCAGCCATATCTTGTCGCAAAGCCAGCAGAATTCGATTCCTCTCCATGGCTATTCAATTGCGCCAATTGCGTCGTCGATTTGCGCACCATGACTGTCATCAAGCATGATCCTGCACTGATGCTGACGAAAATCGTCAATGTCGAGTACAAAGAAATTCCCATGTCGCAGAAATGGCAAACATTCCTGCGCACTGTCTTCCAAGACGATGCCGATCTGATTGACTATGTGCAGAAAGCTGTCGGATATACCATGACTGGCTCCACAGATGAGCATTGTCTTTTCTTCTGTTATGGCAATGGGGCCAATGGTAAATCTTCATTCATGAAGGCACTGAGCATCATTGCTGGCGACTATGGCACTACATCATCTATCGAAGCACTGCTTGACCACAGGCAGGATGGCGAAGGTGCCACACCAATGATTGCTGCGCTTGTCGGAAAACGATTCGCCATGGCCTCAGAGATGCCAGAAGGCAGAAAGCTCAATGAATCCAGAGTGAAAGACATCACTGGTGGCGATGCGATCACTGCGCGCACACTCTACGGAAAGCCATTCGTGTTCAATCCGTCGCACACTCTCTGGATTACTGGCAATCACAAACCTCGCATTACAGGTCTCGATGTGGGCATCTGGCGACGTCTTCGCATCCTACCATTCACTGCAACTATTCCAGAAGCACAGCGAAAAGATCCAAGAGAATTGGAAGCCATGTTTCATGAGGAATCAGAAGCCATACTGCAATGGATGATCTTTGGCGCACATCTCTGGTATAGGAATGGCCTTGGCTCATGCGAAGCCGTCGAGAAGGCAACGACGGAATATCGCGGAGAAGAAGACATTGTTGCGCGATTCATCCAGCAGAGATGCGTCATGAATCTCACTGCTGTCATCAGCAAACACACGCTTTATGACGCATGGAAAGAATGGGCAGAAGACGAAGGCGAAAGAGGTGCATCATTCAAATCACAGCGATGGCTTGTGCAGCAATTGCTGACACGGTATGCAGAGATCGGTGCAGTCTCGCACAATCGCTCTTCTGTGTTTGGCATTGGTATGCTGGATGAGTTTCGCACTGCACCTGACGAAACACGGCCGTCGCGCAGTCAAATGCGTCGAGGCGAAGCATAATCATGTGCATTAAGACATTAACTGCACTATGTTTTCCAAGAGTTTCTACTATATTCTCTTCATGTACATACTTTACAAAAAACATACCTACTTAATGTCTTAATGCAGTGAAGGAAGATGAAAATGGCCAAGCGAGAGAAAGGCGATCTTTTCATGGATGCCAAAACCGACAACAGTCCAATCATAAAAAAGAGTGTGCCTGCACTGTGCCTTTGTTGCATGCGTGCCATGGATACTGCGACACCTTATCCACAGCTTTGCACACTCTGCAGGAAGGATGCGCATGGAGCATTGACCATTGTGGCGCATGAGGTAGACGAATTGGAAACCACATGGCGCAATGCACTGCGCACATCACAGATCGACACGCAACAGCGATTCGTGTCCATGATGGAATCTGCTTCGTCTGCGTATGGCCCGGGCACAGCAATGAAACGCAAGGATGCCATTGACCGATTCAATGTGCGACTCGATGCCAGCATTGTGCAAGGTGGCGAATTCGCCATGCTTGCATCCAAATGGCGCCAATGGAAAACACGCAGTAGTGATCGGGATTTGATTCAGATTATGCTTGCATTCACTGGCGAAGGTGTGCAGAAATGAGCAAGGGATACATTCCAAGGTTTCGCCAGAAACTGGACGACAATCACAAAGCCATTGTGGCAGCATTGACATACTGTGGTGCCATGGTCGCAGACCTGAGCAATGCTGGAGGTGGCGTACCTGATTTACTCTGTGGCTATCGTGGCACAATCTTCTGTGTAGAAGTAAAATCTCCAAAGGGATCACTGAGCTTGAAGCAGAGAGAATTCTTTGCGCAATGGTCTGAGTATCCAGCAGTCGTCATACGTACAGTAGACGAGGCCATGGACATGATGGAGATACTGCGCAATGCGTATGATTTATCGGAAATTGATTGGCAGGTATTGGTACCACATCGACGCAGGGCCAAGCGGAAGGTGGATGATGGTCAGAGAGAAAGCAGACGACGAGGAAGACGAAGTAGTGACACGAGGCAGCAGGATTGATGCCACACTGGCACTGATCTTAGAAGACATCGTCGAGGAATTGCAGGCATTAGCAGAAGAGGTGCAGAGTGATTGAGTTTATTTCAGGTTTGATTGTTGGCTTTGTTGCTTCGATTATCACAATGACTGTTGGCATGGTGTTGGAGCGTAAACGATGGGATCCGTAGTATTGTTTTGGTACCTGCTTTGCTCAGGCAGTGATTGTCGAGTCGTACCATTCGCTGTGTCTCGCGAAGCATTGGCCATCATCTCATGCGAGTCTGGTGATGGTCACACCTATGGCACATATACGACGCAGTCCAGATCGAAAACCAATGATGGTGGACTGTTTCAATTCAACGACAAAACGTATCTCTGGCTAATGGGCACCGATCATGCGCAAAGGGATTCATACGAAAACCAGTACAAAGCATTTCGCAGATTGTGGAATGATGGTCGTGGATGGAAGCATTGGAAATCTTCGCAGGCATGCTGGTCACAATGGATGGTCGTCGTTGACGACAAAGCAATCTGGCAGTGAAGCATATTCTGCTTGTGCTACTGATGGCAGTGATTTATCTCAGCTGTTTCTTGGTGTTCGCATACTTAGTAGGATTTGTTCGATATTGAAAGGGAATCGACAATGAGTAGTACGATGCAGGTCTTGGAATTCTGGCGATGGAAACGCATGGAGATTGACGCAGAAATAGCCAAGCATCCTGAGCGAGAGGATTTGCACATCTGGCGCAGTCAAATCACTGTAAAGATTGAGCAATTACAGAAGCAGGTTTACAAAGAGGAAGCAGAGAAACGCGCATGAAGATTGACGTTGATGGCCAGCATGGTTTTGTTGAATTGGTAGACTGGATGACCATCAATCCATCAGAGAAAATCACTGATGCAGCCAGAGTGAGCTACGACAAAGATGGTGCGCATGATCCTGAGAAGGATGCGCGTCTGATTGCGCGTCTGGCCAAAGATGGTCATTGGTCTCCATTCCGTCATTCGCCAGTCACACTGATGGTGTCGTGTCCAGAGTTTGTCGCACGCCAATGGTACAAGCATGTTGTTGGCTCTTCGTATGCATTTGTCGATACTGGATGGAATGAGGTTTCTCAGAGATACAGCGAG
>Ga0315902_10013789_pt1 | contig 10437 bp, 6 predicted proteins | sample LakEriMetagenome_9_FD_203523 | JGI IMG/M metagenome (GOLD analysis project Ga0315902, IMG submission 203523) | Freshwater fungal communities from buoy surface, Lake Erie, Ohio, United States - Buoy 12 MA117 | ecosystem: Environmental > Aquatic > Freshwater > Lake > Lake biofilm | place: USA...
TGTCGCGGCTGACAAACATGACTCGCTTGAGCGACTGCGTCGTCTGTGGCACCTGCGTGGCGGATGTTCTCGTCAGGCCGGTGCCCCTCGAGTCGGCTGTGGGCGCGGGCCGTCTCTTTCACGTCGATCCGATCGAGGTCACGACGGGCGGCATCGTCTGCAACACCGGTGTCGCGTTGCGGCGGCTCGGAGCGACCGTGGAAGCGGCTGCCGTCGTCGGTGAGGACCTCTGGGCAGGGGAGATCCGCTCGCGGCTCACCGCGGCTGGTGTCGGCACAATCGCCGTGGAGTCTCAACGTGGGGCTGCCACCAGCACGACGGCCGCGCTGATCGATGCCGGCGGCGAGCGGAGTTTCGCACACCACGTGGGTGCCGCGGGGCTCCTCGACGTTGGGTACCTTCGCCGCCACGAGGCGATCTTCGCCCGCAGCAGGTTTGCCGTAGTGGGCTACGTTGGGCTGCTTCCCGCGCTCGAGCCGCACCTTGTCGAGGCGGTGGCCGTGCTTCGGGCGACAGGCTGTCGCGTGGTGCTCGAGACCGGCGGCTCGGGTGGCTCGCTTGCCGACCTCGCGCCGGCGCTCCCGGGCATCGACGTGTTCGTGCCAAGTCTCGAGGAGGCACGGCTGCAGACGGGGCTGGCGGAACCCCGTGAGATCATCGCGGTGTATCGCCGTCGTGGGGCGGCTGGGCTCGTGGGCGTGAAGTGCGGGACCCGGGGGAGCGTGCTCAGTCCGGAACCTGGGCACGTGTTCGACGTGCCATGCATTCCGGCGCCCGGGCCCGTCGTCGATACCACGGGGGCCGGAGATTCCTTCCTTGCCGGACTCCTCGCCGGACTCTGCCTGGAGATGCCCGTCGAGGTCGCCGCCCGGCTCGGCGCCGCCACGGCTGCGTGCTGCGTCACCCGCATGGGAGCCACGGCGGGCATCCGCGAGCTTCCCGAAACGCTGCGGTTGGCAGGCCTGTAAGCCCTACGGCGGGTCGCGCGTGACCGTGAGACGCTCACGGGACTCGGGGCCGCCCGGGTCGCCGTGCGACGGTCCTCGATACATCACGAAGCCCATCGCGTAAGCGATGGGGCCATGCGTGCTCCGCCGCGGCAGCCGTTGTGCAAGTCGAAAACCTGTACCGACGTCGCGAGACCGGAGCCGGGCCAGACGCTGGTCGATCGTCCTGGAGCTGCGGCGTTGAAGAGGATTCGGCTTACGGCCGGTCGGCCGACACTCGCCACTCATTCGAGCGGCCCGGTGACGGGTCAGCCGGGAGATTCGTTTCATCCCGCAGTCGCTCCCAGGCGTCCCGCCACGCCGTCCAGGCGATCGGTGTGACCGGCACCAAGGCCCCGGCCGCCGGTGGCGTCCCGGCGTCGGCGGCGGACAGGGAAGCGAACTCCGCCGTCGCCTCGTCCGCGGCCGCCAGCCGGTGGTAGCCCGCGAGCGCCACATGCACGGCCTCGGCGGCGTCTGGAGGGAGCCCGTGGAGCCATCCAAGCTCCACGACGCCTGAATCGATGGCATCGCCGCGACGCGTGAGGGTGAGGACGATCGGCGGCGCCGCCCGGTCGCCCGTGCCGAGGGAGACGGTGACCCGATCGACCGCCAGATCCACCTCGTCCACCGTGACCGTCAGGCCTCTGCAGGCGCCGGAGCGATCCAGGAGGCCGATCACGTCGCGCTCGAAAAAGGTGGCGATGTCATGCTCCAGCTCGTGCCGTCGCCGCTCGGCACGGCTGCCGGTCGCGGACGACTGCCCGATACCCCTGGCATGAAGCCGCCGCAGCCGGGCGAAGAGCCGCGGGATGGTGCCGGAATGGAATCCCGGCATCAGCAGTCGCCGCATCGTCTCGCCGTGGTGGCCGACGGGCACCGGCCGCAGCGTGGCGGGCCGGTTCGCCGCGTAGAGCCGCCAGTTCTCCTTCAGCTCCCAGGCCAGGAAGCCGAACACGCCCGGAATGCAGGTCGACACGAACGTGACGGCCGTCAGCGCCAGTCCCTTCTCCATGCCGGTCGTCTCCACGAGCTGCGAGGCGACCATCGGGATCATCGGCACGAGCAGCTTGTGCGACACGGTGACCACGGGAAAGTGCTTGATCGGGTTGAGCTGCGGCTCGATCAGGAGCGTGATGCAGAACCGCACGCCCGCCTCGACGATCGACCAGATGGCTCCGAGCACCGCCTTTCCCGCGAGCATGAGCCCCGACTCGTCGGAACGGAATCGGAGGCTCTCGTCGACCGCGTACAGGGTGCCCTCGACGAAGTCCATCGCCTGCCGGAACACGTCGACGACCCACGAGAGCAGCCCGGCGATCACGTGCAGGTGGAACTGGTGGATCGCCCGCCCCGCGGTCTCGACGACTCGCTCCTGCAGGTGGCGGCCGGTGCGGGAGTTGAGGAATACCGCGCTGGTGGCGAACACCACCGGCGGAGCCCACGGCGTGCCGCGGGACAGCCAGCGGCCGTGCCTCGGCATCATCAGCCAGGCGACGAGCGTCACCACCAGGGGCCCGGTGGCGTGGTCCACCAGCCAGCGCACGGGGCGGCTGCGAAAGAACTGCTCGACCGCCGGCAGCCGGAGAAACCTACCCGGTAGCACGATCAGGAGAAAATGCGCGACGGCGGCCGCGCCGCGGGTCGCCTGCCAGGCTGCGGTGCGGACCGGCGGCAGGTGGAGAAGTGCCCAGAGCGCGACCCCGATCGCGAGCATGCGGCCGCGGGTGTACACGTGCCACATCTCGCCGAGCGAGTATTCCGTGATCGGCTCGATGATGTGCTCGAGGCCGCGAAGGATGATCCAGGCTCCGCCGAAGGGGAGAAGGACATGCGTGGTGAGGAGGCGGCCTGCGGCCACCCCGAAGAACGGCGCGCTGATCCGCTGCATGAGCGTCAGGTAGAGCGGCGCGGGGCGATAGACGCCGTCGAGCGTCGCGGCGAGCCGGTCGTCGAGCTGGAGCAGCTCGTCGCCGGCCAGCCACTCCCTCGGCCCCTGAAGGTCGGGCAGCTTGAGCTGATTGCCGGAGACGGCGTCACGAACGCTGCCGAACGAGACGAAGCCCCGCTCCATGATCCCGTCGAGCAGTTCGTCCACGAGTTTCGCGAGGGCGGCCTCCTCCACGAGGTATCGCGGCGCGAGTCCGGCCGCCGCGATCGCCCCCTCGACCTTGAGCCGCAGCGGTTCGCGGGCCGCGGTCGCAGTCGTGTCGACGGCGGTTGCCAGCAGCCTGCCGCCGACAACCCGCAGGGGTTCGGGCAGATCGAGCGAAGCGAGCCGGGCGGCGGCGGCCACCGCGTGCCGGTGGATGAGCACCAATCGCTGACACGGTAGCGGCACGGCGAGAGGCCGCCGGCCCGCTGTGAGCAGCCAGCCGAGGAGCTGCGTCCGAAAGCTCTCCCGCTCCGAATCGACGCAGATCTTCTGGAGGTCGTAGAGCAGGCGGGCCTGCGGGGACCACGACGAGCCTCGCGACCGCTCCACCAGTTCGCGGATGAACGTCGCCGCGTCGTCCACCTGCGAGGCGTCGAGGTCGAGCGCCCAGCCGAGTCGCCGGGCGAAGGCCTCAACTTGCCGTTCGAGGCGTCCGGTCGCCGGACGGGCCGTCTCCGGTCGCGCCATCGCGGCCCGCCACTCGTCGAGCGCCGCGCGGACGAAGTTTCCCTTGAGTGCCGTCCGGTCGGCCTGCCGTCTCAGGGCCGCGGCACGGGGCCGAAGCCAGCCAGGCCAGTGGAACACCATCACGGGTGCCGACGGGACGGCGGGCGGCGGATCGGACTCCGGGTCGAGCATCGGTGGCAGCGATCGAGCCAGCAGATTCTCCGCGTTGACGAGCGCGGCGAGCCGCTCGGCGATCGTGTCGGGATCGTCAATCGCCGGAAACCAGGCGGCGACCGCCTGCGGCGCGAAGCACCGCAGTTCGAGAAACACGGCGATGAACTCGGCGAGGAGGCCGGAATCGGTGGCATCGCGGTCGAGCAGCCCTTCCCGCACCAGCACCTCGCGGGCCTCCGCCGCCGCCCCGGGCGACAGCACCTCGGCTGCCGACACTCCAGTTCGGGCGATCGCGGCGGGCGACTCCAGGTCGAGCAGTGCGTGGAACCCGAGCCGCCAATACTCCCGCAGCGTAGCCTCGTCGCTGACGGCGTCGCGGCGGTCGGCCGCCGGCCTCGCCACGACGGCGACCCGGTCGGGAACGTCGGCGGGCAGCGAGATGACGTCGTCGGCCACCTCGGCAAGCCGCCGCGAGTCGAGCACCGCGATGTCGCGGTGGGGCGTCCGGGCCATCGCCAGGGGCAGCTTCCTGTCGGCGCGGATGATTCGGCGGACCAGCCGCGGCGATGCGAACAGCACCGCGGGCGCCGCGGCCTGGATCGCCCGCTCGACGGCGAAGGCGTCGAACGGCGTGGGGGCTTCATCCATCCGCCGTCACTCCGCCTCGAGCAGGCGGCGGGCCTCCTCGATCCGGCGTCGCGTGGCGTCGTCGATCGTCGGCCACTCGAGCCCGAGGTTGCGGATCGTGCCGGCGAGCACCGCCGCCACCACTGCCCGGCTCACCCACTTCTTGTCGGCCGGCACGACGTACCACGGGGCCTGTTCGGTGCTGGTGGCCGCGAGCGTCTCCTCGTAGGCCGTCATGTAGTCGTCCCAGTGCTGCCGCTCGGCCACGTCGGCCGGCGAGAACTTCCAGTGCTTGTCGGGCTCGTCGATCCGCGCCAGAAACCGCTTCTTCTGCTCCTTCTTCGAGACGTTGAGAAAGAACTTCACGATCGCCGTGCCGTTGCGGGCGAGGTGCCGCTCGAACGCGTTGATGTCGTCGAAGCGGTCGTTCCAGGTTCGCGGGCGGGCGGTGACGCCGGGAATCCGCTGGGCTGCCAGCAGGGCCTCGTGCACTCGGACGACGAGCACCTCCTCGTAGTAGGAGCGGTTGAAGATGCCGATCCGGCCGCGCTCCGGCACCCGCTTCATGCACCGCCAGAGGAACGTGTGGTCGAGTTCCTCGTCGGACGGCTTCTTGAAACTCGTGACCTCGACGCCCTGCGGGTTCAAACCCGACATCACATGCTTGATCGCGCCGTCCTTGCCCGCCGCGTCCATCGCCTGGAAGATGACCAGCACGCTCCAGGAGTCGCTGGCCCAGAGCAGCTCCTGCATCCGCGTCAGGTCGCCGACGTCGGAGGCAAGGATCCCCTCCGCCATCTCCTTCCGCTCCCGCTCGGGAATGGCGCCGTCGCCGGCCCACCCGGGGTCGTGGTCGGCGAGGCGGAACTTCTTCCCGGGCTGAACCCGGAACGCCTGCTGAATCTTGGCGAAATCGATGGGCATGGATCGGTCTCCTGGTCGGGGGCCATCATACCCCCTCGCCGCCGCGGCCCGGACAGCGGACAATCAGGCTTTGCGATTTCATCCCGGGCGGAGATGTTCCCATGGCGGCGGTTCGGGTCGGCGACAAGGCTCCTGCGTTCGCGGCGCCGCTGCAGGATGGCGGAACGTTCGACTCTGCAGCGCTGCTGGGCCGGAAGTGGCTGGTGCTGTTCTTCTATCCCAAGGACAACACACCGGTCTGCACGAAGGAAGCCTGCGCGTTTCGCGACTCCTACGAGAAGTTCACCGCGGCGGGGGCCGAGGTGGTCGGGGTGAGCAGCGACTCCGCGGACAGCCACAAGCGGTTCGCGGCAAAGCACCGCCTTCCCTTTCCGATTGTGGCCGACACCGATCGCCGGCTGCGAAAGCTCTTCGGCGTCCCGAACCCGCTGGGGGTGATTCCGGGGCGGGTCACCTACGTGATCGACCGCGAGGGTGTGGTGCGGCTCGCCTACAGCGCGCTCTTCGCGTCGGACGAGCACGTCCACAGGGCGTTGGCGGCCGTCGGGGCGTAGGGCACGTGCAGGTTGCCAACCTGCACCCACGCAGGGTTGCTAGCTATGCACAGCTTGGTGATGGCCACGTAGCCGCAGGTTGGTAACCTGCGGTTCACAGCGACGCACTCGGTGCACGTGCAGGTTGCCAACCTGCACCTACGTGGGGTTGCGGTACCGTGGAAAGTCCGTGTAGCCCCGTGGCCCTGTCGGCGCATACCACGCGGCCATGTCGGCCACCGGTGCCAGCGGCCAGCCGTTCGCGAATCGCTCCACGAGATCGGGATTGCTGATGTACGGTCGACCGAAGGCGATCAGGTCGGCAAGCCCCTCCCGCACCGCCGTCTCGGCCGTCTCGAGCGTGTAGCCGCAGTTGCCGATGATCGGCCCGCGAAACACGCTGCGGAACTCGGCGAGCGTCATCGGCTCGCCGAGGTTGTGAAACCCGAACGCCAGACCGTCGACCACGTGGAGGTAGCCCAGGTCCATGCGGTCGAGTGCGGTGGCCGCATGGAGGAACTGCTCGCGGTAGTTGGGCGATCCCATGTCGTTGAACACGCCGTTGGGGGAGAGCCGGACGCCCACGCGGCCGCTCGGCCAGACCTTCGCGACCGCCGCAACCACCTCGAGCAGGAATCGGCATCGTTTCTCGATGCTGCCCCCGTAGTCGTCGGTGCGAAGATTGGTTTTGGACTGCAGAAACTGGTCGATCAGATAGCCATTCGCGGCATGGATCTCCACGCCGTCGAACCCGGCGGCCCTCGCCCGGGAGGCGGCGGCGGCGTAGTCGGCGACCACGGCGGCGACCTCGTGCGTCTCGAGGCCGCGGGGCGTCTCGTACGGCTGCCTCCCGACCGGGGTGTGGATGCCGTCGCCGTTGATCTTCACGGCAGAAGCCGAGACGGCGGGCCGTCCCCCGTGAAACGCGCTGTGCGAGGCTCGGCCCATGTGCCAGAGCTGCAGGAAGATCCGACCGCCGCGAGCGTGCACGGCGTCGGTGATCATCCTCCAGCCGGCCTCCATCGCGTCGGTGTAGATCCCCGGCGACTCCAGCCAGCCGTTTGCCTGCGGCGAGATCGTCGTCGCCTCCGACACGATCAGCCCGGCCGACGCCCGCTGGGCGTAGTAGTCCGCCATCGTGGCGTTGGGAATCCGCTCCGGCCCCGAGCGGCTTCGCGTCAGCGGTGCCATCACCACGCGGTTGGGAAGTTGGAGGTCGTGGAGCCGGTAGGGCCCGAGCAGGCAACTCGTCATGGGAGGGGTCTCAGTCGGGAAGGTGGAAGAATCCGATCGCGAGGATCAGATACACGCCAAGGAGAAGCACGCCCTCGAACCAGTTGGCCTTGCCGTCGGAGATCAGGGCGCGGGTGACGATCGTGGCGAGCACGATGGCGACCACCTCGAAGGCCGTGAAGGCGAGATCCATCGGCTGCTCCATCACAGTGCCCGCGAACACCAGCAGCGGCGCCACGAGGAGCACGAGTTGGATCGTCGAGCCGACGGTGGCGGCCATCACCAGCGACGGCTTGCCGCGGCGGGCGAAGTGAAACCCGGAAAGCACCTCCCCCAGGCTGCCGACGCCGCCGAGCAGCACGAGCCCGCTGAACGTCTTCGAGAGGCCGAGCTGGCTGGCGGTCGGTTCGAGTGCGTGCGAGAGCACCTCCGTGATGACGCCGAGGAACCCGGCCGCAATCACCAGCACCAGCAGGCTCTGCCAGATCGGCGTGGCGGCGTGCTCGTCGTCGAGTCGGCTGTCCTCCGGCAGACTCGTGCCTCCACTGCCGCCGAAGAGCGTGACGGCCACGTTCGCCGCGTACATCCCGATGAGCACGAACGACATCTCGAACGACAGGTCGCGGGTGCCGTCGGGCGTGCCGATGGTGAACATCGCCGGCACGATGAAGGAGAACGCGCAGATGATCAGCATCGACCCGTTCACGGCGAGCCGCCGAGGGTCGAACTGCTGCTCACCGTAGCGGATGCCGCCGGCGATCAACGCCACTCCAAGGCTTACGAGCAGATTGGCGAGGATCGCCCCGGTCAGCGAGGCCTTTACGACCGACGACAGGCCGTTGGAGAGAGCGACTCCGCCGATGATCAACTCCGGGAGGTTGTTAAGCGTGGAGTTGAAGAGGCCGCCGAGCGTCGGCCCCAGCCGGGCCGCGAGTCGCTCCGTGGCGTCGCCGATGAGCTGGACGAGCGGCACGATCGAGACCAACGCCGCGGCGAAGACGGCGAGCGGAGGCGCTTCCCGCCAGGCGAGGCCGAGCGCGAGAGGAACGGCGGCGAGCAGCCAGCGGCGGCTCATCGTCGGCTCCGAGTCGGGCGGCGTCGCGGGAGGGTGATGGGATTGTTCATCTGGGGCAGATTCTTCGTCATCCCGGCCTGCTTGCCAACACCCCCCGTCCGATACGGAGGGTTCGGACGCGTTGCGTGGAGCCCCGTCCACGCCCAACGCCGTGAGGCGTGGGGTGAACCAACGACAGACGTCGGTCCAGAATGTTTTGCCCGCGGCCATACGGCCGATCGGCTTACACTTGCGTCGTCTCTCCGCTGACAACCCGAAAGTCTACGGGTTTTCCTGATACACCACGTGAGGTTTCAGCGTCGATGACCGCATCGTCCGACGTCCGCCGGCCTGCCGACCTCGAGCGGCTGCTCGACATCGCCCGCCGGCTCGGAGCGACCGTCGATCTCGACCGGATGCTTGCCGCAATCGTCGACGCGGCCACCGCGCTCCTCGACTGCGAGCGGGCGACGGTGTTCCTCTACGACGCGCCGCGCGACGAACTCTGCAGCCGGATCGCCACGGGGATCGCCGACTCGCCGATCTCGGAAATCCGGTTTCCGGCGAGCCGTGGAATCGCGGGTTACGTCGCGAAGACCGGACGTCGTGTGAACCTGCCCGACGCCTATGCGGATCCGCGGTTCAATCAGGAGTTCGACCGGGCGAGCGGGTATCGCACGCGGAGCATGCTCGCGGTGCGGCTCGCCGATCACGACGACGTGACCGTGGGCGTGCTCCAACTGCTCAACAAGCGCCACGGTCCGTTCGACCGGCGGGACGAGGAGATCGCCGGGTTTCTGGGCAGCCAGGCGGGTGTCGCGATCCAACGGCAACGGCTCCTCGACCACTTCGCCGAGAAGCAGAGGATCCAGCGTGATCTCAACATCGCCCGCACGATCCAGCAGGGGCTCCTGCCGCGGTCGAATCCCGTGCTGCCAGGGTTCGACGTGGCAGGCTGGAACCGCCCCGCCGACGAAACCGGGGGAGACTTCTTCGACTTCCTGCCGCTGGAGGATGGTCGCCTTGCGGTGGCCATCGCCGATGCGACCGGCCACGGGATCGGCCCCGCCCTCGTGATCGCGGAGGCGCGAGCGCTGTTTCGGGCGCTCGTCGGTGGGCAGGCGGGACTGGAGCGGGCGGTCAACGACATGCACCGGCTGCTCTGTCTCGACCTTCCCGAAAACCGGTTCGTGACAGCGTTCTGCGGGGTGCTTGATCCCGCTGCCGGCATCCTGGAGTTCCTGAGCGCCGGCCAGGGGCCGATCCTGCTCTACGAGGCGGCTTCCGGGACCTTCCGCGACCTGCCTGCCCAGGGCTTGCCGCTCGCGTTCTTTCCCGAGGCCACCTACGAGGGAGCGACGCGGGTCGAACTGGCCGTGGGCGATGTGCTCGTGCTCCTGACCGACGGCTTCTACGAATGGTCGCGGGAGGACGGTGAGGCCTTCGGCGAGGAGCGCGTGGCGAACCTCATCCGCGGGCTGTCCGCATCGCCCGCCGCCGACATGATCGCCGCGCTCTACGAGGCTGTTCTCGGCTTCAGCGCCGGCACCCGCCAAGGCGACGACCTGACGGCCGTGATCGTGAAGAGGATTGCGAGTCCGATGGCGTAGCCGTTTGTCGCCGGCTCCGGCACGGCGGTGATCGTGGCGGTGGACGCCGGCAGGTAGCCGCCGGCATCGAACAGTGCGGTGCCGAGCATTTCTGAGACGTCGAGGATGTCGATGACGCGGTCGTAGTTGATGTCGCCGGTGGCCCACGTGCCGCCGGAGCCCGCGTCAAACCGCCCCGAGGCCATCAGGTTGGCGACATCCAGGATGTCGATCGTGCTGTCCAGATTCGTGTCGCCGGGCGCGGCGGCGGCGACGATCACCGAGCCGTCGGTGGCGGCGAGCCAGCCAAGCGCCCGGGGCGAACCGGTTGCGAGGGCCGCGGCTACGGTGGACGAAGTGATGCCCTCGCCGGCGTTCCAGTCGCCCGCACCACGTCCGGCCCGCAGGGCGTCGATCAGGTCGGATCCGGTCATCCCGAGGGGCGCGATCGAAAGGCTTCCCGCCGCGAGATCGACCAGCCCGCCGGATCCGACAGCCAGGGCCGCGACCCGCGCCGCGAACGTGCCGGTGACGGCGAACGTGCCTCCGGACAGCACTCTGAGCGGGGAAGCGGCCAGCCCCTGGGCCGTGCCAAGGTGCAGCGTGCCGTTCCGAACCGTCGTGGTGCCAGAGAGCGTGCTCGTGCCGGTCAGTCGGAGCCAACCGGCGTCGATGGCGAGGTTCAGTCGCCGTGAACCGCCGCCGACCGTGTTCG
>Ga0315902_10013791_pt1 | contig 10437 bp, 7 predicted proteins | sample LakEriMetagenome_9_FD_203523 | JGI IMG/M metagenome (GOLD analysis project Ga0315902, IMG submission 203523) | Freshwater fungal communities from buoy surface, Lake Erie, Ohio, United States - Buoy 12 MA117 | ecosystem: Environmental > Aquatic > Freshwater > Lake > Lake biofilm | place: USA...
AAAACTTAGAGGTAGATTTTAGTAATCGGGTAGCAGTTGTTATTGGCGCAGGAAATGTTGCAATTGATGTGGCAAGAATGCTAGCCCTTAATCCAAAAGAGCTAGACCCAACAGATACTGCTCAATATGCTCTAGATAAATTACATAACTCTGCAATCAGAGAGGTACATTTGTTTGGAAGACGTGGGGCCGAACATGCGGCCTTCACCTCACCTGAACTTCGAGAACTACCAAGGCTTGAATACACCGATGTTTATATTGATAAAAATGAGATAAGCGCAGCTCAACAGAGAGCTAATAACGCAGGTGAAATACCAAAAGATATAAAGGCAAATTTTGATGCGATGGCTGCTCTCGCTGCAGCTGATAAAAAGGGAGCAGATCGCAAACTCTCGCTTCACTTTTTATCTACTCCCCTTGAAATAAAAGGGAAGGACAGAGTCGAGGAGGTCAACTTTAGCATCAATGAGGTCAAAGATGGGCAAGTCGTTCCATCGGGAAAGACTCATTCAATTAAGTGCGGATTAGTTATTAGTGCTATTGGTTATAGATGCCTAGAACTGCCAGGGCTTGTCTACGAGAGTGGAAAGATTAAGAATACCAATGGCCGTATCGGTTCAAGCAATACCTATGTTGTTGGCTGGGCTAAGAGAGGCCCAACGGGCGTAATTGGATCAAATAAAAGCGATTCGTCAGAAGTTATCAAATTGCTTATCTCCAATCTAACAACTCCAAAAAACAGTCAAGATCTTCTTCCGATATTAAGCTCTAGGAATATCAACTATATTTCACAAAAAGGCTGGGAGCAGATAAACAGCGCTGAGATATCAGCTGGCGAAGCCCTTGGAAAACCTCGATTGAAAATAACTGATATACAAGAAATGCTAGGCTTCGCAGGCTACTTGCGCCCGTAGCTCAACGGATAGAGCATCTGACTACGGATCAGAAGGTTTGGGGTTCGAATCCCTACGGGCGCGCAATACGCTTGTATTTGATTCAATTTCAAACTTCATTGAGTGTGTTACTCACTGAGTGTTAATCAGAAGTTTTGGAGGAGTTTTTGTCAGAAAAGAGGAAAATCACATCAACATGAATGCATCTACAGCAGGGAACTCAGAATTGATTTTAGTTTCAGGTGTCATTGATCATTTAAGGAACTGGGTTATCGCACCAAAGACTTTAAATTCTTTGGTGAACGACGAGAACACTGTTCAGGGTGGCTGACTTTAATCACCAGGTCAGGAATTATTCAAATAGTGTGTTACCAAAATCATCAATCCGTATGATTTTAGTTTGTCTTCTATTCACGATTGCCATTGGGACGTAAATGAAGAGCCAAAAACCAAGCGTGATCACCGAAAGGAATATCTGCAGCGTGTGATTAACGCTTTTCCCTTTTGCCAAAACACCTTGGATTTGAGACTGACTTTCAACTCTCCAGCCTTTGCTAACTTCAGTAGCAATAGCCATAGCCAACTTATTTGCCTTTTCAGATTCTGAAATTTTTTCCATGTTTCCTCCTGGGTTGAGTTGGAGTATACCGAGTATTGATTGACTGGGAAATAGGGTTAAGGAAGAGAACAATCAATTTCAACTATATGGCCGTTTTGACTGACCCCTTTTGAACTAATCGGTCGAACTTTGAGGCTGGGGAAGCGATCGCAAAATACTTAGGTAGATATTTGACCCTTATTTAGCGACACCCGTAGCCTGAAGGGGCAAGTGGATGCATGCCATGAATGCTCGGTATTGGAAGTAGAGAGTAAAGGAAAATCCAATTTGTTGAGTATCAATAAATTAAGTTTCAACTACCAAGAACGCAGGTTTCCTTATCGTGTCATTGCTCTGGTGTATTCTTTTTGGTGATAGGACAACTGAACATATCTGACCGTATGAATACTAAGAAGCAAGCAGGAAATGCGCCAAATGCTCAAAATAAGAGCATAGGAGACTACGGATGAGAAGGTTTGGGGTTAGAATCCCTACGGGCGCACCCGATATAGGTTAACCTCAAGCAGGAGGTATCAATTATTAACATAAACGAACTGAGTAACTTACTTGTTTGCCCAAAACACCAAATAGATTTGTTATTTCTAAAAAATATAAATGAAATTGTTTGCAATAAATGTGATGGGGGGGGTAGCTTCAAAGTTCTAAATTCCGACCCCATAAAGATAGATTTTAACAATAACTTCTCAAGCGGACTGTTAATGAATAATAATGAGACAAGATCAGATACTAAAAATTGGTCAAACTGGCGGAAAGAAAATTTAAGGTTCTTATTAAATAGAGGTATAGATAAAGATAGCTTAGGTTTAGATATAGGAGCTGGCGATGCTGTATTTCATCCATTTCTACAATTAGATAGACTAGTTTCTATTGATTTTACTAATTATTCTGGTATAAATGTTATTTGCGACTTAAATCTTGGTATTCCATTTAAATCCGAATCTTTTGATTTCATACTGATGACAAATGTGCTTGAGCATTTATACGATGATAGAGTAATTGCCGAGGCAAATAGACTACTCAAAAAAGGTTCAAGATTGTATATAACTGTGCCGTTTCTTTTAGATGTACATCAAAAACCATACGATTATCATAGGTATACTTACTTGTATCTTGAAAAGAAATTAAGTGAAGACGGTTTTGAAATAGAGAAATTTACTCCATCTGGGGATTTTGGGACATTTCAAACGCTGGTCGAGCATTACTATAGATATAAAATCGACAATAAGAGCCTAGTAGCTAAAATTTTATGGCAGGTTCAAAAAATAATAAATATATTACTTAAAAAAAATGTACCAGTTCATTTTAGAAATGACTTTACAGGTGGATATATGATTCAAGCGAAGAAAAAATGATGGATGCTTCTTTTACGCTTTTATAATCAGTTGGAAAACTTTTTGCACTGAATAGAAAACGAACCAGATTGTTACACTTTGAAATGAGAGTTGCTTGGCAAACAGTTCGGATTTTAAAGTCATTGGAATTAACTTAACTAGTCAAACACTGACTCTGTATGCAACACTTATACTGAAGGACAACGGATAAAGCATTTGACTTTCTAATTGGGTGTAAGCACAGTTGGAAAGATAGGCAAGTAAAGGTGAGCTTGAGGGGACTACAAGTTCAGATATATCGGCCAACTACGGATCAGAAGGTTTGGGGTTCGAATCCCTACGGGCGCGCTTTACTTACTTCTTTTTATAGCCAGATGGACACTTGGGCTTAATTGCAGTTACTTTCTTTACTGTTTTGCCTTTAACACAAGTGATAGTTACTTTCTTATTTGCCGCTTCTGCTTTGGCTCTGGCCTCTGCTTCTAACTGAGCAACTAGTTCTGCAGCAGCCTTAGCTTCTGCTTCCTGCCTAGCTTTCAATTCTGCAGCAGCCTTAGCTTCTGCTTCCTGCCTAGCTTTCAATTCTGCAGCAGCCTTAGCTTCTGCTTCCTGCCTAGCTTTCAATTCTGCAGCAGCCTTAGCTTCTGATTCCTGCCTAGCTTTCAATTCTGCAGCAGCCTTAGCTTCTGCTTCCTGCCTAGCTTTCAATTCTGCAGCAGCCTGAGCCTCAGCCGCCTTTTCATCAATAGTCCAGACACCCGCTTGCGCAGAATCGTTTAACGATGTCCTGGTAGAACATCGCGTGATAGAACCATTTTCAGTTGATGCTAAATCGCACTGCAAAGGTGCGCCGTGTACCTTGAAATAGTCGGAGGGGACTGTGCCGATTCCAGTCTTTGTGAGTACTCCAACAAAATTTGCGTCTTGATTGAAGAGTATTGCATTTGCCGAAGGGTGTGGAGAAAATTTCTCCACACCGATAACAAAGTTTTCTTTATTTACGATACCAACTTTTGTTTCTCTGAAAGTTACTCCAAACCCAGGTACCCAATAAACTGCGATCAACCAACCCCCAATTTTAGGCCAGTAGGAGTCCCATAAACTAAGTTGAGGTACACTAATGGTCGTGTTGACAGTTGCAAAATCAACATATGCTAGTCCATATCTACCACAAGTACCCTTGTAACTCTTTCCGTTGTATTCCAAATCCAACTTTAACGTTCTGGAACTTACGCTTTCATAAAAACATCTGTCAAGAAAAGTTTTTGGAGTTACCAGGACTGAATAAGTACCTTGGTCTTTTGAGTCTTGCGTGATTGCGTAAGAGGCAGAAAACCCTAAATCTGTTACTCCGCCATATTTTATAGTAAAAAGAGAATTAAGAATTTTGCTCTTTATTGACTCTACATTTGATGGAACTGATTGATAAGGTGAGGCAGCGTGTGCAGATTCAGAAAAATAAACATTAAGTTGAAGTACAGAAACGGCAAACAAAAAAATTACAATAACGCCGCTCCGAAAGCGTAGCGATGTTTTCACTTTTTCAGTATACCTATAGGCTGTCTTGTAATACCAGAGGGTGATGCCACGAATTTCATAACTAAGTTACTGACCTATAGACTCGCTGGGATAATTTCTCAAGCTCTACTCTGTTTATTTGACTTTTTTTGGGTAAGTAGTACATCTGGCACTGCGTTGCTAATAGGCAACGCGGGGTCCCCTCTTTTTAGTCCTTGTATTTCTTAAAGTAATGACTCATAATCTTCTTTAGATATACGGATAGAGCATCTGGTCCTCTGACTGCCTCAAAGCACGTCAGAGACTTAGTGAATTCCTAGAAGTCCGAAGGGCCTAGGAATTTACAAGCTACGGATCAGAAGGTTTGGGGTTCGAATCCCCACGGGCACAGTGCTCATAACTGGCTTTTATTGGACCCAGGGAGACTAAAGTTCCTAAGGAATAAGAAAGTCGCCCCGATTTAATTTTAATTGAAAAATGAGTACCAAAAAATAAATTGTCTCCTCGCTTTTAAAAGTATTTACATCAATATAATATTTAGAACATGGAAAGAAAGTTAATGCACGGGTTCAACAAAAGAATCCGCGGTAACTGTGTGGTCAAAGACTACCAGCATCTCAACTCCGCAATTACAGAAATTGGAATTACTCGTGGTGGGGGGCAATCGTACGGAGACTCTAGCCTTAATTTCAATGATTCTGTATGGGTTGATAAATCAAAGTTAACGCCCATTATAGACTTTTCTACCAAAGATCCTACATTGGTGGTTTCGGCAAATGTTCAAGTTGGCCCACTAAGTGAGCGACTTTCAAAAATGGGACTCTTTCTAGAAGTTGTTCCTGGAGCATATTGGGCCACAATTGGTGGTTGCATTGCTGCAGACGTGCACGGCAAAAATGATTACCGGTATGGATCGTTCGGATTTTCAGTTCTCGAAATGGAAATACTAGACCAATCAGGTAAGCGCACAATAGTGAACGAACTTAAATATGTTATTGGATCAAATGGTCTAACAGGGATAATTTCTAAGGTTAAACTCAGATTGCAAAGGATTCAAGGGAATCAATTAAAGAGAAGAGTTATATTGACAAAAACTTTATCACAGCACTTTGACACTCTTTTTAGCATGTCTAGCCAGCATGACTTTTCTGTAGGTTGGATCGACTTAAGTAAAATGTACCAAAGTGATTATCGAGGGTATGTAGAGGTTGCAGATTGGTCTTCTATTAGTAAAGAAAAACCCTTACAGAAAATAATTTCTATTCCAGCCTTACCCATTAATGTTATAAATAAAACTTCAATTTTGGCATTTAATACCTTAACCTGGCTAAAAAACAAGTCTTTAGCTGCAAAAGGAACCTACAGCTCGCATTATGCAGACTATCTCTTCCCCACCCAAAAAATTGATAATTGGAATAATATGTTTGGGCCAAAGGGATTCCACGAGATTCAAGTATCAATCCCTCATGAATATTTAATCAAATTCATCTCAGAGATGTCTACTCTTGCAAAGCACTTACCAATTTTTTTAGCAGCAATAAAAGTTATTTATAAAAATGGGATTGGGTTGCTGTCTTTTACGAGACCGGGATGGTCTATTGCAATTAATATTCCAGGATCTTTTTTATCAGATGAGCAGGCTCTTAAAATCATTAGCAGGCTGTTGGAGAAATGTGAGGCTCGTATATATTTGACTAAGGATTCAGTGCTAACTCCGGAAATTTTTGATCGAATGTACGATACGGCAAGTGAATTCAGACATTATCGGGCTTTTCACGGTTACAATAATTACTTTCAATCAGAAATGTCCAAACGTTTAAATATTTAGTTATCAACATCAAATTTATACAGAAGAGACTCTTGTACGACGATAGAAAAATTAATTTTAATTCGAGGCTTACCAAAAGTTCAGCACCACCTAGGAGTGCTTTTTTGGCAATAAAACAGGATAAGAGTCTTTGTTCTCTTGCCAATAAATGAACTTTTGTTCATTACCGTCTGCCTACTTTTACGAACGAATGCGCCTTTGAATGTGCAAGAAAATTAAGATAAGCATCGCGAGAGTAAAAATTAATTGTAAGCTTGAAGTCGTTAAGATCACTAAAATCAAACTTGCCCAACCAGGGACAGTCGTCAAACTGAAGAATTTCAGGTATATAATCATTATAATTCCAAAGAAATTAAGAAGGAGAAAGCCCAAGCACAGTTGTAATATTCGAGAAAAAACTACATCAATAAAACAAGACATAATCTGAAAACCGAATATGAACTGACCAAATCTACCTGAAACAGACTTTCCATCGTAACGTTGTGCCCGCTTTATGGGAACTTTTATGATAGGCAACCTTAATGCAAGAACAGCCCCGACGTACGAAAGACCAATATGTTTCGAACGAATCAATTGCTTGCAAACATTAAAATCGAATAAACTAAAGTTCCCAAAATTTACCATTTTCTTTGTTGTCAATTTCATCACAGTGATAAAAATTATTCGCCACAAATTGAAAGAGATTGTTCTAGTGAAGCCTTGACGCTTCGCTACAACAAGACAACTGCTTCTATGATTATTCAATAATTGCTCTATGTCATCTGGGGAATCTTCTCCATCAGAATCCATGATCATGAATAGGTCATTCTTGTTGGAAGATCTAAATGCATAAAGTAGACCCTCGTGTATGGCTCCATTTACACCCAGATTTGTCTCTAACTGCAGTATTTTTATAGACCCAATCCTTTTTTTGGGCTTGAATCTTCTAAGTTTTGCACTGTGTTCACCAAAGTCGGTCGAGGCATCATCTACAATAATAATTTTAAAATTAGTTTTTACTTTTAGATCATCAATGCGCTCTATGAGCTTCAAGCATGAAACATAGTCGTTAAATAGAGGAATAATTACAAAACAATTGTCGTAAAGGTGGACAGCTTTATTCGAAGTCATGTGGTACAAGGGTATCAAGAAAATCCAATAATTGTAAAAAAAGCAGGTTTCTAGAAAATAATCACACTAAGAGTTTTAGAATCTTCATCAATACACCTAAAATAGGAGCCATGTACAAGCGAGGAGCCGTTGGGTTAAAAAAGGAGATATTTCAGACAATTATTACAGCCGTAATACTCCTCCCTTTTGTCACAAAGCCTTTTGAAACTATCAAAACTCAATTTGCAGCCTACGAAGCGGCTCTAGATATTTATTATTTTCAGAGGATCTTTAGTATAGATGATAATTTCCTGCAACTTGGGAATATGTATGTGGATTCGGAGAATTATCAATACAGGCAGACAAACAATTTGAGCTTAGGTGAGTTATTACAGAAAAGTTTCTTTCATCTACTCGACAAAAATGTCATAGCAACCTATTACTTGTTTTCTTTACTCATATTATTTTTGTGGCTTGTACTTATTACTCGCTTAACAGTCGAAAAAGTTAAAATATCTAGGATTAAATCTCTCGTGTTAACTTCAATACTATTTATCTCCTTCTTTGGTTACAACAATGTTTTAAATACTAATTATTCATTTGCGAGAATATTGAGTCCCCAGATTAGTGTCTTGCTGTGGTTAGTTGGACTCAAGTTAATAAGTAAAATTATCGCCACAAGAAACTCGGAAAAGCCTAAACTCTGGCATCTATCATTCTTTCACTTGTTAATATTGGTATCATCGTTTACCTATTTGTACACATTCATGAGTTTAATTGCAGTAAATTTGATACTCTTAACTATTTATACAGTTAAAAAAGATTTTGTTAGTTTGATCTGGTCCATATTTTTGACCCTTATGAGCTCTTTGCCATTTATCTTTTTAAACTATTCGAAATCAAATGAAGAAAGATTTAAAGATGCAGGCGAGAGAATGGGATTAATTGACTATCACTTCTTTGGGTCAATTCAAACCGTACTTATTTGTCTAGGAATATGTTTATTTATTGTGGCCCATTGTCGTTTTTTAAGAGTAAAGCACCAATGTTCAAATCTAGAATTTGTATTACTGATAAGCAGTAGTGGAATATTGTTCGCAAGTCAATCAAACGTGATAACTGGTAGAGAGATTCAATTCTATCACTTCGATTTGTTCGCGAAGACAAATCTAATGATTTATTTACTATTACTTCTTAGTCGGGTAAAGCTAGTAGGGAATCGATATCAGCTAACTCTCTATAGAACCCCAATTGTTGGATTGCTTTCCGGAATTCTTATACTTAATTCAATTTTTAGTATTTTTAGACCGGTGTTATCAAATAGTGAAAGTCTATCAGCAACAAAATTTACCATAAACAGATACACCGAAAGGGACAGATTAATAGTCGATGTAGCAAATTTACAAAACGCATTTCCAGTTTATTCAAAGGCAAAATTACTTTATCAGAGCGATATAACTACGTATGGTTTCACAAATAGAGAAGTATTAGCTAGAGCTTTTATTTCCAGCGGTTGCCCAAATCAACTGAGCAAAGAATTTAAGTCTGAGATAGAGGTATATCGCGCTGTGGCCATTTATCAGAAGGCGATTGCATTAAAAAAATTCATGGATTATCTAAAGGTGAATTTTATTCTTTCTAGTTTGTATGAATCAACTCTTGAATCTGCTTATAGAGAAAGAAGCGAAATCAAATCAGAAATTGATGAATTCTTAATGTCAGTAAGTGAGTTCAGTTGTATTGCGCTGGCAAAGAGCTATGGTATTGATTACGTAATTTTTGATAATTACAGTGGGTGGCAGTCTATTGCCAAGAATAATGATTTGCTCGTGAATTCACTCAAACTTAAAGGTATAGATCTCTACGAAATTAGAATTTAACTTTAAAGCTGAGAGAAAACTGCATCAATTAATTGGTTTAGTGGGTTGATTGTGAAGTTATCTACTTTTATATTTGTGTGGTATTAGAGTAGAAAGTGATTCAGAGCTAATTGTAACTTAGATTTGTCAGTCAACTTTGTTTTAGGGAATTTGTAAGGCTTCTTTACCTACACAAGTATTTGTCTAAGTCTTGAAAGTAGTTCGACTACGCAGTTGTCATCATTTGTTATTTCAGATTCTTAAATTCTTAGCCATAACCAAACATGGGACTAAATATGTTCTATGGATCTCAAAGCAGGGGCTCCAATTTAAAGTCACTGGTTTAACCACAAAACACAATGTATTTTTTGGTGTAAGCCAAATTCACAAAATTAAACGCCCCTTTACATTGGTAAACTGGTTTGTTTGTATTCTTACAAGGCAATCCTGTTTCTCTCCACAACTCTCTTAACTGTACCTGTTGCAATATTCCCCAACTTATTGCTCCACTACTGGGAGTAAATCACGTGATAAGAGTGTAGACTGTTTGAATTACAGCTTCTTAACAGAATGACTTTATTGTGGCAATTAAGCCGTGAGACGCTGAAGTTTTTAACTTTAGCACAAGTGTCATTCAAGATTTCTGCCAAGACCATATGGTACATGCAAAACAGATCTTCTGAGAGAATCAGTTGACCAAATCGCCCACAAAACTAAAAATGGTTGAAATAGTAACCGTACTGCACGCTTTCGATCGGTATCTAAACCAAAGGTGTCGATGCCATCAATATACTGACGGATATTTCCAGGGAAAATAAGAATAAAAAAGAGCCCTGTGGTTAGTCCAACTTCTCTGCGAAATTTCCACAAAGTAAGCAATGAAATCCCAAGTGCTATCTCAACATAGCCCGAGGCAAGTACTACAAAATCTGGGTCAAGACCTAACCAAGGTGGAACTTGAGCTTGGAACTCTAATCTTTGCGTTGTTAGATGTAGCGTTCCAGTATAGATAAGAGTTATTCCAAGAAGAACTTGCAGAAGTTTTCTAAGCAGATCTACTAACCTAGTAATGGTCTTAGCTCAACTCTGCGGTTACAGGCCTTTGAACCCCGAGCTGCTAGCTCTAAGGCCATCTCTCTACTAGGGACATCAATAATCCAAATGCCACTTACATACTCGCTGGAGCTATTAAAACTCTCATTAATGTACTTAATATCTCCATCTCGATTATCAATCAGAATTGAATTATCTGGAGAAGCAATCCCAACAGCTAATACCCGCTGTCCTGCGGCGACAATCT
>Ga0315902_10013792_pt1 | contig 10437 bp, 6 predicted proteins | sample LakEriMetagenome_9_FD_203523 | JGI IMG/M metagenome (GOLD analysis project Ga0315902, IMG submission 203523) | Freshwater fungal communities from buoy surface, Lake Erie, Ohio, United States - Buoy 12 MA117 | ecosystem: Environmental > Aquatic > Freshwater > Lake > Lake biofilm | place: USA...
CGGGGCGGCGTGAAGGTCGGCCCGGACTGCCAGGGGAGCGCGGTGGCGGCGGCCGCTGCCGCGCGGCCGAGAAGGCTGGCGGTCGTCGCCCGGACGAGGATCGGGCCGTCGTCCACCCGCCGGCCGGTCCGCAAAGCCTCGATCAGGTCGCCGATGGCGGCCTGGTGGCGGCCGGCACCGAGGCCACGGCCGACCGGCGGCCCGTCCCGGCCTGCCTGCCGCAGATCGCACCGGCCGCGTTCGCCGTGGATGATCTCGGAGGCCACGTCGGGTTGCCCAGCGCGACGGCCGCCGTCGATGGTCAGCGTGCGACCGTCGGCGAACAGGAACCTGATCGGCGTCCCGTCCGGCGTCGCTGACCCGAGCGATTCGACTGCCACGGGATCCTCGTCGCCGAGCACCCACAGGGCCTTGTCGATGGCGTGGACCTGGCGCTCGACGACGTCGCCCCCCGACTGGTCCGGGCAGGCGATCCAGTTGCGGCGCCGGCTTTCGCACGCCGACCAACCCGGCTCGGCGGACCGATGCCAGGGGAGGCCGACGCGAGTCGTCATCCGCGCCGCCAGCAACCGGCCGATCGTCCCGTCGTGCAGCCGGCCGACGAGCCGGTCGGTGTCGCGATCCCTGCGCCAGGCAAGTCCCGACATCAGCGACAGGCCGCGGTCGCGGGCCGTCGCACAGGCCGCCGCCATCGTCTCCGCGCCGGCCATGTCGATCGCGGCCGGCGTCTCGCAGTAGACGTGTTTGCCGGCCGCCACGGCGGCCGCCAGATGAAGCGGACGACAGTCCGGGGGCGTCGCGAGGATCACCATATCGACGTCCGCCTCGATGACCTGGCGCCATGCCTCGGCTCCGACGAACCGGGCGTCGGGCGGGCAGGCGAAGCCGTCGTCCGTCGCGCGGCCGAGGATCGCGGCGGCCGTGGCGACCTGGTCCGCGAACAGGTCACCGATGGCCACGATCCGCACCGCCCGATCGGCCATGACGGCCTGCATGGCGGCGCCGGTGCCGCGGCCGCCGCAGCCCACGAGCCCGACGCGCATCCGTTCGCTGCCGGCGACGAACACGCCACCGGGCAGGCCGCGCGTCAGGGCCGCGCCGGCCGCGAGGCCGACCGTGCCGCCGAGGAGGTGGCGTCGGGAGAGCGTGGAGGCGGGGAAACCAGGTTCGGTCGGCATGACGCGGTCCTCCGGGATGGTGATGGCGACGCCCCGTCGGGCGTGGGCCGGGATCCCGACCGGGGGCCGGGAACGGTGCGTCGCCGCATCACTATCACCGATTCCAGCGTTTGCGGCGAGCCCTGCGGGCACCGACGGCGCGTGGCTCCCTCCGGCCCGGCTCAGGGAAGGCGGGACTGGAGCCGGGCCATCGACCGATGGACGGCCTCTTCCACGGCGGCTGGGGTGTCGCCGAACGCGGCCTCGAAGTCGCGTTCCCGCTGTTCGGCCGAGTCGTCGGCGAGCGGCTTCGTGGCCGCGAGCCGGCGCAGGTAGGCCGTGAACTTCGGCTTGCGGGTCTGGGCGAGGAAGTGGGTTAGGGCCCAGGCGCGGGCGTAGGCGTCCTCGGCCGTGTCGGCCGCGCGGAACGCGCCGTCGTCGATCACGAGACCGCGGGCCCAGCCCGGCCCGGCGGTCTTGAGGAACCGCTCGAGCCTCGGCCGGTTGACGATGCCGATCCCCTTCCAGCCACGTGGGCTGGAGAGGTCGGGGGTCTCGAAGTAGGTGGCGATGCCTTCGCTGAGCCAGAGGGGGATCGGTGCCAGCCGCCGGTGCATGCCGCAGTTGAACGCCATCTGGTGGGTCGCCTCGTGCACGAGCGTCGCGACGAGACCGGCCGCCTCGGGGCTGGCGAGGATCTCCGGTCCCACCCGGCCGGGCGGTCGGCGCGCCTGGCGGGTGAGCACGTCGCTGCCGGTCAAATCGAACGTCGTGACCCGGTTGCTGGCGAGGTTGTAGTAGCCGACGACGCGATCGGCGGCCGGGCCGACGTCCCGCGTCGCAAACGTCTCGTACTGCTGCCGGTCGGAGAAGATGACCACGATCAGCGGTTGGTCCGGCTCCGCGACGTCGAGTCCGGCGTTCTTCCAGAAGGTCGTGAACGCCTCGTGCAGTCGCTCGAACAGTGCGGCGACCCACTTCGCGTACTCGCGCGAGGTGTTGAAGCAGATGACGTAGTGCCGGGAGAGGTGCACGTCGAAGCCCGCCGGCAGGTCGGCGAGGATCCGCCGGCCGAGATCGCGCGGCGCTTCCCGCGCCGGTTCGTCGGGCAGGGCGGTGCGGGACACGATGGACTCGGGCGGCAGGAGTTCATACCGCTGGTCGGGAAGTTCGAGGAGCATGCCGCCGTCAACGGCTTCGATCACGATCCGGCCGGCGAGTGTGCGGACGCCCGCGGCCTGCCGGGCCTCGACCGTCGCGAACGCCCCCGGCTCGGCTGCGGTCGTGCCGGCCACGAACGGGCCGAGGCTGGCCAGCAGGCCGATCGACCAGCGTGTCAGCGGCGGCGGCAGCATGGACTGATACCGGTCGGGACGGGGGACGGCACGGCCCGTGCAGGCGACGTCTGCTCCATGCCGGACCCGGTCTATTGTCCCTGACCCGCGTCCGGCGTGGAAGCGGACGGTGCGGCGTCTGCCCGGCCGACCAGCCAGCCGGGCAGGCGGGGCGGTCTGCGTCGACTTCTCCCGGTCGCCGACTGGGCTGGCCTGACCGTGGCGGCGACGCTATCTATCCACCGCCACACCCGGCCAGCACTCGGAAAACAAGACGATGTCCAGTCGTGCGTCCGCTTGTCGCCCAGCGGGATCGTTCGCCCGCGTCGCCCTGATGATCGGCATGTGCCCGATCGTCGGCTGCGCGTCGCTCCCGTCGGCCTGGACGCCGTTTCCCGACCAGCAGAAGCTGGCCCGCGAGCAGGCGAAGTATGGCACGACCGCCGATCAGAGGATGGCGTCCATGGCCACCGAGGCCAAGGCCGCCAAGGGGGGCACGTCGCAGCAGCAGGCCGAATTCACCGCCCGCCTGGCCGCCCGCGTGCTCGAGGAGCACGACCCGCGGGTCCGGGCCCGGATCGTCGAGACGGCGGCCGGGTTCGACACGCCCGCGGCGGTCTCGATCTGCCGTGGCGGGCTGGAGGATCCGGAACCGCGGGTCCGGATGTCCGCCCTCGGTGCCTGGGCGAAACGGGGCGGCCCGGAGGCGCTGCAGTTGCTCTCGGCCCGCTATCAAGCCGATCGGGATCTCGACGTGCGGCTGCGGGCCTTGCGGGAACTGGGCAACCTCGGGGATGGCGCGGCCATACCGGTGTTGGCGCGGGCCCTCGAAGATCCCGACCCCGCGGTGCAGTACCGGGCCGTCGCCGCACTCAAGAAAGTCAGCGGCCGGGACCTGGGCGACGACGTGAACAAGTGGCGGGCCTGGGCCGCCGATCCCGGCGACGCGTCCGAATCCTGGTCGATCGCCGAGGCGTTTCGAAAGCTCTTTTGAGCCAGGCGCCGCAGGGGAGTCGGGACGACTCCGACGGCGTGTCACGAACCGGGACCAGGGCACGAGTCCACGCGAACGTGGGGGACTTTGCCGGCTGCACCGGGCGGGAAACATGACGGAACCTGCTGGTGACCCCGACGACCGGTCACGATCGGTGGCCGCGGCCTGCCGATACCCCCAGCACTCCACCCGAGGCCTTGCAACGAGCGCTCCACCCACATGCCCCAGTCCTCGCAGTCAGAGGCGGCCGACGGCCTGCCCGCGTGTCGTCGGTCCCGTGGTCTGGGGCGGTCCACGGGAAGGGTGGCGGTGGTGGCGGTCGTCGTCGTCACGATGCTGGCAGCCGCGCAGCGGTTGACCTCCCCGGTGGAGGCGGCCGGAACGCGCAGCCGGTCGGGCCCGGCCCGATTTTTCGACACCCTGATCGGTCGCGAGCAGGAGCCGCGCGAGTTCATTCCGGCGCCGGTGCCGCCGACCGCCGCCGACGTGGAGCGGTCGGCGAAATCGACGAAGGTCGCGGCCCTGCCCCGGGAGCGACAGGCTGACCGCGTTCCGGCGACGGCTCCGGCAACGCGGCCCCCGGCCCCGCAACGGCTGCCCACATTGCAGGAGACGCAGGCATTCGGCTCGGCAGTCGGCACGATGGCCCGCAAGGTCGCCGCCGACGCCGTCAACCCGCGGTACGTGCCGGCGCGACCGGCACCGCGGCCGGCGGCGACCGTGGTCGTGGCTCCGCCCGCCGGCAGCCGTCGGCCGACGCCGCCGCTGGTGGTCACGCGGCTCCAGCCGACCGGCAAGGCGGCGCCCCGGACGCAGCGGTTCGAGCGGCTGCGGGGGAGGATCGCCCAGACGCTCGCCGTCTACCAGCGCCGTCCGCTCAACACGGCCCAGCACACGCCCTGGGAGGTGATGCACGGCTTCATCGCGTTCGGCATCCCGACCCAGATCCGCGTCGGCGGGCCGGGGGGCGACCTCGTCAACGCCATCGGCTGGTCGAACATGGCAGGGCGGTGCAAGGGGCAGGTGATGCTGGCTGCCGCCGGCGACCGGCTGACCGCGCAGAAGGGGATCGGGGTCCAGGGGCATTCCGCCCAGTACCTGGCGATTCTCGCCCAGTGCCGGGTGGCCGCCGATTCGCCGATTCAGATCCAGTCGAAGAAGTTCACCGTCACCGACCTGATCGAGGAGGAGAAGCTGTCGTGCAAGGCGGGCACGGAGCTGACGTTCGCCCTGATCGCGCTGGCCCACTACCTGCCCACGGACGCCGAGTGGCAGAGCCGGGACGGCGTCGCCTGGACGCTGGAGAAGCTCGTCGCCGAGGAGATCGAGCAGCCGATTCGCGGGGCGCCGTGTGGCGGCACGCACCGCTTGTTCGGCCTCGCCTACGGCTGCCAGCGCCGGCTGCGGGCCACCGGCCAGCTCGACGGAGCCTATCTGCGGGCCGACAAATACGTCCGCGACTACCAGAACTTCGCCCTCGGCAAGCTGCAGAACGCCGACGGCTCGTTCAGCACGGAGTGGTTCAAGTATCCGGCCGATCGCGAGGACGATGTCGATCGCAAGATCCAGACCACGGGCCACATCCTCGAATGGCTGGTGGGCTCGCTCGACCAGGAGCGGCTCTACGAGCCGCGGGTGGTGGCGGCCACCGAATTCCTCGTTTCGGCCCTGGCCCGCGAGCCGTCCAGGGATTGGAAGATCGGTCCGCTCGGCCATGCCCTGCACGCGCTCACCATCTACCAGGAGCGGGCTTGGGGCACGGTGCTGCCGGGGGGCATCGCGGCCTTCAACGGTCCGATGAAGGCAACGCCGGCACCGGTCGCCGCGCAGCCGGAGGGGAACGGTCAGCGGAGCCGGCGGCGCTGACCGGGCGTCCTCGACCTGGCGCTGATCGCCTATCCCTGATCGGCCCCGGATCGGCGCCGAAGGCCTGTCCTTGATCGTCCGCCGGTTCCGACGTACCCTTCCGCGGCGGCGTCCCGCGGACGCGGCCCCTCTGGCCGTGCGGCGGGCGGCGCGGCCTGCGCTGCCGTGCCCGATCCGCCCCGGCGAGCGGACCCATGACACCGGTAGAAGTCTCCCCGCAACTCGCGTCGCTGATCGACAATGCCGCGCGGCTGGTGGAGACGACCGCGGCCGAGGCGATCCTGCTCCTCGTGGACCAGCGGTACGACTGGGAGAGCATTCGGAGCCAGGCGGGCGCGGCCAGCGTGCTCGTCGCCGCCGACGAGGAGGGGGTGCTGGCGGGCGCGGTGGACCATGGCCTGCGCACGATCGTCCTCGACGTCGCCGGGCTGCCCGTGCACGAGCGGCTGACGCAGGCGCTGCTGGAGTTCGTCGCCGCCGAGATGATCGCGCCCGAGGCCCGGGTCGTGGCCGTCTACAGCGGCTTCGAGGCGGGGACGATCGACTCGGTGAGCGTGCTCCGGCTGGCCGAGCATCTCGGCCAGCTGACGAGCCGCGACCTCCGCAACCTGGAGACGAAGGTCCCGCTGGAGACGCTCAAGCTGGTCGTCGATCTGGCGGTGGAGATCGGCCGCGAGGGACGCGAAGGGAAGCCGGTGGGCACGTTGTTCGTGGTCGGCGACGCCCGCAAGGTGATCCAGTCGAGCCACTCGACGGGCTTCGATCCGGTCCGCGGCTACAGCCGGTCGGAGCGACGGCTGACCGATCCGCGGGTCCGGGAGGGCATCAAGGAGATCGCCCAGCTCGACGGCGCCTTCGTCGTCGGCTCGGACGGCACGGTCGAGGCGGCCGCCCGCTACATCGACGCCTCGGCGGAGAACGTGTCGGTGGCCAAAGGCCTCGGGGCCCGGCACTGGGCGGCGGCGGCGATCACCCGGCGCACCAAGAGCGTGGCGGTGGCCGTGAGCGAGACGAGCGGCACGGTGCGGATCTTCCAAAACGGCGAGGTCGTACTGCGGATCGAGCCCTTCCGCCGGGCGATGAAGTGGAAGGATTTCGAGTACGAGCCGCCGGCCGGCGACTGACAGGCCGGCGGGCCGGCGACTGAGCGGCCGCCCACCCGGCGAACCGGGTCGCCGAAAGTCGTCTATGCTGCGGCTCGCATGAACGACGCCGCTGCCGCCCCCGCCGCCGACCCCGACCTGCACGGCAGGACGGTGTGGGCCATCGACACGCTGTCGCGGATCTACCAGCTGTTTCACGCCCTGCCCGAGATGGCGGCTCCCGACGGCACGCCCGTGTCGGCCGTGTTCGGGTTCACCCGCGACCTCCTCGACATCATCGAGAACCGCCGGCCCGACTACCTGTTTTGCGCCATCGACGCCCCCGGGCCGACGTTTCGCCATGAAAAATTCGCCGCCTACAAGGCCAACCGGCCCGACATGCCGGCCGACCTCGTGCCGCAGATCCCGCTGATCCGCCGGCTGCTCGACGTGATGGGCATTCCCTGCCTCGAACGCAGCGGATTCGAGGCCGACGATCTTCTCGCCACGCTGGCGACGCGGACGGTGTCCCGCGGCGGCGACTGCAGCATCGCCACCTCCGACAAGGACGCCCGGCAGCTGCTCGGCGACCACGTCCGGCTCTACAACCTGCGGACCAACGCGCCGTTCGGCACGGCCGAACTCCAGGCCGACTGGGGCATCGGCCCCGGGCAGGTGGTCGATTTCCTGTCGCTCGTCGGGGACGCCGTGGACAACGTGCCTGGCGTCCCCGGCATCGGGCCGAAAATCGCCGGCGAACTCCTGCAGCGCTACGGCACCCTCGACGAACTGCTCGCCCACGTGGACGAGGTGAACGGTGCGAAGCGCAGGGAAAACCTCGCCGCCCATGCCGGCACGGCCCGCGCCGGCCGCGAACTGATCCGGCTCGACACCGCCGCGCCGCTCGACCTTCCCTGGGATGCCGGACTCCTCCATCAGCCCGATGCCGCGCGGCTGGCGGACTTTCTCCGCGAACTCGGGTTCCGCAGCCTGCTCGCCAGGGTGAAGGGTGCCGGTCCATCGCAGTCGCGGCCGGCGGCCGGCGATGCCGGTGCGGCCGCGCCCGCGGCATCGAAGCCTGGTACGCCGCAGCCTGGTACGCCGCAGCTCGCGGCATCGAAGCCGCGACGGGCTCCCGGCACGCTCTTCGATCTCGACGGCGACGACGAGTCCGCGGCGGCTGACGCATCGACCGCCGCGGGCGGCCCGGCAACGCCGGACGTCGTCATCGCGACCGACGAGCCGCAGATCGCCGCGGTCGTCGCCCGGCTGCGGGCCGCGCCGCCGGTGGTCGTCTGCGTGTGCCGCGACGCTGCCGGCACGAGCATGTCGCCGCCGCTGGGGCTCGCGCTCGCGGCCGGCGGGCTCACCGTCTGGGCCGACGCCGACCGGCTCGCCGCCAGTCCGTCGATCCGCGACCTGCTCGCCGATCCGGCGGTGTCCAAGCAGGGCCACGACCTCAAGGCGCAGGAGGTGGCGGTCCGCGCCGCCGGCATGCGGCTCGCCGGGGCCGCGTTCGACACGCTGCTCGCGGCCTACCTGCTGGAGGCCGGGGAGCGCAACCTCGGCCTGACGGAGACGGCCCTGCGCCACGACCTCATCCCCGCCGACGCCGTCGCCGACGCGGCCACGACCGGCCTCGACCGGCCGACCGCGCCCGCGGATGCCGCCCGGCACTGTGCCATCGTCGGCCAGCTCGCCGACCTGCTCCCCGCCCGGCTCGCGGCCGCGGGCCTCGAGCCGCTGTACCGCGACGTCGAACTGCCGCTCGCCGGCGTGCTCGCCGACATGGAATGCCGCGGCGTGCGGATCGACACCGCCGCGCTCGCCGCGCTCTCGGCGGACTACACGGTCCGGCTCGCCGACCTGGAGCGCGAGGTGCAGGCGCTCGCCGGCCGGCCCTTTTCGCTCGCCTCGCCGGTGCAGGTCCGGGCCGTGCTGTTCACCGACCTCGGGCTGCCGGTCGTCAAGCGGACGAAGACCGGCCCGAGCACCGACGCCGACGTCCTCGAGGAGCTCGCGCCGCTCCATCCGCTGCCGGCCAAACTCCTCGAGCACCGCAAGTTCGCCAAGCTCAAGAGCACCTACGTCGATGCCCTGCCGGCGCTCGTCAACGCGAAGACGGGGCGGATCCACACCTCGTTCAACCAGACGGTCACCGCCACCGGCCGGCTGAGTTCCAGCGACCCGAACCTGCAAAACATCCCGATCCGCACGGCGGAGGGGCAGCAGATCCGCGCCGCCTTCCTGCCCGGCGTGGCGGGCTGGCGGTTCGTGGCGGCCGACTATTCGCAGGTCGAACTGCGGATCCTCGCCCACCTCTCGGGCGATGCGGTGATGAAGCGGGCCTTCGCCGGGGGCGAGGACATCCACGCCCGGACGGCGGCCGAGGTGTTTGGCGTGCCGCCGGCCGACGTCACGCCGGCCATGCGCCGCACGGCGAAGGCGGTGAACTTCGGGATTCTCTACGGCCAGAGCGGGTTCGGCCTCGCCAAGGCGCTCTCGATCCCGCAGGACGAGGCGACGGCGTTCATCGCCGCCTACTTCCGCACGTTCGCCGGCGCCGCGGCGTTCATGGACGACGTCCTCGACCGCTGCCGGCGGGACGGCCACGTGACGACGATGCTCGGTCGGCGCCGGGCGATCGCCGGGGTGCGCGACCGCGACCGGCGTCGGGCGGCGACCGGCGGTTTTGCGCTGACGCTGCCGGAGCGGACCGCGGTGAACACGGTCGTGCAGGGGTCGGCGGCCGACCTGATCAAGCTGGCGATGCTCCGCGTCCACCGCCGGCTGGCGGCGGCCGGCCTCGAGGCGGCGCTCGTCCTGCAGATTCACGACGAGCTGCTCCTCGAATGCCCGCCGGAGGAGGTCGCGGCCGTGACCGCGATCCTCGTCGAGGAGATGCAGGGGGCGATGACGCTCGACGTGCCGCTCGACGTGTCGGCCCACGCGGGGGACACGTGGGCCGAGTGCCACGCGTAGTCGAGGCTGCCGGAGCCGGGCTTTGCCCGGCGACGGTAAGCCGAAGCCGGAGCCGACGCGTTGTCGGCGGCGACGGCGCGGGGCGTGCTTGCGGACGGCCGCCGTTCCGGCGACAACGGACGCATGATCGTCATCGGACTCCACGGCCGGATCGGGGCGGGCAAGTCCACCGTGGCCAGGATGTTCGCCGACCACGGGGCGATCGTCATCGACGCCGACCGGCTCGCCCACGCGGTCCTCGAAGAGCCCGAGGCCAGACGGGAGATCGTGGCCCGATTCGGCAGCGGGGTTCTCGCTGCCGATGGAGCGATCCGGCGGCCAGCCCTCGCGGAACGGGTCTTCGGCCCGACGCCCGCCCACGCCGCGGCCCTCCGCGACCTGGAGTCAATCGTCCACCCTCGCGTTCGCCGCCGGATCGAGTCGCAACTCGCCGCCCTGCGGCAGGCCGAGGATAACGACGGCGTCCGCCGGGTCGCCGTGCTGGACGTGCCCCTGCTCGTCCCGTCGGGTTGGGCCGCCGCCTGCGATCTGGTCGTGGTCGTGGAATGCGACGACAAGGTCCGCCACGGCCGGCTTGCCGACCGCGGCTGGGCCGCCGACCACGTGGCAGCCCGCGAAAAGGCATGGGAGGCGGGGGTCGTCGATCCGCCGGCAGCCCCGGGGAATACGCGGTCCGTGGATGCTTCCGGCGACTCTGCCTATACTCGCCGACAGGTCGAGGGCATCTGGACGAGCCTCCCGGTCTGAACGTGGGGCTGAGTCCTTCGTCTTCGGCCCCAGCCGATCCCTTCCGCGCTCCTCGTATCCCTGTTCCCCACGTTCCCTCTTCCGACCCGCCGCGGCCTCCTGCGCGGCGGGCATGCCTTGTTCACAGCCATTGTTCGGGAGCCACCGCTCCCCCACAGGTCCCGCCATGCCGCCATCCGACCCCACCCATCCAGCGGACGAAGCCGACCGCGACGAGGCCGAGCCGATGTCCCTCGCCGAGGAGATCGCGGCGGAAGTCCGCGACGGGATCGACA
>Ga0315902_10013797_pt1 | contig 10435 bp, 8 predicted proteins | sample LakEriMetagenome_9_FD_203523 | JGI IMG/M metagenome (GOLD analysis project Ga0315902, IMG submission 203523) | Freshwater fungal communities from buoy surface, Lake Erie, Ohio, United States - Buoy 12 MA117 | ecosystem: Environmental > Aquatic > Freshwater > Lake > Lake biofilm | place: USA...
CACCGATTGTAGTTATTACAACTGAGGGCGGACTTTCTGCCATAAACTCTGATTGGCAGATTGCCGATGTTATGTTAGATACGGCAGGACCTGCCGAAGTTGATGCTCGAATTAGAATTGTGATTGGCAAAGACGCGCTCACTCAATTAGCAAAAAATCCATCATTAAAAGAGATAAGAAGTGGTGAGGTAGTAATTGATGAGGATTCCTATACTGCCAAGATAAAGGGGAGAACTCTTGATTTAACCTTTAAAGAGTTTGAGCTTTTAAAATATCTTGCCCAGCATCCAGGAAGAGTATTTTCTAGATCTCAATTACTACAAGAGATCTGGGGTTATGATTACTTTGGTGGTACTAGAACAGTTGATGTTCATATTAGGCGTCTTCGATCAAAGCTAGGACCAGAGTTTGAATCAGTAATTGATACGGTGCGCAATGTTGGCTATCGCTTTAGTCAAAATAGTTCCCAAACCCCAGTTGATGTAATCTAACTTAACCTAGTTAAATTACCCCTTGCTACATCTACCAAAACTCACCAATACCCAACAAGAAGCGGTCTTAAAGTTAATTGCCGGCACAACCGCCTTTGATAACACACCCCCAATAGCAGAGCACATCCTGCTACATCTTCGCCATGGGGGGGATAAGGCAGATTCTCACCTATTGGTAGAAAAAGAGGGAGAGGTAATTGGATATGCCCACCTTGATCAAACCGATCTAGTTGCTGGCCCCTCAGTTGAGTTAGTAGTTGATCCAAAGTTTCGAGGCGGAGGAGTTGGCAAACAATTATTAGCTAAAGCAATTGAGATTTGTGGTAAAGAGTTACGGCTATGGGTCCATGGGGATCAGCCAGCAGCAAACGCACTTGCAACCTCCTTTGGCTTTGAAAAGATTAGAACAGTTTTGCAGATGAGCAGAGCACTTACCGATATCCAGCAATTGCCAAAGGTAAATAAAAAAGGGCTTGATCAAGATGTTGTGATTCGCAGCTTTTTACCTGGCATCGATAGTGATGCTTGGTTATCTTTAAATAACAAGGTGTTTAAAGATCACCCTGAGCAAGGAGGTTGGCAGTTAACTGATTTAAATATCAGGATAAATGAAGAGTGGTTTGATGAGCAGGGCTTTTTTTTAGCTGAAATTAATCACAAAATAATTGGCTCAACCTGGACCAAGATTCATGGCTCTCACATTCACCAACATGAAGGAGAGATAGAAAGCCATGCCCACCCAGCAATAGGTGAGATCTATATAACCGCAGTAGATCAAGAGTATTCAGGCCGTGGTATTGGCAAGGTCTTAACAATTACCGCACTTAATTACTTAAAGTATCAAGGGTTAAGTAATGCGATGTTATATGTTGATTTTGATAATAAGGCAGCGTTAAACCTTTATCAAAGCCTAGGCTTTACACAATCTGGTATGGATATTTTATATAAGTTAAAAGCTTAAACACCTCTTAATAATCTTCACTAAAGGTAATTAGAGTTTCAATATAGGTATCTCCTGTTATTCCTAGATTTTGAGCATCAGGGGGCGCCGTAACTGGCTCAAAACAAATACCTTCATCATCTTGGGAGTAGATCATCAAATACGGTGAATCAAACTCCATACTCAATCTAGCTGCCCCTGGCCACACTATTTCAGGTATGCCGATTACTTCAGTAAAGGTGTCATCCCAAGGAGGTTGGGTAGGTGATATCAATTGCCCAGTTGGCAGGTAATCATCACCTCGCTCAAACATTTTCTTTGCCTTGAAAATAATTTCAGCACTACCTCCCTTACCAATTTCTCTTGGAAACCAAGGATGAAAACCAAGTGTTACCGGCAGATCACAACCTGCTGCTTCATAATCTAATGACCATCTGAGCGCATCCTCTAAGATTTCAAATTTTTGTGTAATTGATGCGCCATTAAATGGTGAAGGCAGCTCTAAGTATTGCGCGCCACCTCCAATATCCTCCCAAGAAGATGAGGCACCAAAACCAATTAAGGCATGTGGTGGATCAACATTATTTGGTAATTGAAACCCTTCACCCTTTGAATTTCTTATAACACCATCTCTTATTCGTCCAGCAAATGGGGCCATAGCAAACCAGCCCCAGGTGTAACTTTGTCCTCTAAAGGGTAAGACAAACTCCATATCCCGCCATTGCACTGAGGCCAGACGTGCTCCCTGATCTAAATCAATTGCAATTGATATTTGATCACCATCAATATTAAGCACTTTGTAATACTCCTTTATTTAATCTCAGCTTTAGATGGTGGTAGAGCGCCTGTTCTAGATACCGTAATAGCTGCTGCCTTTGCTGCCCGATCTAGCATTGCAGATAATCTCATCCCCGTTAACTTATCTAGCCCATCCTCAACTATCGCCTCAACCAATATGGCGCCCACTGTATCTCCTGCGCCAACGGTATCTGCCACAACTACTTTTTTAGCATCTACTGCTACCTTTTCATTTTTTCGATGCCCAGTTAAACCCTTATCTCCAAATGTAACTACAACTAACTCTGGCCCCATTGAAAGCCATTTATTTGCCACCTGATCTAACTCAACACCAGGATATAGCCAGTAAATATCATCATCACTTACCTTTACCGAAGATGAGATTGATACCCACCTTTCCACCTGTTTTACATACTCAGCCCGATCACTCATTACCGCTGGCCTGATATTTGGATCAAATACAATAGGTGAAACCTTTGCTACCTTTTTTGCCCATTCAAATAAAACAGAAGCTGCTGGCTCTATCGCAGTTACTAATGTGCCGATATGAAGTAGAGATGGTTTATTTGCAACTGGATCTGGTAACCAGAGGGAAGAGAAATCAAAGGTGGCAGTGCCATCAATTACAAACTCATAGGAGGCGCTGCCTGCTTTATTTAAAGAAACAATTGCTAAACATGTTGGCTTATCTGAAAACTTAACAAAATCAAGTAGCACACCATCTTTGTGTAATTGCTTTAATGCCATCTGACCATACTTATCAGTTGAGATGCCATCAATAAATTGGGCATCTATACCAAGCTTTGCTAATGCTTTAGCGGTATTAGCAGGACCTCCACCAACAACCGCCTTGCGCTCTGTGCCATCTGGAATTAAATCAATTAATACCTCGCCACATACCCAAACCTGATTACTCAAAGTAATTCACCCTTACGAGCTAAAAACTCAGTTAATACCTCAACCCCAAGTAAGTGATCTTCTACCTGCGGTAAACCACTTATAAGTAATACCCCAACAAATCCCTTATCTTTTGTAATTAAAGGCAGTCCACCACCATGAATTGCATGGGTTTCATCTAGTAAGTTGTTTTCTTTATGCCAATCAACCCCACGCTCCTGCGCACTTACTCTTTCGTACAATGTTGAGTGGTGCTTAAGCATGACAACTCTCGCTTTGCGAGCTATCCACCAATCGTTTTCTGGCTTACTTCCGGGAAGGGAGGCGTGATAGACAATCCAATCACCTAGCCTTACTTCAATAGCAACTGGTAAGTTTCTTGTAACGCTCAGTGATTTGGCTATTTCGCCTATTTCTAGTGCATCTAAAATTTCTAAGGATGGCAATGTGAGAATCAGTTCTTCATTGAGAAGTTGGGTTGAAGTAAATCCCCTAATCGTTTCCACTACCACACTCTATTGGAGCACTCCGTATAGATATAAACTGGCCACCAAAAAAGCGAAAAGATTTTGCCACTTAGACTAGAATAATAGGATGAGAGTATTCATAACTGGCGGAGCGGGCTTTATTGGCTCTCATCTTTGTGATGCGTTAGTTGCAGAAGGTAAAGAAGTCATAATTCTAGATAATTTAAGTACGGGTTCGAAAAAGAACATTGCGCACCTTGAAGGAAAAATTAAGGTGTTCCAAGGGGATATCAGAGATCAAAATCTCGTAGAATCCTTAGTTAAGGATAGTGATCTTGTGCTTCATATGGCAGCAGCTTTAGGTGTTAATAATATTTTAGAAAATCCAATTGAATCTATATCTACTAATTATCATGGTTCTGAAATTGTGCTAAATGCAGCAACAAAATACACTAAACGAATAGTCATTGCCAGCACTTCAGAAATTTATGGCAAAAACCCAAAACAACCACTATCTGAAGCAGATGATCGAGTTGTTGGTACCCCACAAAAACTTAGATGGACTTATTCGGATTCAAAGGCTTTAGAGGAAGCAACTGCCTTTTCTTTATTTCTATCTAAAAAACTTAGAGTTACAACTGTCCGTTTTTTTAACACAGTTGGACCGCGTCAAACAGGCAGATACGGAATGGTGATTCCTAGATTTGTACAGGCAGCTCTTGAAAGCAAACCAATAAATGTTTTTGGTGATGGTTCTCAGAGCAGAGTTTTCTGTCATGTTTATGATGCAACTAAAGCAACGACTTTACTAGCGTTGAACGATCAAAGCATTGGAGAAGTATTTAATATAGGTGGAGTAGGTGAAATATCCATTCTTAGCTTAGCAAACGAAGTTATAAAACAACTTAATTCAAATTCAAAAATTACATTCACAAGGTATGAAGATGCATATAAGGTTGGTTATGAAGACATGCAAAGAAGAGTCCCAGATATCTCAAAAATAAACTCATTTAACGGTTGGAAACCAAATTTAAATTTGAATTCAATAATTACTGATGTTGCAAATAGTTTAACTAATAAAGCTTAGGCCAACCATAATCATTACCATTTGCAGATAAATCAATTACGCGGGTGCAAGCCAGCTTCCATGGCGTTAAGTCAAGAGAAGTGTGTGCTGTGGCAATTAATCCTAAATCTACATTACTGTCCATTATTGAACTTTTTTCACCATTCCACTCAATAACAACGGGATCATGCCAGGAAACAGAGGCTCCTAAATTTTTTAGTTCTTTAATTAACTCAAGTGCAGGTGATTCTCTAACATCAGGAACATTTGGTTTATAGGCAATACCTGCAACCTGAATACGCTTATTTGATAAATCCCCTCCAACCTCAGCCTTAATTCTTTGCGCAGTCTTTTTTGGCATTTCAGAATTTATCTTGTGGGCTAAATCAATTAGATCAGAATTTGCACCGACAGATTTACTTAAGTAACTTAAATACTTTGGATCGACAGGAATACAATGTCCACCTACTCCAATGCTGGGATAAAATGGCATAAACCCAAAAGGTTTCGTCGATGCCGCCGAGATAGCCTCCTGTGCTGAGAATCCAATTTTATTAGCAATTAAGGCAAATTCATTAACAAGTGCGATATTAACCATGCGGAATGTATTCTCAAATATTTTTGCAGCTTCAGCAATCTCTGGACTGGAAGCTCTATGGATTTGAGTACAAAAGGCACTGTATACAGAAATAGCTTTATCTGTTGCTTCATCACTTAATCCCGCTATAACTCTTGGAGTATTTTTTAAATCCCAATTTAAGTTTGCAGGGTCCACTCTTTCGGGTGCTGACGCAAATAAAAATGTATTCTTAGAATGTTTATCAAAAATCGGTTTAATCAAATTTCTTAAAGTGCCTGGATAAGAAGTGCTTTCATTTATAATTAAGCTTTTGTCTTTAGCATAATTTGCTACAGTTGTGGCCGCAATTTTCAAAAATGAAGTATCGGGGTTTCCATACTCATCTAGAGGAGTTGGAACTGCTAAAATTATCACATCTGAATTTGACATCAAGTTTGGATCTATTGTTGGAATAAACTGTTTTTCATGTAATAGTTGATTGAGTACGTTTGAATTAATACCTGGAATATCAACTACTCCTTCTTGAAGGTTAAATACTTTAGATTTATTATTATCAAATCCAATCACAGTATTTTTCTCAAGCGCCAGCTGAATAGATAATGGGAATCCAACATACCCTTGCCCAATTACCGAAATCTCCATTTTGTATTTTCCTAATCTTAGATAATTGATGTAATTTAGGGGGTAAAATTCCTAATATCTTGATTCAAGGGATCTAAATCTAGAATTTTGCTTTTTGCATTATTTCTCTCCTCCAAAGTTGCACTTGGATTTACCAAGATTAATGCCCACAGTCCGGCGGAGTTAGGATTGAAATCTACACCAGAGCGTGCAACCTCCAAGGCTTGAACATAAAGTCCAGAATTGAACAATTCTTGGCCAATTAGTGAATACCTAACAGTTGATTCTGGAAATCTCAATGTTGATTCAATAACTAAATTAGCATTTTTATTGTTCATACCTAACAATTGAATCCGATCGGTATTGAAAAGTGGAAGCAAACTTGAAAATCCTAGGACTGCTAGCGCAAAACTTGGAAATACCTTAAAACTAATACTTCTTTCTTGACTTGTATCCAAAGAATCATTTGAAATATTGGCTGCTCGACCAATGATTGCCCCAGAAATTAATGCGTTCCAAAACATGCTTGAAAGGCTTCCTGGACTCACAATTGAAGTCATTTGAAATGCAACCCAGGCTGCAAAAAGTGATACAACTATGGGTTCGAATTTCTTATCATTCCTCTGAATTGTAAAGAATGAGAATAAAACTAAAAGAATAATTAAGGAGTTTAAAGTGGCGAATACATAGCCACCGGTTGCTGCTTGTTCCAAGAAAAAATTATGTGCATTATCTGTGTATTCTGCAAAGGAATGATTTGCGGCTGTAAGATCCCTATACTTCAGAGAATAGTCTCCGAAGGAATCTAGTCCTACGCCGAAAAACGGATGAGCATTAGCTGTAGTAAAGGCAGATCGCCAAAAATCTCCACGAGATTGAATGGAAACTTTATATAAAACGTCTGATAGTGGACCAACATTTAACATACCAGCAACTGCAAAAAACCCCCCCAATAATGTGCTTATACAGGTGATTATAAATAAAATTTTATTCTTATAAAATGTATAAATAATCAGCGTAACTAATACAGAAAAAACTGCTGCCAAAATACCTTGTGTTGATTGGGTACGATAAATTGTATAAAGGAAAAAAATCGGTAACAAAAGCGACAAGTATAATTCATTCCCTTTTTGTAGCCAGTAAAGGAATGAAGGTACAATCATCATCGCCGCAAAAGCAGATTGAAAATTTGGATTTCCCAACGTTCCAATGACCCCATTGGTTTTTGAATCCCATTTAAGAAAATCTATTCCAAAACTCTGGAATATTGAATAAAGCGAGGATACGAAGCCGCTAATAATCAATCCAAGAAGCAGTTTTTTTGGCGAATTCTTATCAATTAATATTGCGAAGACCAGGGATGACACCGATAAAGAAATTACTGTAATCAATCCTAGGCCTCTCCCAGTCCTACCAAAGACTTGTTGTTCGATCGGTGCTGAACTTAAGATTAAAACTATAGAACTTTGTAATAAGAGTATTAAATTGAGGTATGTAAAAAACTTCAGGAGTTTATTCTTCAAGAAATTGTGGCGGTTTACGTAAATTACTGGCAGCAAAAACATTGCTAGTGTGAACATAACCATAAGCTTTGGAATAATCATTGCATCTTTATTAAAAAAGGGCGTCAGAATTAATGTATTCAATGTCGCAGCACTAATAATTAAAATAGAAATATATTGCTTAAGATTGGACTTCATGTGTGAAATTATACTATACATGTCTAAACCGGGTTGTATGTAGATAAAATCGATGTTTTGAATCACGACAATTTTACTATTTTTGAATAAACCCTAATTTTGTAGAAGTTTTTATTGCAGTTGATTTCTCTTATAGTTTGACTGAACTATGCGATAACTTTTATGCGTTTAATTTACTAACATTGAAATTTTTATTTAAATTCGGCTCTTAATTACAGCACAAAGGCGGCCCCTGAAACAGGGACCGCCTTTGTGGTTTAGATGTAGCTAGTTATCGCTTTAGAATCAACTTTTGCAGGGCTTGAATCTGCTTGTTGATTGATGCGATTAACGCAACGATTGATTTCAATACATCAGCGTTAGTTGTTGTATCGCCACCGGTACTTACTTTGTAAGTAGGTGTTGCTCTAACAGCACCTGCTGCTGTTAGTGCAGTGAAGTCAATAACTCCTGTATAAGTTCCTGAAGTTAGACCAGTATTAGTTCCTACTGTGTATGTAAAGGTTCTTACACCAGACTTATTAGGTGCAGACGCTGTTCCAGTTGCGGCAACATTTGTCAACATTGGCAGTACTGAAGTCCAGCTACCTGTAGTTCCAACAGAGTTAGCTGGATTTCCCTTTGAATCAAGGAATGTTGCTGTCAAGGTTGCAATTTCACCTTGTACATATGAAGCCTTGTCAAGAGATACGGTGTATGTAGCAGCATTTCCAGCGCAACGTAATGTAATTGGATCAGATGCAACTACCTTACCTGAACCAGTGTTAGTAAAGTTTAGCTTCGCAGTCTTTATTTCACCAGCAGTTGAACCACAAGTATAAGTACCTGTGCTTAATCTGCCTGGAAGTGTTGTAGAAGTCTGTGTAGCTGAGCTAGTAACAGATAAATCTGTAACTAAAGTCTGACCAAGAAGAGAAGCAGCATCAACGGCAAATGTACCTATTGAAGATGTTGCTACCTGGTTTCCAGCAGCATCAGTTGCTAATACAGTGAATAAACCTGTACGAGCATATCCATCTTCTAGGAAGTCTGTCTTACCAGCAGATGTTGATAGGTTTTGAGTATCGGTGACAGTTACTGCGATCTTTGTAACTTCACCGGCGATTCCTACAGTCTTTGTACAGATTGTAGTTCCGTTGTAAGTGATTGTTACGGTTGTGGCAATTGGTGTATTAGCTGTTGGCTGGGAAACACGAATTGAATCTCCAGAGCCTGAATCGTAAGCAACAACAGTTGATGCTGTACCGGCTACAGCTGTGGCACCATTTGAATAGGCCAATAGAGCGCCGTTGGTAGCGGTAGCAACAATATTTCCATTATCTAAGTCATTGTTGTATGCATCATTTAATGCAAAGTTAATGTACATAGAGTTACCGTTAGTAGTAGCAGTTGTACCATCTGCATTAGATGCTAATGTGAAATTGCTTCCAGCATTAGTTGCAGAACAGAAACTAGTTGTCGCGCTATATGCACCACCAGCACTAGTTGCAACTACAGTCACTGTAATTTGTGCTCCCAATGTACGTGTTGGAGTGTCAACACTTACAGTACCTGAAGCTCCGTTGTACATAGAAACTGTGTATGTACCGGCTGTTGATGGCGCATTCCACACCACACCTACTCCAGTTGTACCTGAGGCGATCGAAATAACTGATCGAGTTTGGTTATATGTTGCTGTTCCGCCAGTTGCAGCTGGTGAAGTAGCAAAAGATCCGCCAGATGCAACAAAAGCTAATGCTGTAGAAGCGTCTGCGTAAAATGATAGAGCAGCACTAGTAAGTGCTGTTGCAGTTTGTGCAGTTCCACTTGATGAATCCTTAGTTAAAAGTCCTAAAGATTTAGCTTTATCGTGAACTAATGCTCCGGAACCATTACCAGTAACGGCAGCACCTGTGTTGCTTAGTGATACTGCTACGAACATTGAGTTATTAATTTGACCTGTACCAGCAGCAGCAACGTTAGTTGCTGACGTTGATACTACAGTTCCATGTGCATTAGCTGCAGGGCCTGTTGTAACTGATGTTAGTACACCAGTTGTCAACGCCGTTACAACTGTAAGCGAAATACGCTTACGCATTGTCATTTTCGACATTTGTTTCCTTTCGTTAGTCAGAATCAGGAATTTCCTGAATCTGGCTCGAAGATCTTTCGACCTTCTAATTCCATTTCCTTGTGGCACACACGTGTAATGCCGCCAGGAGATGGAAATCTATTTATTCAGTGGGTTCTGGCCCACCATCTGCTTGATCTAATACCTGAAGCATTAGAGTCACAGTCTCAAGTTGGTTTAAAGAAAGCTGCATGTGATCTGCATAGTCTTGGGCAGAAATAGAGTTTGAAATTGCTGGCGCTACTTGCTTAACAACTGGCACGGCAGGCTCTGCTGGAGTTGTAGTTTCTGGCATATCTTGATTAGAGGAAAGTTGAGATGAAGAGGTAGTGATAGATGTATTTGGTTCATTACCAGTTAGTGAGTTAAGGCCAAGGAAAGCTGTTAGAACAAGAATGAAGGTAAGTGCAATCTTTGATGATTTACCAGCAAGTTCTGCCGCCTTCTTATAGGTTGTAGATAGAAGATCTAATGCAGTTAGGCCGCGCGCTTCATCAATAACAAGTTCAGATAGAACTTTACGGAGGGACGCGCGAGCACGAGAGACTGTGTGGCGAACGGCAGACTCTTTAATACCAAGCTCTTTAGCAATTTCTGCAGTTGAACGTCCTTCAACCTCCCACATAACTAGAGCGGCACGCTCTGCTGGAGATAATAGTGATAATGCTTGACGAATAATTGCAGCATCCTCTGCAGCTGATATTGCAAGTGAGTGATCGCCAGAAACCTGCCAGGTCGATTCAACCTCAGCGGCTGCATCATCTA
>Ga0315902_10013798_pt1 | contig 10435 bp, 12 predicted proteins | sample LakEriMetagenome_9_FD_203523 | JGI IMG/M metagenome (GOLD analysis project Ga0315902, IMG submission 203523) | Freshwater fungal communities from buoy surface, Lake Erie, Ohio, United States - Buoy 12 MA117 | ecosystem: Environmental > Aquatic > Freshwater > Lake > Lake biofilm | place: USA...
CAAATACGATATCAGCAAACTTACCACGACCACCCGTTTGCTTTTTCAAGGTCTCACGGTGCTGGATGGTAGCATTGAACGCTTCTTTGTAGGCAACCTGAGGAGCACCCTGGTTAACTTCCACTTTGAATTCCCTGCGCATACGGTCAACAATGATTTCAAGGTGCAGTTCACCCATACCACTGAGGATGGTTTGCCCTGTTTCCTCATCTGTTCTTACACGCAAGGTGGGATCTTCCTCAACAAGCTTGGCAATCGCCATACCCATCTTGTCAACATCCGCCTGTGCCTTGGGCTCAACAGCTACAGAGATAACTGGCTCCGGAATGAACATGTTCTCCAGAACGATTGGATGATTTTCATCACAAAGGGTATCACCTGTTTTGATTTCTTTGAAACCTACAGCTGCACCAATATCTCCGGCTTCAATAAAGTCGATTGGATTCTGCTTATTGGCAAACATTTTCATGATACGGCTGATACGCTCTTTCTTACCACTTCTTACGTTCAATACATAAGAACCAGCATCAAGATGACCAGAATATACCCTGAAGAAGGCCAGCCTTCCCACGAATGGATCGGTCATGATTTTGAATGCAAGGGCTGCAAAAGGCTCAGAGGCCTCAGGCTTGCGGGTAACGGTTTCTCCACTGTCAGGATTGACACCTTCAACAGCATCAATGTCTACAGGTGAAGGCAGGTAACGGCAAACTGCATCCAGTGCTGTTTGTACACCTTTGTTCTTGAAAGATGAACCGCACATCATTGGAACAATGCTGAGGTCGATGGCCGCCTTGCGGATGGCTTCGTGCACCTCATCTTCTGAAATGGTGGTTGGGTCATCAAAGAATTTCTCCAACAATTTATCGTCGTATTCAGCAACTGCTTCAATGAGGTTCTGCCTCCATTCGTTGGCTTCTTCTACCATGTCAGCAGGAACGGGAACCTCATCAAAAGTCATCCCCTCTGTCTCCATATGCCAAATGATACCCTTCATCTTGATCAAGTCTACCACACCGGTAAAATTGTCTTCAGCACCAATGGGGAGCTGCAAAGGCACTGCTTTAGCACCCAGCATTTCTTTGACCTGGCGAACAACCATCAGGAAGTCTGCACCACTGCGGTCCATCTTGTTGACAAATCCGATGCGGGGTACTTTGTAACGGTTGGCCTGGCGCCAAACTGTTTCTGATTGAGGTTCAACACCATCTACAGCAGAAAACAAAGCAATCAAACCATCCAATACGCGCATAGAACGCTCTACCTCTACGGTAAAGTCAACGTGGCCTGGAGTATCAATGATGTTGAAATAATACTTTTTTGTATCAGGAGTTGCTTTTCCCAATACCGTTGGGAAATTCCACTGACAGCTTACAGCTGCAGAAGTAATGGTGATACCACGCTCTTTTTCCTGCTCCATCCAGTCAGTGGTGGCAGCACCATCGTGCACCTCACCAATCTTGTGGATCATTCCTGTGTAGCGCAGGATACGCTCTGTTGTAGTGGTTTTACCGGCATCAATGTGCGCAGCAATTCCGAAGTTCCGTTGAAATTTTAAGTCTGCCATGACTGTACTTATTGTTTAAAAAGTTTTGTTTTTGGGCAATCGATTGCTTCCCATAAAGGAAACCTGCTTTTGCGGGTGCAAAGTTAGGAAAAGCAGTGCACAAACCGAAATAAAAAAGGGCCGCCAACAGGCAGCCCTTTGTATTAAATTAAGTTCAGGTTAAACGCGGAAGTGTGCAAAGGCTTTGTTTGCCTCGGCCATACGGTGTGTATCTTCTTTCTTTTTGAATGCTCCACCCTCACCCTTGCTTGCTGCAACAATTTCATTGGCAAGCTTATCTGCCATGCTACGGCCATTGCGCTCCCTTGCAAAACGAACCATCCATTTGATGCTCAGGGAAATTTTCCTGTCAGGACGTACTTCGGAAGGAATCTGGAAAGTAGCACCACCAATACGGCGGCTTCTTACTTCTACTGCGGGAGTTACGTTGCTCAATGCTTTCCTCCAAACCTCGTAACCATCTTCACCGGTCATTTTGGCAACCTTATCAATTGCATCATAGAAAATAATCAATGAAGCATCTTTCTTTCCCTGCCACATAACGTTGTTGATGAAACGGGTCACCAACGTGTCGTTGAACTTTGGATCTGGTGCAAGGGGTAATTTTTTGGCTCTGGACTTCCTCATCTATGTAGATTTCGATGTTTTGATATTATTTTTTAACTTTTACACGCTTGGTACCGTACTTGGAACGGCTCTTCTTGCGGTCTTTAACACCGGCAGTATCCAAGCTACCCCTTACGATGTGGTAACGTACACCCGGAAGATCCTTTACACGGCCACCCCTGATCAAAACGATGGAGTGTTCCTGAAGGTTATGTCCTTCACCTGGGATGTATGCGATAACCTCGATTTTGTTGGTCAAACGAACTTTCGCAACCTTCCTCAATGCTGAGTTTGGTTTCTTTGGAGTGGTGGTATATACACGAGTACATACTCCGCGACGCTGCGGACAAGCATCCAGGGCCCTAGATTTGCTCTTGGCCTTGATGATCTCTCTTCCTTTTCTTACGAGCTGTTGAATTGTAGGCATTCTACCCTTTTTTTAACGGGACGGCAAAAGTATGAATTAATTTTCAAAAACCAAACGCCAATCCCAAATTTTTATATAATCCGCGACTATCCTTGAATTGGGAGCATCCATCCCCTTGGATCCGGAGCAATTCCGTCGCGAATTGCCGTTAAAATTGACTTGATCTCATCTGCCAGGGGCATTTGGGCAGGGTCGAATTCCATGAGAAAATCCTTGTACCTCAATTCAGCAATTTTGGCGATGGTGGCGGCAGTGCCTGCGCCAAAAGCTTCGGTCAGCAGGCCAGCTTTGTAGGCATCTACTAGCTCATCCACAGAAATCTCCCTTTCTTCAACAACCTTGCCCATGTCTTTGGCAACTGCGATTACGCTGTCTCTGGTAACCCCTTCCAGGATGGTACCTGATTCAAGGCCAGGGGTAATGAACTTGTCTCCAATAACGAAAAAAACGTTCATGGTACCACACTCCTGTACATATTTGTGCTCATGCGCATCTGTCCAGAGGATTTGATCATATCCACGCTTCTTGGCAACTGCTGCAGGGTGTAAGGATGCTGCATAATTGCCGGATGTTTTGGCATACCCAACCCCTCCTGGAACCGCACGGACATAAAATTCCTCAACGTAGATTTTCATCGGAGCAGCATAATAAGGACCAACGGGACTCAGGATGATCATGAATTTATACGTACTAGATGGATTGACACCAATCACCTCGTCTGTTGCAAACATGAAGGGCCTGATATAAAGAGAATGATCATACGCTTCAGGTATCCATGCAGCATCGACCTGGAGCAACTGCTTCATTCCTCCAATAAAAATTTCTTCAGGAACAGTTGGCATTTCCATGCGGGAGGCAGACTTGTTGAACCTTTTGAAGTTGTCATAGGGCCTGAAAATAGCCTCCACGCCAGATTTCAAACGATAGGCTTTGATACCCTCAAAAATGGATTGGCCATAGTGAATCGTTGCCATGGAGGGATCAAAACTGATGGGGCCATAAGGAACAATTTCCGGCGTCTGCCAGGCTCCGTTCCTGAATTCTGCTACCAGCATGTGGTCCGTGAAATTTTTTCCAAATGACAGGTTCTTGAAATCCACTGATGTCCTTTTTGATGTCGTGGCTTTTGTTACCTTTATGTTTCCCATTGTCTGCATAACCTAAATTTTTACAAAGTAACTAAATCAATCTGCAAGTACAAAGGAAAGCCAGAATATGAGCCAACAAGAAAACATCAAATTACCGGTTGCCGTTCTATCTGACCTGTTCAGGAACTGCCTGGTGGATTTGAATCATTCCGATACACCGTCAAACCTCCCTGGAGCTTTGCCATCTGAAAAGTTGGAAAGGGGTCCAGTTGATACAGTTGTTGTTTCACTGGCAGATGGCAACTCCCTCCCCCCCCAGCAGCTTGACTTTCTGAACAATGTCATGAAAGCCTGCAAATTAAAACAGACAGATTATGCCATCATAACCAACAGGCAAAATGAATCGCCTGACTACAAAGCTATTTTCAGCCAGTTCAAGCAAAAGCAATTGATTCTTTTTGGCATTGACCCAGCGGCCATTGGACTTCCCATCAATTTTCCTCATTTTCAGGTCCAATCCTTCCAGCAAGTAGGCTATCTTGCTGCGCCAAAATTGGATACCATTGAAGCTGACAAGGCATTGAAGATGCAACTCTGGCATTGCCTCAAACAACTTTTCCCCTCATGAGAAAAATAATTTTTGCCTCCAACAACAAACACAAAGCTGAAGAAATCAGGGCAGTCTTGGGAGAGCAGTTCGACATCATCACGTTAAAAGAAGCCGGAATAGAAATAGATATTCCCGAGCCCCATGAAACCCTCACTGAAAATGCCAGGGAAAAATCAATGGTCATTCATCGGTTGACAGGAATGGATTGTTTTTCTGAAGACACCGGATTGGAAGTTGATGCATTGAATGGCGCACCTGGCGTTAGGTCTGCGCGTTACGCAGGAGAGCAGGCCAACACCGATGAAAACATCAAGAAACTCCTTTCCGAAATGAAAGGAATTGGCAACAGAACAGCCCGTTTCATCACTGTGATTTCGCTCATCTTTGATGGCCAGGAATATATTTTCAAGGGAAATTGTGAAGGTTCCATAACTGAGACAGCCAGCGGCACAACAGGCTTTGGGTATGACCCCGTTTTCATGCCTGCCCATCATGATAAAACCTTTGCAGAACTGGGCATTGAAGTAAAATCAGCCATCAGCCACCGGAAAAAGGCTGTAGAAAAAATGACTGCGTTCCTGGATTCCCGAGAAAATAATTAATTCATATGCCAAGCAACCATTTGTCCAACGATCACGACTTGATAGAAGGCTGTTTACTCGGCAACCCTGTCATGCAAAAAAAACTGTATGATCAATATGCGCCGAAAATGTATGGCATCTGCCTGCGGTATGCAGCCAACAGTGAAGACGCCAAGGATATTTTGCAGGATGGTTTTGTAAAAGTGTTTACAAACCTTAGCAAATTCAAGGCCATGGGCTCTTTTGAGGGCTGGATGAGAAGAATATTTGTCAATACAGCGATTGAACACTACAGGAGAAAAGATCAACTGTATGGCATCAGTGAAAACCAGGAGGAGCTTATTCCCAACCAGGAGGTGTCGGCCTTGGATGCACTGGAGGCGGATGATCTTATCAGGTTGATCAGCGAACTGCCCAATGGATACAGGACAGTTTTCAATCTTTTCGCGGTTGAGGGCTATTCACACAAAGAGATTGCAAACATGATGAATGTCAGTGAAGGAACAAGCAAGTCGCAATATGCAAGAGCAAAGGCCTGGCTACAGGAAAAAATTGGCAACAGAAATCAAGACAAAGGATAAACCATGGAATGGACAAAAAAAATAGCCGAATACCAGGCAACTCCACCACCACCAGCATGGAATGAAATTGAAAAAACACTCCAACAGCAAGGAAAAGCGTTGTACCACCATGCAACTCCGCCACCCAATGACGCTTGGGAATCCATTTCTACTAAACTTTCTTCAATTGAAAACAACCATTCATCCCCTGCCTTGATATGGCTCAGGCCTGCTTTACGCTATGCGGCAATGATTGCTTTTCTGGCATTCGCAACAACCATACTGGTCAACAATTCATTCAGGAATGCACTGATTGAATCCATTCAGGGGCCCGGCATAAAGGCTGCGCTGACAGACACCCCACAGGTACTCAGCAAAGATTCAGTCAATAAAAAATTCAAGACAACTAATTACCCCGGCAAGCCACATGAGGAATAGAAAAATTACAATCCCCTCACCATTTTGCTTCCAAACAGAGTTGACAGTGCAGGTCTCTGATGTCAATTATGGTGGCCATGTTGGCAATGAGCGTTACTTGCTATTTGCACAGGAAACACGAATGCGCTTTCTTGCAACCATTGGTTGTTCTGAATTGCATTTTGGCCCATTCGGCCTTGCTCTAACAGAGGCGCATGTTGAGTATTTCCATGAGCTTTTCCACGGCAATAGCATCCGCATCTACCTGGCCATTGGCACACCGTCGAGGGCGTCCTTTGACTGTTTCTATTTGATCAAGTTATTGAAAGATGAAGTTGAAGTAGAATCAGCCACCATCAAAACAAGCATGGTATGTTTTGATTACACTGAAAGAAAAGTCAGGTCTATCCCTGATGAGCTCAGAAAAATCCTTGAACAATGTGCTGAGCAAAAAAATGATGGCTAACTGTTCCAGATTTCCCATGACGCCTCTGCCTGAATAACCAGCATGTCTGAGCCATTCTCTACAGCAGCTCCACGCAAAGCGCCCTCTTGCAAAAACCTTGTCCTCTCTGGGTTGTAGACCAAGTCAAAAAGATAGTGATCCTCCCCAATAAATTCATAAGGAATGGCAGGAGCCTTCATGGTGTCAGGATACATCCCAACGGGAGTTGTATTGATCAACAGCGTATGGGTTTCCAGCATTGATTGGTCAATCGCTTCATACCCAATCATTCCCTCGCCTGGGGTTCTGCTCACTTGCAAAAAAGAAATGCCGAGCTCTTTCAAAGTATACGCTACTGCTTTTGCAGAGCCGCCTGTACCCAGAATCAGCGCTTCCTTGTGGTGAGGCTTCAACTTTGGCATGAGCGACCTTGAAAATCCAATCACATCGGTATTGTGCCCCATCAAGTGGCCTTCCTCGATGCGGATACAATTGCAAGCCCCAATCTCCTCAACAACTGGGGACATGCTGTCCAAATAAGCAATAACTTGCTCTTTATAGGGAATGGTAACATTCAGTCCTGCTAAATCCGGATTTGAAGTCAGCAGCGTTTCCAACTGGCCAATGTGTTCCAAAGGATACAGCTCGTATGCATTTCCGGAGATGCCTTCGCGCTCAAATTTTTCTGTAAAATATTTTTTTGAAAACGAATGACCCAATGGGTATCCGATAAGCCCAAATCTCCGCATCATGTATTTATTTGTCCAGGAAAAGGTCAAATGTATCCCCCCTCAAACCGATGCGCATGGCCTCAAGCGCAATGATCTCATTGGGAGCGATATTTCCAAGATTAACATTTGTACCCAGCAGTTCAATAAAATAGAGTTGCTGCGCTTTTTGAGGAGCTTCCCAAAGGATTTTTTCACCTGGAATCTGTGTCAATATTTCTTGCACCAGTCCTTCCCTCACTTCACCACTTCCTCTGTAAATTCCAACATTCCCGGCTTCACGGGCTTCTGCAATAACATACGTTGCTCCGGCATTCAGTTCGGCACGCATCAGCTCAATCCATTTGTATGGCGGAATGATATGTGCGGCATCTTTACTGCCCACCTCACTCAATACTGTGCCGATAGCGCTCAATTTTTCTATATAGCCACATTTTTCTGAATGAGGGATGGTAATGGATCCATCACTTACCTCCATATAAGAAATCCCATAGTCCTTGCACAGTGAAATATAATCATTGAATTGATTCCTGATAAGGAATGCTTCCATGAGCGTACCGCCAAAATAAACGGGTATTCCAGCTCCTTGATACAGCTCAATTTTCTCACGGAGCTTTGGAGTTACATATGCAGTTCCAAATCCAAGTTTAACGATGTCTACATGGGGAACCGCATTTTCAATGAATTGTTTGGCTTGGTCCAGGGTCAGCCCTTTGTCCATCACCATTGTTATCCCCACTTTTCTTGGCTTTGCAAACCTGTCAGGCATTTGAGACAAACTGAAATTCATGGTCTAGATTAGTTTTTCCAAAAATACGAAAGAGATGATTAAAAGCAGCAGCTCAATTCTACGATTGGCCTCAGATGCGCTTTCTTCTCTTGTTTTTTAGGATAAGCTCTACAACCTGGGGAAACTTTACAGAGGATGGAAACAGTTTGAGGAACTTCTTCAGTAAACGTGGCTGGGCTTCAATGGAAGATTCCAGCAAATCAAGCCCGGGCTTGATTTTGCCAAGGGACAATAAAATGGCGCTGTCATAATAATCAAACATGGGTTTGTTTCCGGTTTTGACCCTTGCCATTTCTACCTGTTTTTGTGCTTCTTTGAATTGACCACTGACAAAGAGGGCCGCAATCAGCGCATCCCATGATTTGATGTTTTTGGGCCTTGCCTGCACAGCCGCTATGAAATAATGTACTGCCTCTCTTAACTTTCCCACTTTAACCAGGCATTCGCCCATGGTCAGGTTGAACTCCGGATCAAGCCGCTTGATGCGCAAAGCTGTATCAAGGTATTTGATGGCCTGGGCATGCTTGGACTCTTTGATATAAGTGCCCGCTACTTTCAGGTAAATTTTGGCATCATCCGGATTGAGATGAGATGCCTTCCGGTAATAAAATCTTGCCTGGGCATAATTCTTGATCTTTTCATAACAAAATCCGATGGCCTGATAAATAAGGTCCTCCGGGCGGGCCAGCTCAATCACTTTTTCAAGGCTTTCAATCGCTTCTTTGTAACGGTGCAGCCTCATCATGGCATCCGCCATGTTTCGGTAGGCATAATCAAACTTCTCATTGATGGCTATAGCATACTGGTAGGCATCTATTGACTTCTCAAAAAGGCGCAAACCCTGGTAAGCTGCAGCAAGGTTAAACCATGCCAAATCATTGTAAGGGAAATCCTCAATGATTTTGAGGTGGAGCCGAATGCTCTCTTCGCTTCTTCCAGTAAAATCTGTCCAAAAACAAATCTTGTATAGCGCCTCTTCATTGTTGGGATCGTACTCAAGAATCAATTTAAGACAGTCAAATATTTTTTCAAAAGCCTCATAGTCATCGTACACATCCGCCAACTCAAAAAGCAGGTCAATCCTCTCTTCACCCTCAAATTGCAAAATAGCGTCTTCCAGCAATTCAACCGCTTTGTCCTGCATGTCCAGTGCCAGATAAGCGTCGGTCCTAAGGACATAGATGTCAATGTCATTGCGATCCAAAATTTCCGCCTTGTCCAAGAGCATTAGGGCACGCTTATACTGCCTGTTGGCAATCAGCAAATCCGCTTTCTTCACAAGCAAATTGCAAGAATAGGGATACTGAAGGACACCCATTTCGGCGGCCTCCATTGCCTTGGCGAGTGAATTTTGGTCATCAAAGTGATCGATGATGCGCTCAAATGATTCCTCAGACAGGAAACCATTGCCCCTGCCTGAGCACAAGCGCTCGTAGACCTTCAGCAGGTCCTGGATGTCATCATTGTCGGGCAATTTGGATTCTCCTGTCATTTTTAGGGGTTGTTGTAAGTTAAGGAATCGCTTGGATTATACCCCTGACCTTCCAGAATTCTTTTGAAAGAGATTGCGTTTTGATAAAATCTTTAGGAAAACTTGCTAATTTGAGATATTATGTTAATTTTGTATTAATGATGAAAATCCAAATCGGCTCACCTCTCCTTGTTTTCAAGAAATCAGTTGCACTGGTAGCGGTGATTGTATTGTCACATGCTGCAATTGCTGTCGATGGCATCATCATTAAATCAAAATCCTCTAAGGCCTCTTTTTCAAACATGAAAAAGAATCTTACACTTAACCTGAATGCTGGCTTCACTTACGCTGGAAACAGGTCTTTCGGCTTTAAAAAAGTTGGTAAAGAGAATATGTTCAATTCGGTAATTTCCTTCCAGAAAGGAAATGTCACCTACATGATTCCATACAAAAACAAAGGAATCCTTCAGCGTTTCAAAACGCCTCAGAAGCCACAGCAATAAGATATTTCATTTCCTTCCTTTCTTGCTTTCTTCATAGCTTAACACCCTGTATCCACTGCTTGGTATGTCAAATCTTTGGATGGGTACAGGATCAAAATTGATAGCAGTAGCTGTATAGACGACCATCGTATTCCCTTTTGTATAGGAATATTGAAGCGCCATCCCCGGCAAGGTCCCAAACTGGCTGTCAACCTCAGGATTCTCCGTTGAAATTTCCCGGGTATAGAAAACGCCAATAACAGTACTATCTTTCAAGATGGCATTTGCCCTGTTGCATTTGAAGCCAATCAATGTAATGCTGTCTTCCGAGAAAGCATACACCAGATTTTGAAACTTTTCATTGGTTTCTGCCCAGTTTGCCCGGTTCAGTGGAATCAGTATTCTCTGGGAACCCAACTCCCTGATTACAGCACCCTTTCCCTCTCTAGTATCAAAAATAGTTATGGTTTTCCCTATTGAACTGCTCATTTCTGATCTCACATGACCACCTTTTGTCATATGAACCGCAGTTGCATCATCCGCAATCTTTGTTCCGTCTATGAAAGTTGAAACTGTGAATACAATGGTTCCTTCTGAAAACCTTTTTTGCGCTACCGATGGGGCAACAGCAAAAAAGAAAATCGGGAGAAGGAATTTTTTCAT
>Ga0315902_10013799_pt1 | contig 10433 bp, 8 predicted proteins | sample LakEriMetagenome_9_FD_203523 | JGI IMG/M metagenome (GOLD analysis project Ga0315902, IMG submission 203523) | Freshwater fungal communities from buoy surface, Lake Erie, Ohio, United States - Buoy 12 MA117 | ecosystem: Environmental > Aquatic > Freshwater > Lake > Lake biofilm | place: USA...
GCGAATGGGAGGCGACCGCCGAGGGCTGGACGGTGAAGTCGGAGGCGACGATGCCCGACGGCACGCTCGGCTCGGCCACCATGACGATCGTGCCCAAGGATGCCGACCACTTCGTGGTGCGGGCCACCGACCGCATCGTGGCCGGCGTCGAGGAGCCCGATTTCGAGCTCACGATCGCCCGTCGCGCCCCGGCCCCGGGAGTGAAGAAGTGACGAACCATATTCGAATCGCAATCGTCTTCGTGGTGCTGTCGGGCGTGCTGACGCAGGTGGCCGTTGCACGGCCCGGTGGCGGCGGCGGACGGGGTGGCATGGCTCGTCCCGCTGGTGGCATGGCCCGGCCTGCCGGTGGAATGTCGCGTCCTGCTGGCGGCATGGCACGTCCTCAGCGGCCCGCCATGCCGGCGCAGCGACCGCAGATGCCGATGGCACGTCCCCAGATGCCGATGGCACGTCCCCAGATGCCGATCGCACGACCGCAGATGCCGGCGTCGCGTCCTTCGCTCCCGAATGTCTCCCGGCCCCAGCTTGGCCAACGCCCCAGTCTCGGGAACATGCAGCGGCCCGCAGCCACGCGGCCCGCCATGCCAGCACAGCGGCCGACGTTTCCCACGGCGACGACACGGCCCTCGCTGCCGGCAGGCGGAGCCCGCCCGGGTATCGGCTCGCTGCGGCCCGGCCAGGTGGCGACCACGAGGCCCGCACCTCCACGACCGGGTATTGGAGCGACCACCAAACCGGCTCCACGGCCGGGCCTCGGGGGTGGCGGAGCGGGAGGAAGTCGCCCCGGCCTCGGGGGCATTCAGCGGCCCACGACGCTTCCCGGCCAGCTGCCCAGTGCACCCAACCGCCCCGGCATCGGTGGCGACCGACCGGGCATCGGCGGCAACCGACCAGGCGTTGGTAACGACCGTCCGATCATCGGCGGCAACCGACCGGGCGTCGGCAACGACAACAACTTCTGGAACAGTGGCAACGTCGGGATCGGCAACAACTTCAGCAACAACAATTTCAACAACGTGCACGTTGGCGGCCCCTGGGCCGGTGGTGGCTGGGGCTATCCGGGCGGCGGACGCTGGGGCTATCCCGGGTATGGCGGCGGATGGTCTGGCGCGTGGAACGCCGGCTGCGTAAACCCGCACTACGGCTGGTACAACGGCTGCTGGGGCGGCGGATGGTGGGCTCCGTTCGCAGTCGGCGCCGCCACGTGGGGGTTGGCCTCGACGGTCGGCGCGTGGGGGCTCGGCTCCAGCGCGTGGGGCTACGGCACCGCCTATGCAAACCCCTACTACTCGGCGATTCCGGCAACGGTCGTCGCGACGTCACCCTACGACTACGGCCAGCCGGTCGCCGTCACCACCTACACGCCTCCCATGGAAGACGTCGGCATCGACGCGGCACAGGCTGCCGCCGCCCCGGCCGAAGCGCCCACCGAAGCTGAGCGAGCCTTCGACGACGCGCTCGCGCGATTCAAAGCCGGCGACTACGCCGCGGCGCTCACGGCGTGCGACAAGGCCGTGCGGCTGGCTCCGAAAGACACGATCGTCCACGAGGTGCGGGCCCTCGCGCTCTTCGCGCTGGCCAGATATCCGGAGGCCGCCGCCGCCTTGAATGCGATCCTTGCTGCGGCGCCCGGGATGGACTGGACCACTCTCAGCGGCCTCTACGGCTCGGGCGACGATTACACCGCGCACCTCCGCACACTCGAAGACTTCTGCCAAGCGCATCCCACCGACGCAGCGGCCCACTTCGTGCTCGCGTATCACTATCTTGTGGGCGGCCACAACGCCGAGGCGGCCGACGCCTTGCGCGTGGTCGTCAAACAGAAGCCGGGAGACGCGGTGGCGGCCCACCTGCTCGCGACCGTTGCCCCAGCGGAGCCCGCCGCCGCAACGCCCCCCACACCCGCCGACACCACTCCCGAGACCGACCTCGTCGGCACGTGGAAGGCGGCCGCAGGCAAGGACGCCGTCACGCTCACGGTCGGGGCAGACTCGACGTTCTCGTGGAAAGCGACGCCCTCGGGAGGCTCCGCCGTCGAGATCTCGGGCACGATCCAAACCGCCCGCGACGCCATCGCTCTGGTCAGCGAAAAGGCGGGCACGATGACCGGCACGGTCGTGCCGAAGGGCCCCGATGCCTTCGAATTCACCCTGACCGGCGGCCCGCCGGGAGCGAAGCCGCTGCTTTTCAACCGGCAAAAGTAGCGGCGCCGCTTCCCAGCTGGCAGCGACGGCAGGGCCTCAGTCCTTCGCCCGTTCCTCCGGCAGCGCGTGCCCGAAGACGGACCACACGACTCCGTCGCTGATGATCGACAGGGTCATCCGGCCGTCGGTGCTCACGATGACGCTGACGACGCGGCCGTGCTCCACGCCGGAGAACACCCGCTGCCCGTTCACGTCGTGCACGGTGTCGAGCTTCGTCACTTCGCCGCGCCGTGACTCCGGAGCGAGCAGTGTCAATTCTTTCTTGTCGGCGTCCAGCCGAAAGAACGTGGGCCGCTCGCGGTCGCCCAGGTCGGGCGGGCCCACAGTCCCATCTTCGTCGACCGACACGGCCGAGCCCACTGAGCAGAGCCACGCCTGGCCGGCCTGTGCATCGCCACACGCCGTCGCCATCGCGGCCAGGGCCACTACCATCATCGTCGTCGCTTTCGTCAGCATTGATTCACTCCTTGGATCACTGGTTGAGGGTTTGAGACTGTCGCCGTCGATTCCGGCGTGTCGTCAGCGGACCGTGTAGCCCTTGGCTTCCATGGCCGCCATGAAATTCCTGTTCCACATCGCGAACTGCTGTTGATACGCCGCCACCGCCGAGTCTGCGGTGCCGCCCGCCGCCTTCGTGGCCCGGCGGGAACGCACGCCGCCCGTCAGCCCAAGCGACGTGGCGCCGATCGCCGCTCCCTTGCCGGCGTCGCCGGCGATGGCCCCGATGGCGACTCCGGCGAGGGCGCCGCCCGCAGCCCCCTTCACAGCGCCGCCTCGGGCGGCCGCCCCGGCCGCCGTCGCTGCCTGGGTCTGTTGATCGAGAAGCGTCTTGGCCTGATAGGGATCCCAGCCAGTTTGCTTCGTGGCCCAGTCGTAGGCGGTCACCTCGTCGGCCTTCTGCTGTTCGGGGCTCTGCCCCCGTGCCGGAAAGATCACGAGGTTGCCGGGGTTCGTGCTCAAGGCCGGCGGGCCTGCGTGCGCCACCGTCGCCACGCTCGCGGCCGTGATCATCGCCACCACGAACACTCGCGAACGCTTCATGCTCCTCTTCATCACGCTTTCTCCTGAATGAACGGTCCGTCGAACAGCGGCGTCATAGCACTCGCGCGCAGGATCGCGGAAGACGAATTTCCACCAGGGCTGCATCGAAGCGAGGCGTGTCAGCCGCCTCGCTATGCACAACCCGCCAGAACGATTCGCGAAGCGGCCCGATGCGCGTGAACGTCGGCCGGCACGACCGACGTCAGAACTTCTGGATCATGTCGAACCCAAGCATCGTCTGCTGGTTGCTGACGCCGTCGTTGTACGGCGCCCGCGGGCCCCCGTAGGGGCCGCCGAAGAAGTCCCAGCGAAACGCCGGTCGCATCAGGAAGTTGCCGGTGGGCGTCCAATTCGGCCCGAGCGTGAGGGAGTAGAAGTTGCCGGGCAGCGGCACATGGTTGGGGTTGCTCGGCCGATTGAGGCCAACGCGGGTGCCGTCGGTGTCTTGAAACCACTCGAAGCGTGCGCCCCAGGCCCATGCCTTGCTCACGCGGTAGTAGAGATACTGGTCGATGCCGACCCACAGCGCCGTGCCGCCATCGGCGAGCGCCTGGTCCTGCGTCCCGAGCCATTGGTGAAAGAGATACTCCCAGTTGTCGGCCGGCCGCGACTCGAGGATCAGGCTGTAGCGGGTGCGATTGGCGGAGGTGAGCGGGGGGGCGGGCTGGAAGAGTGGCGAAAAGTCGTTGCCTTCGTTGCCGGTGACGATGGCGAACGAGGTGGCCAACGAGTTGTCGTCATTCCGGGCCCGGATACGGCCCAGGAAATTGGCGGCGCTGTAGGGCGACGCGAGGCCGTTCCACCCGTTCACGATGCCGGCCTCCACCTCCACGTTGTCCGAGGCATTCCAGTTCACGAGGCCACCCCAGTGGGTGAAGGGGCCGGCGAACTGGTAGCTGTAGCTCCTCATGTAGAAGAAGTTGCCGACCGCCGGCACGCCCTCGTAGCCCACGATCGTGTAGAAGTGGCCGAGCTTGAGCGACAGATCCTGGTTGCCAACCTCCGCATACAGCTGCGGGATGGCGAGGCCGTAGTATTCGCCGCTGTTCCAGTCGCTCGGGCCCGGGTTCGTCTCCCAGCCCAGCGACATGGCGAGCGGAAAGTCTTCGCCGTAGAGCAGGTCGGTTCTCGCCCCCACGCCATTCGAGCCGTCGGTGGGGAGCGTGCGCTCCGCAATGATGTACACCTGGTTCATCATCGCTTCGTTCGCGCGATCGACCGCGTTGTAAGGACCGTTGAACTTGCTCGCGGGCACGCCGAAGTTGCCCACGAAGCCGCCGTCGAGCCAGCCGTACACGCCGCCGCGCTCGCGTTCGCCAAACAGAAACCAGTCCTGCCCCGAGGGAATGATCCCGGTCATGACCTCATCGGTGAGCACGGGGTCGAACGACTCGAAGGAGCCGGCCTGGCCGGGAGCCCCCACGAACGGGGCTTGCTGCGCGACGACGCTCACCGCGGGCATCAGTGTGGCCAGAAGGACCGCGGCGCTCCCGAAGACAATCCTCCCGATGCAAGGCATGCTCGAAGCTCCCGTGGGCTCTGGTCCGCTGAGCCGGACACGCAGACACGGGCGTCCGTCGCCCAGGCGCCGCTTGCTACAGCCGACGCATCTGGATTCGGCCCACCGACCGGCACGACCTTCACGACGGTCATGCCCGGAGAAAAAGTCGGGGCTTCCCTCGCCAAGTTCTCAGTCCGTGGGGGGTTCGGCAAAGCACCCGGCATGCCCCGCTTCCGCCGCGGCCGCCCGGCCCGCCCGGCTTCTGTGTATTTTCCGACACAACGCCGACGCCAGCGGATGATGGCCCCGCTTGGAGCGCCGCTGGTTCCCCGGCTGTCCGCTCAGACTAGCGCCAGCTGCGAAACGGCTCGTAGATGCGAATGGAGAGCAACAGTTCACTCGCGCTGAAGGCGGAAGTCGTAGCGCCGAAGGTTTGCGAATAGGACGGCGTCCTGAGCACCAGCGGCGACGAGCCAGGGCTCATCGCGAAGAATCGGTAGCCGGTGTCGAACGTCACCCGGTCGCTCAGCCGGTAGGTGAACCCCGTGCCGACCTGCCATGCAAAGGTGTTGACGGTGCTGCCCCCCACCAACCCTTCTTCGAGGTCAGCGATGATCGTCGAGTACTGATACCCGCCGACGCCAAACCCGCCGCCGCCATACACGCCGAAGCGGTCCGACAAGAACCAGTCGCGCCAGAAATTGGTCATCGCCGACCAGCCACCAGATACCGTGGTGTTGGCTGGAAGGCTATTCTGCGAATCCGGAATGTCCACGCTGAACTGGGTTTGCCCATGGAGCGGCCCCCGGGCTCGCCCCTCCACCTCCATGCGCAGCAATCCAGACGGCCGGTCGAGGGCCATGCCGATGGCGCCTCCCCCGGTAAACATCGCCTCGCTGGCCGCGCCGACGGTTCGGACGGCTTGGGAACTAAAATAGCTGGTGCCGCCGGCGTTTATCGTCCCGAACGACCCGCCTGCGATGGCCGAGACGTAGCCGCGAATCCGGGAGGGTTCGCCGTCGAAGGCCACCGGCGTGAACGCGAAGGCGTCATCACCGACCGCCTGCTCCGACTCGGCAAGCACGGAATCGAGGCTCGAAAAACTCGACAGGTCGATCGGTTCGCCCAGATCGCCGGCAACGAGATCGCCAGCCACCGCCCGCGTGCACGCGATCGAGAGCATGGCCACGATGATGAACCGAGAAATCTGCATACCGCCCCCCGTGCGTGGCGAGAGTGTTGCCGTCCCCTCGTCTCGGCATCGTCGCCGGCGAACGTGTCGCATCGCGAAGGCCCTTCGCGACGGCACGACCGGAAGAACCCGCACGGCCAAGGCCCGTCCAACCCGCAGAATCCGCCGGGCCGCTGGGAGCGTTCACACCGCCTTGTCGAGAGCGGCTTGATGCTCCACCACCACCTCGCAGACCCGATCGATCTCGTCCGCCCCCAGGCCGGGAAAGCACGGCAGGCTCATGATCGTGTCGCACCAGCGGTCGGCATTGGGAAGCGCGGCCTCGGCCTGCCAGGGGCCATCCTGGCGATGGAGAGGAATCTCCCAGTGCACCTTCGAACCGATGCCCCGCTCGGCGAGGTGCGACCGCAACCCGTCACGATCGGGCACGCGGATGCAATAGAGGTGGTGAAGCGACGGCCCGGGCAGCGCGAGCCCGGCAGGCCCGAGCCACGCGTCGTATCGCTCACCGATCTCGCGGCGCATCTGCAACCAGGCGGGAAGATGCCGGAGCTTGACGCGCAGCACGGCCGCCTGGATCTCGTCCATCCGCGACGTCAGCTGACGCCGGTCGCGCAACACATCGTCGCGGCCACAAAGGTCGCGCATCGTGCGGGCGAGGCTCTCATCGTCGGTCGTCACAGCGCCGCCATCACCCAGCCCGCCCAGCGTCTTGGTGGGATAGAAACTCCACGCCGCTGTCGTGCCCTGGCTTGGCTGCCACCCATGGGCATGGGCGGCATCGTAGAGCCGTGCCAAGGGATGGCCCGCGGGCGGGAGCCGGCCATAGAACAACACAGGCACCGTGTCCGCACACGGCCGCTGCATGTGCCCGTCTGCGTCCACGTCGGCGAGGATCACGCACGTGCCGGCTCGATGCAGACCGATGGCCGTCAGCGGAAGTGTCGTGGAAGGAATCCGCGCCTGCTCCAGGCCGAGGGCGGCGGCCGCGATCGTGAGCGCGTCGGTGCCACTGTTGCACGCCACGGCATACTTCTGGCCGCAGAAGGCGGCCCACTCTTCTTCGAAGGCCTGTGTCTCGAGGCCGCGCAGAAACGACGACCGGTCGATGCAGCCTCGCACGGCCTGCTCGATGTCGGCCCGGATCGGTGCGTGAGCGCGGGCGAGATCACAAAACGGAATCGTCGTCACAGTGGCTTTCTCACGATCGCGAGCCCCGGCACCTCGGAACGATCCAACTCCACCGCCCAGTCGGAAGGCAGCTGCGCAGCGAATGCCTGCACGCCCGTCTCCTCGTGCCATCCCGGAATCTCGTGCAGCGTCGCATTGCTGGCCAGAAGCATACCGCCGGGAGCGAGCCGCATCGTCAGCGGCTCCGCGAAGCGGGCCCATTCCGCCGGCGAATTGCCGTGCACGTCGCAGATGATCAGATCGAACGATCGCGGCGTGCGCTGCAAATACTCGACCACGTCTGCGACGACGACCTCCACCGGCAAGCCGGAGAGATTCGTTGCCGCGCCGCGATCGACGTGATCGACCGTCGTCACCCGGCAGCCTTGCTCGGCCAGCATCGCAGTCAGGCGGCCCCGCGAGGTGCCCACCTCCAGCACGGCTCGGCCAGTGAACGCCGTGGCGCGCGAGACGATGGTGCGGGCCATGCCATCGGGCATCGTCCAGCCCGGCAGGCCCCACTGCCCCGTGCCGCCCAGCCAGCGATGCCGCTCGAGCACGTCGCCGCGCCCCTTGGAAAACACCACGCCCTCGGCGACGAGCCGTTCATAGTGGGGATTGTCACGGCGGAAGGCGTTGCCGAAGTGATATCCCCACCCATGCCCCTGATCACCGGCCAGACCGAAATCCAAGTGCGGCTGGAACGCCCGGCCGAATGGAAACTCGTGCAGCGGAATCGGCGTTGTCCACAACGCCTGAAACGCCGCCGCCACCACGCCCTGCTCGCACATGTCGCGCCGCCCGTCATGGCCAAGTGCGAGCGGCCATCTCTTCAGCACCTGCGACATCTGCGGCATGTAACGACACCGCGGTGGTAGCGACACGAGGCCCGAATAGAGTTTCAGCGATGGATCGACGAGGCGTGCGTAGGCGCCGTAGATGTTGGGGCCTTGCTTGTCGTCTTGGGAGACCCGCACGCCATCATGGCCGACTGCCCAGGCGGCGAACCATGGCGGAGCGGCCGTGACGACCATGTCGCCGTCGAGAATCCACTCCGGGCCGTCCGGCCGCACCCGCTCCGGAAACCACTTCCACCAGTAGCCGAATTTCTCGGGTGGACAGCCGGCCTGCTGGAGAAAGGCGGCGAGAGATGGGTTGTCGTTCGCCGAGACCGGCCACCATTCCACCGGCTGGGCAGCCCATTCGAGAACGGAGCGGACTCGCGCCCCATCGATGCCCTGCGTACAGAGGCAATAGTCCACGCGGCCGCCAAAGAGCCGCGTCGCCTGCCCGATCGCCGACCGCGTCACCGCATCATCGAGCCCATCCCCCTTGATCCAGCGGATCACCGGCCGCGTGCCGCGGGAAAACAAGCGCCCGATCCCGGTCTGCGCCTCATGCAGATCCTTGGCGGCGATGGCCTGTGCTCGCGTGAGTCGCGAATGACCTGCGTTCTTCTCGTCACTCATCGCGGCAACAGGAGTGCTCTCGTCCCGTTTGTCACGCGTATGAAGGTCTTTCGACCGAGTGGGCGGCACAGGATTCGAACCTGTGACCTCTACGGTGTGAAAAGCCGTTGACGTGATATACGCGCCGCCTTCGAAATGCGTGTATTTCTCGAAGATAACAGCGAACTCTGAGGGTGTCTACAAAAACACCACCTTCCCCGCTTTCACCACGAAAAACGAACGCCACAACAGCGAAAGCGGGGAACGCGCGCCGCGCGGTGGATGCATCTCCTGCCGCGACCGCTCCCGCCACCGATGCCCGAACCGGCTGCGGCGACGCACCCGATCCAGCCACCGATGCCGTCAACGCTCACAACTCGCGACGGCAGGGGTGTCGAATGGCGGAAACAGGATTCGGCACCGGCTCGCGGTCAGCCCACAAACGAACGAAGGGAGCGAACCGCGTGGCCCGCTCCCCTCGTCGTGTGAATTACTTCAGACGCTCGACGTCACGCCCGCTTGCGACGCCGGAACACCGAGTAGCCGCCGCAGGCCAGCCCCGCGAACGCCATGGCGTAGGTGGAGGGCTCTGGCACCGGCTGGATGGCGATGCTGGTCACACCCGACAGGCCCGTGATGAACGATGCGTTCACCGCCGATCCGTCGGGGCGATACTTGCGGATCGTAGAGCCCCCGTATGAGCCCACGAAGATGTTGTCTTCGCTATCGATGGCGAGGCCGAAGGCTTCGTTTGCGCCCGAGTACGAGATTAAACTGGCATTGATGAGCGTGCCGTCCGGAGCGAACTTCGAGACCATGCTTAACCCGTCGAAGGGGGCGTTGCCGGTGACGTAGAAGTTGCCCGCCGAGTCGCGGGCGACGTTAAACGGACGCCAGGTGTCGATGGCTCCCCCAGTCGAGAGGAAGCTGGCATTGAGGATCGTGCCGCTCGTGCCGCTCGAGGTGTACTTGCCCACGGCGGATTCCGCCCAGCGGACGACGTACAGGTCGCCCGAGGGCTCGACCAATGCGCCGCTCGGACTGCCGGGCGTGTTCACGAAATTGGTGTTGATGATGGTTCCGTTCGCGCTGAACTTGGAAACGGAAGTTTCTCCGTTCATGAGCGCGTTGTTGACGATGAAGATTTCGCCCGCACCGTTGACGGCGATACCGGTGGGCTGATTGAAGTCACCGGGCGTGAGATAGTTGGCGTTGATCACCGCGCCACTGTTGGCGTACTTGGCGACGTACTGGCCGGTGAACCCGGTGACGTAGAAGTTCAACGCGGGGTCAAAGGCGATGGCGTCGGGCGTCGTCAGGCCCGTGACGAAACTTGCATTGATGGCGGAGCCGCTGACGCTGTCGTAGGTGCCGATCGTGCCGTCCACGGACGACACGACATACAGCTTGTCGGCGAGCGCGATGGCTGCCGGCAGGGCGGCGAAAAGAGACGTCAGGAAGAACGCCTTGAGGCGGGATGCAACTCGCATTGGAAGCTCCGTCAAATAGCAGGATAAACGCGGCCGAGAGGACGACAGTGGTCTCTCCCTCGCGGAAATTACGCACGCTTGTGCGGGTGTCAATGCACGGAAAGCGCAAAGTGACGAATCCGGCACGGGCAGGGACGAATCGGGATTAAACAGGGACGAATCGGGCGCGGGCTGGGACGAATCGGCGGCGAGAGCGTCAGCCGCCCAGCCCCGTGAACGTGCCCCGCAAGACGTGCAGGCACTCGGCCACGAACTGTTCCGCGACCTCGACGGCTCACGGCCCGAATGGCGGCGACAGGATTCGGCACCGGCTCGCGGTCAGCCCACAAACGAGCGAGGGGAGCGAACCGTCGTGGCCCGCTCCCCTCATGGTTGAATCACGATG
>Ga0315902_10013800_pt1 | contig 10433 bp, 8 predicted proteins | sample LakEriMetagenome_9_FD_203523 | JGI IMG/M metagenome (GOLD analysis project Ga0315902, IMG submission 203523) | Freshwater fungal communities from buoy surface, Lake Erie, Ohio, United States - Buoy 12 MA117 | ecosystem: Environmental > Aquatic > Freshwater > Lake > Lake biofilm | place: USA...
GAGGCCATACAAGCCGCCCAAAAATCACTGTCGGCATCGATAAACGCCGCCTCGTCAAATATAAGAATTGTTGGTGTAAAACCACGTAAAGCATCCTTCGATGTTGCAACAGCTTTTACTTCGCATCCATTTGTTAATTTATAATGTTTTTGTGAATTCTTTTCTGCTGCAAAATCAACACCAACCCATTTAGGCCATTGACCAACAAACGCCCTAATTTTATTTGCCATCTCTTGAGACGTATCAAGTTTATTGGCAATAATCAGAACTTTCTCGGGTTTTGTTTTTTGAGCTAAGACTAATTTCTTAGATGCCCAAGCGGCGGTAACCGTTGTAACTCCCGCCTGTCGATATTTTAATGCGATATTTTCATTATAATTTTCATAATCATCTAATAATGAAATTTGGTCGGGGAATAATTCTAATGGTACGTATCTTGAAACCGTATTGTCATATGTCTGTAAATATGTTCTTAATGCGTAAGTCGTGTCTTTAACACACTTAACGTATTCCATTAATACCTGTTCTTTAGATAAACTCATAAATCATTTTTATATAAATACTAAAAACCCTCATTTAATTAAATAAATGAGGGTTAATAAATAATATAATATATTTTTTACAAATCTAAATCAAAATCCCACCCACCATCAACATCTTCTTCTTTATTTGAAGTTCCGTATTCTTTTTTCTTCATATAAGAAGGGTTTTGTTCCATTTTCTTTCTAAGGTTTTTCGCCTTCTTAACTAAACTTTCAATATGCTTTTCAGCATAATCAGGGTCTTCCAAACCTAAAGTGAATAAAGATTTTGTTAATTTAAATAAATTATCTTTAGTTTCTTCGGATAAGAATTTCAACAAGAATGGAGTTATCTCTCTTTGTTCATTAACATCCGTAACTATTTTTTTATAAACTTTATAAAATTCAATATAAAATTTTTCACTATACACTAAATCATACGCCTCAGTCTCCAAAGAAGTTGAAGCCTTTTTAGCCAATTGTCTTTGTTCTGGACTTCCTTTACCACCGGCAGATGTGAAGAACATAATAACTCCTTTTACTAATTCGTGAACTAATAAAGGTAATGTTGCCGCTCTTGCTTGAATAATAAAAGGGCCTGAAGATTTTTGATTAGGTATTTCAGGAACGGGTCTTGTTCCTTTACAAGATTCATCGTCATCGTCACAAGATTCATCGTCACTTCCTTCAGAAGAACCTCCTTGAGGTGGTTTAACTTGGATTTGACCAATATGTCCTCCTCCTCCACCTCCAATTCCTCCAATATCATCATATAACCAATACATATGTAACATTATTGGTTGGATAACGTTAGATAATTCTATTATTCTTTCACCATCGGGTAATTCTTTAATTTTATCTTCACAGATATCATACGCCTTTGCGTAATATAAAGACATTCCTCTTCTAAACATATTAATAATCATTCGTCTAGAAACCTCATCGGAAAATTCTTGTTTAGCCTTTTCCATTGTTTGAGGCGATATTTGAAATGTTGATTCTACCGCCTGTTTAATTTTTTCCTCATCAGGTTCAACACCCGCCGATTCTATATCTCTTCTTAAATCTTCAATTTTTTGTTGTTTTTCAGCGTCAATGTCTGCGAATTTTTTAGCGATATCCTCGTCAGATATTTTTTCAATTTTGTTTTTCATCCCTTTTAATTTGGATAAAAACCCTGTTGTAAATTTACCGTCTAATTTTAATTTTTTATCAAAAAATTCTCTATCAATACCCATCGCCTTTTCAACCGATTCCGTTGCGATTTGCTCCAACTCTTCTTTGTTAGACATTTGTAATGAAACTAATTCACTCATTAATTGTCCAACAACTGACATAAGAGTACTAAAAGCGGTTCTCGCATCAGATTTTAAATTTCTATTTGCCAATGTTAAACTACGGCTAATACCTGAACTTCTACCTAATAATTCTTCTAATCTATTAACAGAATCTTTAAATGCTTGAGATGTGAAAAAATCAACTTGAGCTTGAGTTAATCCAAATTTACTTAAAGGTAACTCACCTTTTTCAATTTTTGATTGTAAAGCTCTACTTGGTCTTGCTCCACCAATTTGTTCAGGGTCAAAAGACATTGCGTCTTCCGTAATTGTATTGATATTATCTAAAAGAGTTTTTTCTTTTTTAGTTAAACCTTCACTAATCATTTTTTTATTTAAGTTATTCTTAACTTTTAAAATTTTCTCTATTCTATAATTTAAACTCATTTTAATATTATTTTAACATTCCTTTATTTCTCACTTGTTTCATAAAAATTGAAAGTCCTTTTGAACCGGCTTCAGGGTCATCATTTGGGTCTGGGTCATTAAATGGGTCGAAGTCAGGGTCAGTAGTCGGTATTGGTTTTGTATCAGGTTTTGGTTTTGTATCAGGTTTTGTCGGAGCCTCCAAAGGACTTCTCGCTTCAGGGTCGTCATTTGGGTCTGGGTCATTGAAAGGGTCGAAATCTGGGTCTGTTGTAGGAATAGGTTTTGTGTCGGGTTTTGGTTTTGTATCAGGTTTTGTTGGTGCCTCTAAAGGTGATTCATAAATCAATTTTAAAAATTCTCTTTTTGACATTTTTGGATGTAAGTTTTCTTCTAATAACTTTGTAATTTGTTTTTCCAATTTTCTTTCGTACTGTAAATTCATTATTCCAGGATTGTCTGATGCCAAAGATATTGCTTTATTAGTTGCTTTACCAATCATATCTAAATAATTTTCATTAGTTTCTTTTTTCTTTTCGGGTAACTTTTTAAAATTTGTTTTACTTGAGAATTCTTCGGCCATTTTACACCATTTTTTTTGTTCTTTTGTTTTTCCATCTCCACATTTTGAGTAGAAATATTTTTGTTGTTTTTTGGATTCGAATTTCTCATCAATTTCCTCAGTTTCTTTAACCGGAGTTAATGTTGTTTTTCCACCTGTTGTGTCAACTTCAATACCATTAACCATTGTTTTAGAATTTGGTTTTACTACATACCGTTTTACCGTTTCTGACGATACCGTAGTATTTTGAGGTTCCGACTGTTCCTTATTTTCTTCCTTCGTCTCCATTAATCGCAAATATAATGAATTAATTTGAGACTCTGACAAATCGGATAAAGTTTTTGGTTTTAAACCATACTCCATCAATTTTAACATTTTTTGTTTAGTTTTCATATACAACGTTTTTTTCAAATTCGAGAATTAAATCTCTTTCGTATAGTTTATTTTTAACAGTTTCTTCTGTTTCTCCAAACCTAAAAACCAATCGTTTATCAACGTCAAAATTTACATTGTCAGATTCGTTTTCCCAACCTAACGCAATAACATCATCCATCGCGTCAATCATTGAGAAATAATCCGATTTTTGAATCACTGACAAAGATACGAAATTATTTTTAAATATCCCAACTTTTTTTATAAAATCTAAATCAGGGGGTGACGGATAACCATTTGAAGGTTTTGATTCCCAAGAATCTCCCCATATCCCATCTAACGTATCGGAAAAAATGAATTCATATATATTATCTCCTTTATAGTTAGGTCCTAATTCGTTTATAAAGATTAGATAATTCACAACACTTTTCCGTTAGGAGTTACTTTAATTTTTTTATCTTTGTGTTCTAATACAATCACATTACTTAAAGTTTTACCTAATAATTTTAAATTAGGATTTTTTTCGATTAGTTTTAAAGCGGTAACTTCTTGAACAACATTTTCAGATAAAGTTCTAATTTTTTTAGAAATGTCTTTTTTGTTTTTCTTTTGTTCCTCAATTAGTTGTTTTTCTTTTTTATCGTATTTGAAATAACCTTTTAAAATATCATCAACTTTTGACTCGGAAAAAATACCTTCAAACATTTCACCCATTTTTTCGGATTCATATTCATCAAAATCATCGGAATAGTTTCTTCTTCTTTTTCTGGCTCCTCTCATTGAGTGGTCGATATCTTCTTCATTATCGTCAAATAATTCTGCCATTTCACCTTCAGGTTGTGGAGGTGCTTCCGCGGATACTTCTTCAGGAGCGGGTTGCTCATCTTCCATTCCCACATCTTCACTTCCCATATCCTCTTCACCTTCAAATTTAGACATAATCTGCTCTTTATCTTCAGGTTCCAATGAATTCAAATCTAAAGCCGATAAAATAGAATTGATTACGTATTTAATATCTTTTGAACTCATTTCTTGTTCTTCATCAGACGCAAGAGTTCTAATTTTTTGAGCTAATTTACCCGTTAATTTTTGTATTGTTTTAAAAGTTACTTTTTCCTCAGTATCCGTTTCGTCTTCAGGAGATGTTTCCGGCTCAGGAATTTCTTCTCCTGACATATCGTCCATAGGAACTTCTTCATCAGGTACGGGTGTAGGAGCGGGTGCTGGTACAGGAGCGGGTGCTGGTGCAGGAGCGGGTGCTGGTGCAGGAGGTGCCTGCTCATTGGTTTCTATTTTTAGATAATATTTAGAATATTCATCTTTATTCTCACTTTCACCAAAAAGGGTAATATTTTTATCATAACCTGTATTGGTATTAACTTCTTTAGCGATTAAATTCAATCTTTTCATTGCTTGAGAGTATGAAGAATAGTATTTTCTACCCTTCATAGGTTCGATATATTCATAGTCAGATTCATTAATCGCTTTAGTGATAACATAACCATTTTTCTCTTTAACAATTTGATATTTGTTATTATCACTTAACACTTTACCGTATTCAACGGATTTATCTTCATTAATAGGGTTTGGTTTATTTTCCTTATATCTTGCAATCTCAATAATTCGATTAATTTTATCCATACCTTGAAGTTTCTCACTTCCAATCGGTTTTAATTTTCCCATTTTTTATTTTTTTTTTAAAAAATTATTTTTTATATAAATATATCAACTAAATAAAATGTTTTACTTAGTTACGCAACAACGTCAAAACTTTGTGAAGATTTATTGGCGGCGACTCTTGAAAATGATGAACGTCCTCCAGCATTTAAATCCGCAAAATAATTAATCGCATCTTCCTTGTTATCAAAATTAGGTAAACTATTTGCCGATTTATTTTTTGTAAAATAAGCGACTGCAGCTTTAGCCGCGATTTCAGGTCGTTCTAATAATTCAGGTTTGGATTCTAAATCCAAACCAATTAAATCACCATATTTTTTATAATTTGCTCTGCCAGTGAGCCCGTTTAGACCTCTACCAATATATTTCCATCCATCGCCTGGCATTGTATTGCCTAATCTCATACCCGAATTCATCCCGTACATCGCTTCAAAAAAATCTTCGTCATTTTGTTTTAACTTTGTTAAATCTGAATCTGAATATCTGTTAGCTCTATTTCCAAAAATAGACCTAATTCTACTATTAGAGGTTGAGGAGTATCCAAATTCTTTAAATGATTTAAAGTTAGATTCTTTAGCAATTACCGATAATATACCAACCTGAGTAAAAGGATTTGTAATACCTCTCTCATTTAACTCATTAATTATCAAATTAATATTTGAAACTTGTTGTCTATTGAACCCTCCCCTACTAAAATCAACATCTCCGTTAACAACAACATCTGAATATTTTTGTATTTTATTTAAATTATCATCGGTAAAATCTTTTAGTATTAATGTAGTTAATAACACTTTTAAATCGTCATTATTTAAAGTTCCATCCTCAGTTAAATCATACTCTTTTTGGAAAGATTTTACAGCACTTTCAGTTTCGTTCCCAAATAATCCATCAACCCCCCACTTAGGTAGTGAAAACCCTAAAAATTGTAAAGCGGTCTGAATAATCTCAACATCTTTATTATACGGTATTTTAGAATTTGGGGATTTTAAATTTTTTAGTTTGTCGTCAGTGGTATTAATAACCTTAATTAATGATTGTAAGAATTTAGATTCTTGTACTTGATTTAAAACATCATCAAAATTTTTGTCTTCTAATTCAGAATTTGTTTCAAATAAATTGTCTAAAAATTCTTCAACATCAAGATGTCGTTCATAGTTAGTTTCTCCCTCGCCACTATTTTTATAAACTTTATTATTTATTAAATCTTTTAAAGTATTTCCTTGGGGTAGGCCGATATGAACATGAGTTCCACTCATTTTTTTTGTACAGCTTTCATCTGTACACCACTCAATTATCTTTCCAACGTATTCACCAACTTTAATTTTATCACCGACAGATAAATTTACATCTGTTATATGCGTATAAAAAATATCGGGATACCCATTTTCTCCTTTTATCGTTAATTGAGTTCCAAATATTTTACCGGATTTTTTACCATTGTCAAATATTTTACTAACGACCCCATCGGTATAAGAATTAACAACCGTTCCGGCAGGGGCAAAAACGTCCCAAGCGTTGTCTGATTGCCAATTACCAAGAGCTCTGGAACCATGATTAGCGGGTCCATTCTCTAAATCAACTTTAAATTCACCTACAGTAGTTACCGCCTCTTTTAATGATAATTTTTTATCAACTACTTTATTTTTCATATCTTTTAGTTTATCAAGATATCCGTTTCTTCTTAATATTTTAAAAACTAAATTTTCTTCAGAATATTCTCCACCTTTTTCTAAACCACATTCACGATATTTTCTAATTTTAGTAGCATAAGTTTTAATTAATTTTTTCGCAGATTCAATATCTTTATCATCAACAATATCTTCAATATCATCAATAATTTTCATCCATTTTTTAGCCTTTTCTTTAATACCCGACTCTTTAATGTTAATTGATTCTTTTGGAGGTTTTACATCCCATTCATTATGTAATATTGAGTATCTACCGGCACTTTTAACGTCCCTTGAGATTGTTTCGTCCTCAATATATAATTCTACATCATAACCAAATATTTTTAAGTTATGTTTTATTCCGTAAACTGTTTTTTTAAGATGAAATAATTCACCATACAATTCTCTTGAATTTTTTGGGAATTGGTCAAAATCGGCAATTATATGTAAGTCAACATCCGAATAATTAGACCAATTATAATTAGACAATGAACCGGTCATTATTATATCACTAATAACAATATCAACATCTAATGATTCTATAAAATCGTAAGCAATTTCCAATAAGTTAGTTCTAACTTTAGGATTAAGAATATATTCATTTTTAGACTTATCCCAAATTTTAGGGTTTAACTCATTCTTTAATTTAAAACTTGATAAAATACTTTTAAGATTATCCATAATTAAATAAATATTCTTATTTGGTGATTTATCATATTTTCTTGTATTTAAATGTTTTTGCTATTTTAGTGCTAAAAAATTTACCTTGAGACTCAGACATTCTGAATTGTGTATATAATTGATGTGGAACTTCTTGGTATTCATATTTCATACCATTATTGAACTCGACCAATAATGTTTTATCGTTGGTGTCATATTCTGTTTTTCTAATATTTGAGGACTGAATTTCGTTAATTATTTTTGTCCCGTTAATTTCTTCTTTTAATATCGCCATAATCTTTTTTTGTTTAAAAATAAAAAACCCCCGATTTTTGTCGAGGGTTTATTTAGATTATTTTTCTAATTTTTTAATCTCATCTCTTAATTCTATCGCCTTTTCATAGTCTTGATTTTTAACTGCCAAGTCTAAGTCCGTTTTTAAAGATTCGATTTTTTCTTTATGACCTTCAATCTTTCTAATTTTATCTCTTAATTTAACCGCTTCTTCAAAGTTTTGTTCTTCAACCGCCTTACTTAATTGTTTTTGTAATTCAGTTGTTTTAGAATTAGTTTTAGATTCTGTTTTTTTATTTTTATTACCAACTCTAACAAAGTTAGTGTAAGAATAACTTCCATCAGGAGATTCATAAGTCGTTTGTACCCATTCACCATTCTCATCAGTTCCTTTTTCAGTTTTTGATTTACCCACCAAATACTTAGAACCTAAATCATAGTTAATCGACTCATTTAAAAGGTCTCTCATTAATTCATCAAAATTTTTAAAGTAATTAAAATTTTTCATTTTTTTATTTTTTATTTGTTTATTTTTTTCACCCATATCTAACTATATGCCAAAACCTTTCTATGTAAAGATAAATGACAAAATGTCAGTAATTGTTTTTTTATATGACACATTAACACAGATATTGAAATTTAAAATAAAACCCATATATTTCTTTAAAAACAACTAACTATGATTGAATCAGCAGACAATGGTGGAAAGAAAAATAAATCGGAAGACCAAAGTAATACTCCGGTTCTTGATAATTTCAGTAGAAATCTAATTAAGCTAGCCGAGGAAGGTAAATTAGACCCTGTAATTGGTAGAGATAGAGAAATCTCAAGAATTGCTCAAATCTTATCAAGAAGAAAAAAGAATAATCCAATTATTATTGGTGAACCTGGTTGTGGTAAAACCGCAATTGTTGAGGGTTTGGCAATTAAAATCTTTAATGGGGAATGTCCAAGAAACTTAATGGATAAGAAGATTGTATTATTAGATATGACTTCTGTTGTTGCTGGTACAAAATACCGTGGTCAATTTGAGGAGAGAATGAAAGTAATTATTGAGGAACTCCAATCTAATCCAAATATAATTGTATTCATCGATGAGATACATACAATTGTTGGAGCGGGTAATTCTTCAGGTTCATTGGACGCATCAAACATATTTAAACCCGCTTTGGCGAGAGGAGAAATTCAATGTATTGGCGCAACAACCTTAGATGAATATCGTAAAAACTTCGAGAAGGATGGTGCGTTAGAAAGAAGATTCCAAAAAGTTGTAGTTGATGCCGCAACTAAACAAGAGACATTGCAAATATTACAAAATGCGAAAGAAAAATATGAAGATTATCATAAAGTAAAATACACCGATTCAATTTTAACATTATGTGTTGATTTGGCTGAACGATATATTACCGATAGAGAATTTCCTGATAAAGCTTTCGATATCATAGATGAGGTTGGAGCAAGAAGTCAGGTAGAAATTAAAATGCCTGAAGTTATTGAGAAATTAAAACAGGACGCTTTAGACGTTAAAAAAGAAAAAATGGATGTTGTTAAACAACAAAATTATGAGTTAGCAGCGTCTTTAAGAGATAAAGAAAGAAAAATACTTGATAAGTTAGAATTAGAGAAGAAAAAATTTGAAGAGGAACTTCAACATCAAAAAAAGGAAGTGACTGAAAATTTGGTATATGAGGTTGTTTCAAATATGACTAAAATACCTCTATCTAAAATAAATTCAGATGAAACCAAAACCTTATCAAATCTTGCCGAAGTTATTAATAGTAAAGTGGTAGGTCAATCTGAAGCGGTTAATAAAATTGTTAAATCAATCAGGAGAAATCGTTTAGGGATTAAAGACCCCAACAAACCAATCGGTTCTTTCATATTCTTAGGCTCAACAGGTGTTGGTAAAACATATTTAGCGAAACAATTAGCTAAAGAAATATTTGGAAGTGAGGATAACTTAATCAGAGTTGATATGTCAGAATTTCAAGAAAAACATACAATATCAAGATTGATTGGAGCCCCTCCGGGTTACGTTGGTTATGATGAAGGTGGTCAGTTAACAGAACAAGTTAAAAACAAACCTTATTCGGTAATCTTATTTGATGAGATTGAAAAGGCAAACAAAGATATATTCTCAACCCTTTTACAAGTTTTAGACGATGGTCATATTACTGATGGTCTAGGTAGAAAAATTAACTTCAAGAATTGCGTAATTATTATGACATCTAATTTGGGGGTTAAAAAATTACAAGAATTTGGTTCAGGGGTGGGGTTTAAATCAAAATCATCAACCTATGTTGAAGAAGAACACAAAAGAGATATTCTTAAAAAAGAATTACAGAAGTTTTTCGCACCTGAGTTCTTAAATAGAATTGACGAAATTATTATATTTAACAAATTGGTTAAAGAAGATATTGATAAGATTGTTGAGATTGAATTGGATAAATTATTTAATAGATTAGATACTTTAAAATATAAATTTATTTACGACCCATCAATAATTAACTTAATATCTGAAGTTGGGTTTGATGAAATGTATGGAGCAAGACCATTGAAAAGAGCAATCCAAGATAAAATTGAGGATTATATTTCTGAAGAAGTTTTAAAGGGTACTATCCTTGAGGGTGTGGAATATGAATTGTATGTTGATGATAAAGACATTAAGATAAAAGAAAGAAAACAGAAAAAGACTAAAAAGAAAAAGGGAGAATAATCTCCCTTTTTTTTATCCAAATAAAACTGATTTTTGTTTGGTTGTTTTTTTATATTTTTTATAACCTAACGATTCTATTAATTTTTTACCGGACTCAATTCCGTTATAAACATCCTCAACTACGACATACTCATCTCTTGTATGATAATCATAATAACCAATTGCAAAATTAATACAAGAAAAATCAAATAAGGACTTTAATGCGTAAACATCTGTATAAGGATGAGATTGGTATCTTGGTTTACTTTTAAAATTTTCATT
>Ga0315902_10013801_pt1 | contig 10432 bp, 8 predicted proteins | sample LakEriMetagenome_9_FD_203523 | JGI IMG/M metagenome (GOLD analysis project Ga0315902, IMG submission 203523) | Freshwater fungal communities from buoy surface, Lake Erie, Ohio, United States - Buoy 12 MA117 | ecosystem: Environmental > Aquatic > Freshwater > Lake > Lake biofilm | place: USA...
CCATATACTCCACAGTTCCTCCTATATTGGTGCTAACTTTTCCTTTTACAGTCACTCTCTTGACAAAACGCACCTCATTGCTGAAATACACAACAGGAACCGGTGGTTGACCAAAGTTGGGGTCAAGCATTCTTTCAGGTTTCCCGATTTCTTTGGCTTTACCCGGTGCTATTTGGAGCAAGGGGTTGGGGCGAAAATTAATGGAAGTAGGAATGGGGCCGCCTTTGCCTGTCAACTGAGAATAGAGATGCCAGGGTTTTTCGATTTGTGCAGTCAACACCACATCATACACGCCTGCACTGATTTTAGTAGCGGAGAAGGTCCATTCCACCGGATTTTCAATTTGGGCTTCCGTGCGACTCCAAGCAACGAAAAACAAAAGTCCAATCAATAATTTTTTCATACAATAAATTTTAAACGGTCAGCTCAGGAACCAACCCTAACATTTGAAATACCTGCCATCCATCGCGGTTGCCAAGGGTAGCAGCCGTAGCCCTTTCCGGGTGCGGCATCATACCAAATACATTTCTTTCCTTATTACAAATACCGGCGATGTTGCGGGCAGCCCCGTTAGGATTAGCAGCATCGGTGATATTACCTGCCGCATCACAATAGCGGAAAATAACCTGGTTATTCGCCTCCAGTTCGTTCAGCAGTTCCTCATCACCATGGTATCTACCCTCCCCATGTGCAATGGGTATGGTCAGAACGGGCCCCGCTGCCGACCGGATGTGTACATTCTTGCAAATGAACTGACGATTCATATTCTGCAATAAGACACCCGGCAGCAATCCGCTTTCACATAAAATCTGAAACCCATTGCAAACGCCAAATACTTTTCCGCCCTCTTTAGCAAAACGAATCACGGACTGCATCATCGGACTAAAGCGGGCGATGGCACCACAACGCAGATAATCACCATAAGAGAAACCACCCGGGAGTACGATACAATCATCGGTGGTAAATGCACTCAGATCACTATCTTTATGCCAAAGAAAAGAAACAGGTACCTGTAAATCATATTGCAGGGCGTCAAACATATCCCTGTCACAATTCGATCCCGGAAAAACGACTACTCCAAATTTCATATCGTAGGTGGTATTAAGTCAGCATGATGAACGGGTCAAAGTTAACAAACACGGGACTTCTTGACCTATTTTTTAATAAAAAGCCAATTATGCAGTACCGATAGTGCCACCAGTAACCAGAAAAAGAGGTTCGGTACCAATAGACGCCTAGGCACTGAGAAAGAAGATGAGAAAAATGCACTCAAAGGAATGGTGATCAGCCAGAGTACCGGTAACCCTTCCTTACTCATCAGGAACGGCAGGGATATCGAAAAGATGATAAAAATGAATAGTACGCTCCAGTAATTGCGGGTCTGCATCAATAATCGACCATTAAAGCGCTGCCAATAGCCCAATCCAAAAATAAAACAGAGCAACAATAGTGAAAAGGAAATCATCCTGAATTGGTCGAGTTGATCGATGGGCCAACCCGGGGAGAAACGGGGTAGCTGATAAAAAAACAGGGGCAGGTTATCCGATAAAAAAGCGCCTGCCAGTATAAAGTAATAAGGGAGTAAAAATCCCAGGACCATAATCAGGTACTCGTTGATACGAAATCTTTTCACCACTGCCATAGCCGGGAGAAAGGCCAGGGCAATTAAAATGAGGGGATGGTAACATAAAACAGCCACTCCGAGTAGTAGTCCATTATTCAATAGCGCCGCTTTAGTATTTGTATCCTGAGAAAGATCACTGATGCGGGAGAAGATCCACAAAACCAGATGACCAGAAAGAAGCGCCGGTGTAATGCTGCACCAGGGTGAAAAGAGACCGGACAACAACACCAGGGTGAGCGCTGGCAAATAGGTTGAGGTGGGAAACATCCGTAAATGATCTAACAGTGCATTCAGCCGAAAAGCAAGTGAGATAAGTAACCCCTGGAATATAAAAAATAAAACTGCGGGATGCCATTGTTGGAGGTAGTGAATGATGATGTAGGAAAACCAACCGGTGGTAGGATTTGCAAGGAATGTAATGGGGGATAGCAATAAATGAGCATGCACGCCTATACTCAGGATGACGAGCAGAAAAACATTGATGAGTGACTTATCCCTAAATAAAAATACCACCGGCGAAAATTAAAAGTCAATTTTAGCAAAGCAAATGAAGCCCCTGAACTGACAGGGTACCAATACCTGTCGCAGTCCCACCTGCTTGGCATACCTGGGCATGAACTCAAATCCCTTATCTAAATTTTTTAATGTTGGATTCCGTAATAGCTGTCCATCTGAAGTTATACTCTGATCGGAAAGAATCTGAATTCTTTTTTCATAAGCATTGAATAAGAAATGTAATTGATCACCGGTATTAACCAACCCATATCCAATCATATCGTCGGTATTGTCGTCAAACTGTGATTTCCGCACCACATTGCTCCATTCCATTTTTCCGGTCGGATCAAAAGACAAGACAACGACATTTTCAGCATAATATCGGGTAAAATTATTCGTGTTGAACATACCATTGTATCCCCAAGGAAACAATCCGTTCGGACTTCCCCATAAGAAATAATCGGTGGACATGCGGAAAGGAGATCCATAGAGATAATCCCACCTATTGAGGTTGCCTCCCCGCGTGGAAGTATAGACAGATTCGGCTGAGAGAATAAAGCCCCCATCCCGGCGCATGATCACCTGGTTGATATAAAAATCATTGAAGGCAGTTTTGATTGATCCATCTCCTTTTGCATCTGCCCGCAACTCATCTGAGAACAAAGTTGTGGCGTGCATGACCTCTGTATGTTTGGTCTTATCCCATACCGCATAATATAGTCCGTCAATATTGCCTCTGCGCATTTTACTGAAGAGGGAAGTAACCACATAGTGCTTATTAATATTATCGGCACGAACCCTGATATTGTCAAGGTATACCCCCTTGATTTCCAATTCACCCATACTCAGGGCGTCCCAGAGTGGATCTTTAAAAATCAGGGTTACTTTATTGATGTTATCATTACTGGAAGTGCCGGATGCGCGTATACAAGCCATTTCCCCATCGTTGAACAACGTGAATTCAGAGAGAAAATCATTGCTCTGGGGCATTTCTATGGGAACCACCGAACGCTTTTGCAGGGTTAGTTCCTTGTTGAACAAGCAAGTGGTGAGGATATGACGACGATCATTAGAGGTATTGATTTTGAACAGCATGATTTGCTGTTTGTTCTCACTGTTGATGATAGAGTAGATTTTATTGGCAGCAGAAAATGAAGTTCGTTGGGTAGAGTCCATCAAAATTTCCTTACCTACCGGATTGCCGGAAGGATCGATTTTCAGGGCTGCGGCGATGACCGTTCCCCGATAATAGTACTGGTAAAAGAACCAGGCAAAGTCAGGGTATACCAGGAAATCGGTACTGAGTAACCGACTCCCCTCCATCGGTAGTTTTATTTTATCGAGCAGTCGCATATTTTGATCGAAGGCACAGATAAAATGCTGGTCACGGTAGCTTTTATACACCAGAAAGCGACCTCCCAATTTTCCAATGAGTTCGAATTGAAGGGTTTTGGGGTCGGTACGGTCGGGGTCACTATAGTAGATGTTTTGGGCGGCCATTTCGCCTGCCAGTCCCAAAAACACCAGTAAAATGAATAATTTTAATCTTGCCATGCTACCCAAGTTATGGTTACAAATATACGCTCCCGGGGTCCTTTCCGGCAGCCTTAAATCCACCAAAAAACAGTATTTCCAATATTATACCCGAAAGCATTAAAATTACTTATACATTTGTTAAATCTAAAGGCAAAAGTTTCTCTGACCTGTGGGCAAGCAAACGAACAAAGCAACCGCTGCGGGACTCATCATCGCGCTGGGCATCATTTACGGAGACATTGGAACCTCTCCTCTCTACGTTCTGAACGAGATCATTAAAGGACGGGTAATCAACGAAGAACTCATCCTGGGCTCTCTTTCCTGCATCATCTGGACGCTCACGCTACAAACCACCGTTAAATATGTTATCCTGACCCTGCGGGCAGACAACAAAGGCGAAGGCGGTATTTTTAGTTTGTATGCCTTGGTTCGCCGCAGAAAAAAATGGCTGGTGATTCCTGCGATGCTTGGTGGAGCAGCACTGCTGGCCGATGGCATTATCACTCCCCCCATTACGGTTACTTCAGCCATCGAGGGCTTGAAGCAAATCAAGGCTTTAGAAAACATTCAACTTAGTACCATCATTGGAATTGTCATTGGCATTATTACCCTGCTTTTCTTGCTACAGCAATTCGGTACTGCATCTATAGGAAAATTCTTCGGACCCATCATGTTTCTCTGGTTTTCGATGTTGGCAGTATTAGGAATCAGCCATTTATTCGATGAGGTAAATGTTTTTAAAGCTTTTAGTCCCCATTACGCTATTCAACTTTTAACCATCTATCCAAAGGGTTTCTGGATCTTAGGTGCTGTGTTTCTCTGTACAACAGGAGCTGAAGCCCTCTACAGTGATCTGGGACACTGTGGCAAGAACAACATAAGAATCAGTTGGGTCTTTGTAAAAACATGTCTCATACTTAACTATTTGGGTCAGGGTGCCTGGTTATTACATGAGTATAACAATCAGATCATTGTTGATACTTATGCTTTCAACCCCTTCATTGGCATCATGCCCTATTGGTTCAAACTCATCGGCATTATCATTTCTACCACTGCTGCTGTGATCGCATCACAGGCATTGATATCTGGTTCTTTTACTCTAATCAGTGAGGCCATGCGTTTGAATTTATGGCCTAAAATGAAGATCAATTATCCGACCGAGGAGAAGGGTCAATTGTATATCCCGGGCATCAGCCTCTTGATGTACGTTGGTTGCGTAGGCATCGTTCTGTATTTCCAGAAATCAGAAAATATGGGTGCTGCCTATGGCCTGGCGATTACGCTCTGCATGATCAGTACCTCTATTTTGTTTGCCAACTTTTTGGTAAACCGAAGGGTCAATTCCACCTTGATTTATCTATACCTGATTGTTTATTTGTTGATTGAGAGTTCATTTTTGATTGCTAATCTCCAAAAATTTCTACATGGCGGTTATGTAACACTGATTGTTGGCGGAGCCCTTTTTGCCGTTATGTACGTTTGGTACCGAAGCAGAAAAATCAAAAACCGATATGTTGAATTTGTTCGGCTGGAACAATATATTCCATTGTTGCAGGAACTGAGTAACGATAGATCCATCCCTAAGCATGCCACCCACCTGGTATACATGACGAGCGCCAATAATCCGAAAGAAATTGAGCATAAGATTATCTATTCCATTCTCAATAAAAAACCTAAGCGGGCAGATATATATTGGTTCGTGCACGTTGATGTAATTGACGAGCCCTACACCTGCGAATACAATGTAGAACATATTATACCGAATGATATTATACGGGTTGAATTCCGACTGGGTTTCCGCATGGAACAACGCATTAACCTGATGTTTAGAAAAGTTGTGGAAGACCTGGTACAAAACAAGGAAGTGAATATTACCAGCCGCTATGAGAGTCTAGAAAAAAATAAAGTAGCCGGAGACTTTCAATTTGTAGTTTTGGAAAAATACCTCAGTCAGGATAACGAGCTTCCATTCACTGAGCGTATCATTATGAAAATTTACTTCTGGCTCAAAGAAATTAGTTTGGGCGAAGAGCGCGGTTTTGGATTAGACCCTAGTAATGTTTCTGTTGAAAAATTCCCGCTGATAGTAGCCCCGGTCGCCGACCTAAAACTGAAGCGTGTTTTTCATGACGGCTCCGAAGCATAGTAATGTAAGCGCCCATCTGATTACCGGTGATTTGGATATATGTAACCAATTAATCCTACCCCTTTGTCACCCACACTGATCTATATTATTGCAGGTTATCTGGTTGTTGCACTCGTCATCTATTTTGTGCAGGAAAAATTTATTTTCAAACCAGAAAAACTACCACAAGATTTTGCCTATAAATATGATCTGCCCTTCGAGGAGCTTTTTTTCCAGGTAGCTGAGGGAATATCCATCAACGGGCTCCATTTTTACTGCCCTGAACCGAAAGGACTCGTTCTCTATTTTCATGGCAACTCAAAAAGCATAAAAGGCTGGGCAAAACACGCGCGCGACTTTTATCGCTATCAATATGATGTTGTGCTGGTAGATTATCGCGGATTTGGAAAAAGTACCGGCAAGCGCTCTGAAGAGCATCTGCTCAATGACATGCAGTTCGTGTACGAAAAACTCACCGAACGTTTTCCCCAACACCACCTGCTTGTTTATGGAAGAAGTTTGGGAAGTGGTTTCGCCGCCAAGATTGCAGCTGACAACACACCACGCTACCTGATTCTCGATGCCCCCTATTTCAGCTTTACCAAAGTGGTACAACGTTTCACGCCTTTCCTCCCGCACCGCTGGTTGCTCCGCTACCAATTTCCTACCGATAAATGGATCAAAAAAGTTAATTGTCATACCTACATCATACATGGCACCCGCGACTGGCTGATACCCATCCGGCACAGTGAACAACTACAAGCCATCAACCCATATAAGATCACCTTGATTCGGATCGAGGGCGGCGGTCATAACAACTTACCCACTTTCCCTGAATACCACAATTTTCTCCGCGATATTCTGAAATACTAAAGCAACCTATGCCGTCATTTTTTTCACCCCGCATAAAAACCATCATCAAGGTTGCCTTACTCGCCTATGCACTTATTGGAATTGCAGGCTACTATTTACAAGACCAATTACTACTACATCCGGTAACTATACCAAGCGGAAATAGTTATCAGTTCAATCAGCCCTATCAGGAAATACAGTTGCCAGTTGATAGTACTACTTCCTTCCATTTCATTCAGTTTGTTCCGCCAGATGACACCATCACCAAGGGTGTCGTACTTTATTTTCACGGAAACAGAGAAAACATCAACCGATATGCCCGCTTTGCACCCGCATTTATGAAAGAAAATTATGAGGTGTGGATGGCGGACTATCCGGGTTTTGGCAAAGCAAAAGGAAAAGCCACAGAAGCACTGATGTATGAAGAAGCCAAACAATTATATCTGCTGGCAAGAAAAAAATATGAACCGGAGCAGATCATCATTTATGGAAAATCAATCGGAACCGGTGTAGCTTCCTGGCTGGCATCTGTAAGGGATTGCAGGCATTTGGTGTTGGAAACACCTTACTACAGTATTCCATCTCTGTTGCAGCCTATTTTTGGAATCTATCCATTGAAACGACTACTCCATTTTCAATTCCCAACCTACTCATATTTGCCGGCAGTAAAAGCCCCCATCACGATTTTACATGGCACGTCAGATGGAGTCATTCGCATAAGTAATGCGAGAAAGTTAACCCCACTGCTTAAGCCCGGCGACCAGTTTATCATGATTGAAGGAGGTTCACATAATAACCTATCCGATTATCCGGTTTTCCAAAATACCATAGCGGAGATATTGCGAAAATAATGGCTGCCCAACAGCAGGCTATTGTGCATGATGTGCCTTAAACGGCTGATATTTCTTCCAGCCGAACGGAACGACCGGATATATGAAGGTGATGCATGGCTCCGTGCTTGAGTGCGAGGTTATCTTCTTCATGACTGACCGGAAATCCAAAACAGACGGGAAAATCAAACGCTGCCGCCTGGGCCCGGATGACTTCCTCCGGGCTTGCACCGAATGGTATCGCTGTATCTTTTGTTTCAGAAAAACCTCCAACAATGAGTCCGGCTATTTGACCGAGTAAGCCACTCCGCTTAAGTTGAATCATCATCCGGTCAATATTGTAAACATATTCACCCACATCTTCCAGAAATAAAATAGCCCCCTTAGCAGGCAGGGCACTTTTGGTACCCGTTAGATGTGCAATCAAAGAAAGATTTCCGCCGATCAGTGGTCCCGATACCTGACCTTGCCTATTGAAAGCATGTGGCTTACATGAATAATGTAGTTTTCTGCCTATCATCGCACGATGCAAGGTTTCAATACCCGCCTTGTTTTTATTCGAAAAGGCACGTGCCATGGGAGCATGTAAACTGCAAATCTGAAATTGCCGATACAGGTGTGCATGTAATACAGTGATGTCACTGAATCCAATTATCCATTTGGGATGCTTGCGAAACCGACTAAAGTCAAGTTGATCAATGATACGGCTGAGTCCATACCCACCTCGTCCACATAATATAGCATTAATGGATGGATCATCTATCATTTGCTGTAAGTCGGCACAGCGTTCTTCATCTGTTCCAGCAAAGCTGTGAAAACGACCGCCTACGGTGGGTCCAATCTTCACCTGAAAACCCCAATGCTTTAACTGTTGCACACAGGCTGCTGTTTGCGCTATGGGTAAATGTCCTGAGGGACAAACGATTCCAATCGTATCACCTTTGCGTAAGAAAGGAGGCTGCTTAATCATACTTGTATTTCTGTTAAGGTAGAAGTTTCAGCTCCTACAGTCAATTGATGGGAGACGCCACATTTCATTGCCACATTGTTCTTCTGATGACCCACACAAAAATCAAAGCATACGGGGTAATCATATTCCCTAACCTGCTCCCAAACAATATCATAAATGTCCTTACCAAATGGCTCATTGGGGTCATCGGGTCTGATACGGGTAAAGCTACCCACCACCAACGCTTTCAGGTCAGCAAGTTTACCGCTGCGTTTCAGGTTACAGAACATGCGATCGATGCTATATAGAGCCTCCCCCACATCCTCTACAAAAAATATTTTTTGGCGGGTATCGATGTCACTCGGTGTTCCCGCAAGTGTTTCCAACATTTTTAAATTGCCGCCCACGAGCACCCCGGTTACTGTTCCCGGCCGGTTACGAGGGTGTGCCGGAACTGTGTAGGAAAGTTTTTCGCCGAAAAGTGCCAGCCGCAGAGTTTCCATTGCTTGTAATTCGATGGGGTCAAAACGAGCCGGGTCAGCCGGGAATCCCTCGGTCATCTTGGCATGAATCGAGGCAATTCCAGCCTGCGCATGCAGGTGGCTATGAAAAACGGTGATGTCGCTATAGCCAATCACCCACTTTGGATGGCGACGCAAAGAGGAAAAATCGAGGCGATCGATGATTCGTACCGCACCATAACCGCCGCGAGCACAAAGAATGGCTTTCAGGTCATGGTTATGAATCATATCCTGAAAATCTTCGGCACGTTCATCATCGGTGCCGCCGAATGTATGATCTTTCTTTCCGACCGTTTTTCCTGTCACTGCCCGCAATCCCCATTTCTCCAGATACTGAATGGCTGGTGCAACATCTTCCTGAAGGGCAAAGCCGGAGGGACAGGTGATACCAATGGCATCTCCGGGTTGTAAATGCTTCGGCACCACCCATTTTCGGGGATGCGGATGAGAAGGACTGGCCCATAATTGGGTACCGGCAGTTAGTGCCCCGCTTGTCAACAAAAATTGAGAGAGAAATTGAGACCGCTTCATGAAATAAAAGTAACATTTCACAGCGAATTAGCCACATTCATCCGGTAGGCCTTGTTTTTGTACCTTTGTGCCCGCATCTTGAATCATTTCAGCCCAGAGATGATGACAACCAATGTAGAAACATGCAAGAACCAAAGCGATACCTGATTACAGCAGCGCTGCCTTACGCCAACGGACTTAAACATATTGGTCACCTGGCAGGCGCCTATCTGCCTGCGGATATTTATGTGCGATACCTGAAAGCAAAGCAGCGGGATGTAGTATTTGTTTGTGGCAGCGATGAACATGGCACTGCCATTCCTATCCAAGCTACCAAAGAGGGAACAACAGCACAGGCCATCATTGATAAATACCACCCCTTGGTGGAACAAAATTTCCGTGACCTGGGGATACAATTTGATATATATCATCGCACAAGCGCCCCGTTGCACCACGAAACAGCCCGGGAATTTTTTTCCCGCCTCAATGATGCCGGTCAGCTGATCACCAAAACCAGCGAACAATACTTCGATGAGCAGGCTCAGACATTTTTGGCCGATCGTTACATAAAAGGTACTTGTCCAAATTGTCAATTTCCGGGGGCATATGGCGATCAATGTGAGAAATGCGGCAAGAGCTTGAGTCCCGAAGAACTCATCAACCCCATTAGTACACTGAGTGGACAAGCACCGGTAAAAAAATTAACTAACCACTGGTATCTGCCGCTGGATAAGCACGAAGATTTTTTGAGGAAATGGATCTTAGAGGAACATGCCAATGACTGGCGCGCAACGGTGGTAGGACAATGTAAGAGCTGGATCGATGGCGGATTACAACCCAGGGCAGTTACGCGTGATCTCGATTGGGGTGTGGCGCTGCCGGAAAATGTAGAGGGTGGTAAGGGAAAAGTATTATACGTATGGTTCGATGCACCCATCGGTTATATCAGTGCCACCAAGCAATGGGCTATAGATAACGGAAAAGATTGGA
>Ga0315902_10013803_pt1 | contig 10432 bp, 7 predicted proteins | sample LakEriMetagenome_9_FD_203523 | JGI IMG/M metagenome (GOLD analysis project Ga0315902, IMG submission 203523) | Freshwater fungal communities from buoy surface, Lake Erie, Ohio, United States - Buoy 12 MA117 | ecosystem: Environmental > Aquatic > Freshwater > Lake > Lake biofilm | place: USA...
GACGCGTTTCGACTTCAAGGACAGCGGGGCGGAGATCCTGCTCGAGAAGGACGAGTTCAAGCTCCGGGCTGGGGACGCGTTCAAGATGCAGCAGCTGACCGAGCTGCTGGTGGGCAAGCTGGCCAAACGCGGCATCAGCCTGAAGAACGTCGACACCGGGACCGCAGAGCTCTCCCCGCTTGGACATGCCCGCCAGGTGGTCAAGATCAAGCAGGGCATCGATGGCCCCACCGCCAAGCAGATCTCCCAGTTCATCCGACAGACCGGGTTGAAGGTGACCGCCGCCATCCAGGGCGAGGAGGTCCGCGTGACCGGGAAGAGCCGTGACGACCTGCAGGCCGTCATCGCCGCCGTCCGACAGGAAGACTGGCCCGTGGCCTTGAACTTCGTGAACTTCCGGGACTGAGGAACAGAGAGCTTGGGCCGGGGGCGAAGGCGGGGGACAGCCTGAGGCTGGTTTTGCCGGATCGTGTGGCGTTCGCCTCCCCTGCTGGCGTCGCGTGTTCCGTCGCGGTTGCCTCTTTGCTCTTGGCCCCTCGTGCGGCACTCTGAGAGAGCACTGTGAACGCCACCTGGCCCATGGACCGCTGGTGGAGGAGCCTCCGTTCCCCGTTGGGGATCGCGTTGCTCCTCTCCCTGCTGCTGCACGGCTATGTCTGGCTCATGGCGGTCCTGATCGAGGCGGCGCTCGCGAATGGGTGGCTCCCGAAATGGCTGGAACCCGCCGTCGCCCCGCTGGTGACCCAGACCGTCCCCAAGCCGACGAACGCCCCGCCGGCGGAGGTCTGGAAGGAGGTTCCCCTGCAGTTCGTGGAGGTGGATCCCTCGGCGGTGACCGATGCCCCGGACAACGCCGCCTTCTTCTCGACCGCCAACACCCGCGCGGCGAACCCCGACCCGAAGCCCTCTCCCCAGAACAAGCCGCGGTTGGATGGCAAACGTGAGGATTCCCTGAAGACGTTCGACACGGCGAAGCCCACCCAGAAGGCCCAGCCGACCCCGGAGGCGGAGTCCCCGCCCGACCAGCAGGCGGCGGCGGAACGACAGGCTACCCCGACTCCCAAGCCCACGGTACCCGAGCCCAAGCCGGCAGAGACGACAACACCCCAGGAGGAGGTCCAGCCGGGCACCGCCCCGGGTGAGACCCTGCTCGCCAAGGCCACCCCGAAGTCCGAGGAACTGAAGCCCCTGCCACAGCCCCAGAAGGCCCCCCAGAAGGCGGCGGAACCCGAGGCCCAGGCGCGCCCCCAGAAGCGGAGGACGCCGAAACGCCTTGCCGAGGTCATGCCGACCCGCGGATCCATCGTCGGCGAGACCATGCGCCAGGAAGGCGGCGTCTCCCGAATGTCCCTCGAGTCGTCCCTCGACGTGAAGGCCAGCCCGCTGGGTGACTACCACTACCGCATGGTCCTCGCCGTCCAGCAGCAGTGGTACCGACTCCTCGAGGAGCGCCGCTACGCCCTCGAACGCATCGGTAAGGTCGTGGTCTCGTTCGATCTCCATTCCGATGGGACCATCACCGGGATCGAGACCAAGCAGTCCGAGGTCGGCGAGACCTTGTCGTTCCTCTGCGAGCTCTCGGTGATGCAACCCGCCCCCTTCGGCCGCTGGCCGGCAGAGATCCGACGCATGGTCGGGGGCGATGTCATCCCGGTCACCTTCACGTTCAACTACTACTGAAATGTTCGCGCTCCTGGCTGATGGCGGCCCCTTTGTCTGGCTGCTTCTGGTGATGTCCGTGGCCTCCGTCGCCATCGTCCTCGAACGGGGCTGGTACCTGCGTCGGTCCCGGGTGATGCCGCAGGCGCTCGTCGACGGCATGGAGACCCTCGATGCCGCCGCCCTGCGAGGGACCTGCACCGCCATCCCCTCGCCGTTGGCCCGGCTCGCCGTGACCGTCCTCGACCACCTGCGCTGGCCCAAGCAGGAGGTGGAGGGTGCGGTCGAGGTGCGGGCCCGACGCGAGGTTGCGCTGATGGAACGCGGACTGGTGGTCCTCGAGATCGTCGTCGGCGTCGCGCCCCTGATCGGGCTCGTCGGCACCATCTACGGCATCATCCCGCTGTTCGTGGACTTCGGGAAGGCCATCTCCGGGGACTACGCCCTGCTGGCGAAGGGTATTGGTGCCGCGCTGAACAAGACCCTCGTCGGACTCCTCGTGGCGATCCCCACGCTGGTCGCGTGGAGCTACTTCAACAAGAAGGTCGAGACCCTCGCGGTCGAGCTCGAGGGCCACTGCGACGCCCTGATCCGACGCCACTACCTGGGGGACGGCATCGACGGCTCGAAACCCGGTTCGACGCGGCCATGAAGTTCTATCCGCGACGCCGCAAGGCCGCCCCGGCCATCATCATCATCTCGCTGATCGATGTGCTCATCGTGATGCTGGTGTTCCTCCTGTTCACCACCACGTTCAAGAACGCGCCAGCGGTGAAGCTGGAGCTCCCCGAGACCAGTGACTCCCCGAAGACAGGGGCCAGCAATGACAAGCCCCCCATGATCGTCACCGTGGCAGCCAAGGAACCCAACTACTTCATCGGGAACCGGGCCGTCACGGCCGAAAAACTCCTCGGCGAGCTCCGGTCGGCCAAGACGAACGATCCCCAGATGCGCCTCGTGATCCGGGGGGACGGGGACGCCGCCTGGCGGCTGGTCGTCAAGGTCCTGGACTTCGCCAAGCAGTCGCAGATCACCAACGTCCGCGCCTTCACGAAGTCCAAGGCGCCCTGAGCCGTCGAATCCAAGGGGGGCTGGGGTTGGACACGGCGACAGGCCCACTCGGTCCACTTGGCGATTCGTGGACCTTGGATACATTCCTGATGGCTCTCCGCTGACAGACCATGAAGACGATCCGCCTCCCTTCCCTCGCACTCTCGATCCTCCTGCACGCCCTTCCCCTCGTCAGGAGCGCGGCTTCGGCGGAGATCCTGGCGACGGCCTCCCCCATCGTGGCCCTTCTCCGATGGATCGGGGGTGCCTCCATGGTGGCCGGTGCCTTCCATGGCGTCTCGGGAAGCTCGATCGCCGTGACCAACCCGGCCGAGAGCCGGGTCCGCGCCACCAATGGTGTCGACGTCGCCTTCCGGGTCTCACTGACCTACACCTCCGGATCCACCGTCCTGAGCCCAGCCCTCTACGAGGCATCCAACCTCCCGCCGGGATTCAACCAACCAACCAAGTCGGGCTCGATCTGGCGGATCACGGGCAAACCCACAGCGCCGGGAACCTTCGCCAACGTGACGCTCACGGGCTACCAGAACGCGAACAAGTCCGGCAACAAGGCCACCGTCCCCCTCACGATCACCGTGGTGGACCAGCCCCCCGCGATCACCGGCCAACCGGTCGACACCACGGTCACCGCAGGCCAGTCCGCCACCCTTTCCGTGACGGCGACCGGCAGTTCCCTCACCTACCAGTGGCTCAAGGGGGATCTCGAGATCCCCAACGCCACCAGCGCCTCCCTTCTTTTCGCATCCACCAGGGAATCCGACACGGGGACCTACCGGGTCCGCATCGGCAACACCGGGGGTTCGCTGCTCAGTTCCCCCGCCGTCCTCACCGTGAAGCCCGGGGTAGCTGGCCCCAAGCTGACCGTCACCCCGACCGACGCCATCCTCCACGGAGGCAGCCCCCTGTCTCTCAGCGCCGCGGCGACGGGATCAGGCCCGTTCACCTGGACCTGGACCCGGGATGGCCAGGCCCTCAAGTCCTTCACCGTGCCAGAGGGGGATGGAGGACTCGTGATCCCGTCCGCTGCCGCATCCGACTCGGGTCTCTATGGGGTCTCGGTCACCGACGCCTCGGGGGGCACCGCTTCCGCCCCGCCCGTCCGGATCACCGTGGTGGCTCCCCTGCTTCTGGGCATTCCAACCCTCGCTGGTGGCCAGCTGGCCTTTGAGTTCCAGGCGATTCCCCAACACCCGTACCGGGTGGAGGCGTCCCTGCCGGAATCACCCACCCTCTGGGCCCCGGTCTCGGCGGAGGCCTCCGCGACGGGTGGGCCGGATCCCACCGTGGAAGTCCCTCTCCGGATTGCGATCCCCGAGCCCCCGTCGGGAACCCGCCTCTACCGGGTCCGCGACCGCTAGGGTTCCGATCGCTCCCAGGGAGATCCATCCCGGGGAGCGGATCCAACACCCGCGGCGGTGGTGGGACTGGATCGATCGTCCTGAGATGCGGAAATTTCCTTCGCGCATCCGCGGCCTCCGGTGTTTCATCCCGCCGCCTTCGATCCATGCCGAAACGCACCGACATCCACTCCGTCCTCATCATCGGCGCCGGGCCGATCATCATCGGCCAGGCCTGTGAGTTCGACTACTCCGGCACCCAGGCCTGCAAGGCCCTCCGCGAGGAGGGCTACCGGGTCGTGCTGGTGAACTCCAACCCGGCGACGATCATGACCGATCCGGAGTTCGCCGACCGGACCTACATCGAGCCCGTGACCCCGGAGGTCGTGGAGAAGATCATCGTCCGCGAACTCGAGGAGATGCGCCGGCTCGGGGTGCCGACGGAATCCAGGAACCCCGGAGTGGCGCACAAGCTGGTGCTGCTCCCGACCCTTGGCGGTCAGACCGCCCTCAACACCGCCATGCGCCTGCACAAGTCGGGCGTGCTGGCGAAGCACGGGGTCGAGATGATCGGCGCCAAGGCCGAGGCCATCGAGAAGGGCGAGGACCGGCAGATCTTCAAGGACCTCATGCTGTCGATCGGGCTGGACGTCCCCGTCAGCGGCACGGCCCACGACATGCCAGAGGCCCGCGCGGTGGCCGAGAGGATCGGGCGCTTCCCGGTCATCATCCGCCCCGCATTCACCCTTGGCGGCACCGGCGGCGGCATCGCCTACAACCGCGACGAGTTCGAGGAGATCGCCAAGCGCGGAATCGACCTCTCCCCCGTCTCGGAAATCCTCGTCGAGGAGTCCCTCCTGGGCTGGAAGGAGTACGAGATGGAGGTGATGCGGGATCGGGCCGACAACTGCGTCATCATCTGCTCGATCGAGAACTTCGACCCCATGGGGGTCCACACGGGCGATTCCATCACGGTCGCACCCATCCAGACCCTCACGGACCGGGAGTACCAGATCATGCGCGACCAGAGCTTCGCCGTGATCCGCGCGGTGGGTGTCGAGACCGGTGGCTCCAACATCCAGTTCGGCGTGAGTCCCGACACCGGACGGATGGTGATCATCGAGATGAATCCGCGGGTGAGCCGCAGCTCGGCCCTCGCCTCGAAGGCGACCGGGTTCCCGATCGCAAAGATCGCCGCGAAGCTCGCAGTGGGCTACCTGCTCGACGAGATCCGCAACGACATCACCCGGGAGACCCCCGCCAGCTTCGAGCCGACGATCGACTACGTCGTCACCAAGATCCCCCGGTTCGCCTTCGAGAAGTTCCCCCAGGCGGATCCGACCCTGACGACCCAGATGAAGAGTGTCGGCGAGGCGATGGCCATCGGCAGGACCTTCAAGGAGAGCCTCCAGAAGTGCCTCCGCTCGCTCGAGATCGGACGCTACGGGCTGGGGGGCGACGGCAAGCCCTGGCGCATCAGTGGATGGAATCCCCGGATGGAGGGCTCGGAGTCCCAGCCGGAGGGCCGCATGGTGGTCGATGTCTTCGGGGACCGGGACACCTTCCCGCGGGATGTCATCTCCCGGAAGCTGAGTGTCCCGAACTCGGACCGCATCTTCTTCATCCGCCATGCCTTCCGGGCTGGCTTCTCGGTCGATGAGATCTTCCAGCTCTCCAAGATCGACCGCTGGTTCCTGACCCAGATCCGCGAGATCGTGGAGATGGAGGAGGAACTGGCCGCGTCCGTCCGCTGAGGCCCCATGCCGGGCACCGGGCGTCCCCGGCTCCTCGAACGGCTTTTGATGTCCCAGTGGGGTGCCCGGGTCGTCCTGACTGCACACGGAATCCCTCGGGGAGCAGGGTTTCCGACACCCCGGCGACAGGAGGGACCTCCGCCGATCCCTCTCGGGGATTCCCTCCGAGGGCATCCAGGCCTCGCATGCCGGGTGATTCGGCGATTCCAAAGCCGTCCAACTTGCAGTACTCCCGAATGCAGACACCCTGAATCGTCGTCTGATCCACCATGAGATTACCCCCAGTCCTCCATCTCCTCCTGATGACCCTTGGTCTTCTCTCAGCGACCGGCACCTCCCTCGCCCAGTCGCAGGTCCGGACCCCGCAATCCGCCACCAATTCAGCCCGCCCCATGAACTCCTTCCAAAGACCCCAGGAGACCGACCTGAAGAAGAAGCTCACTCCCGAGCAGTACAAGGTCACCCAGCAGTGCGGCACGGAGCCGCCGTTCCGCAACGCCTACTGGGACAACAAGAAGCCCGGGATCTATGTCGACATCGTCTCGGGCGAACCCCTGTTCAGCTCCCTCGACAAGTTTGATTCCGGATCGGGTTGGCCGAGCTTCACCCGACCGATCGAGGGAACCGACATCGTCGAAAAGAGGGACGTCACCCACGGGATGGTCCGGACGGAAGTACGCTCCAAGGCGGCCGATTCCCATCTGGGTCATGTCTTCGATGACGGTCCCGGCCCAACGGGACAACGCTACTGCATCAATTCCGCCTCCCTTCGTTTCGTTCCCGTGGAACGCATGGCAGAGGAGGGCTTTGGGGCGTATCTGGGCCCATTCGTGAAGGCGGGCCTCATTCCCCTTGCGACGGCCGGGACCGCTCCGGGCGCGGCTGCTGCCGGTTCCCGGGAGACCGCCATCCTCGCCGGGGGATGCTTCTGGGGCATGGAGGAGATCCTCCGCAAGATCCCCGGTGTCCTGCAGACCTCGGTCGGCTACACCGGCGGCTCCATCCCAAATCCCACCTACAAGCAGGTCTGCACCGGACAGACCGGCCACGCCGAGGCCATCGAGATCGTGTTCGACCCCAAGCGCCTGAGCTACGAGAAGCTCATCGGGGTCTTCTTCCGGATGCACGATCCGACGACCCTCAACCAGCAGCACAACGACCGCGGGACCCAGTACCGGTCCGCGATCTTCTACCTCGATGACCGGCAGCGCGAGATCGCGGAGACGGTGAAGGCTCGGGTCGACAAATCCGGTCGCTGGAAACGACCGATCGTGACCGAGATCACCCCCGCGTCGACCTTCTTCCCCGCGGAAGCGTACCACCAGGACTACCTCGTAAAAAACCCGGGAGGCTACAACTGCCACGTGCTGCTTCCCGAGTAGCCGGGCTTTGTCCCGGGGAATCGATTCATTCCAATGGACGCCGCCCTTCTGGGCGGCGTTTCTGCTTTCAGGGCCTCCGTCGGGGAATCGCCTCGAATTCGGGTTCGACTTCCCCCGAATCCATGGCATCGAGAAGAGATGCAACCTCGCCGCCTTGCACTCGTCTTGTCTGTCGTGGCCCCCCTGCTGATGGAGGCCGCCAGCCCCACGCCTCCCCGGTTCAGCGTGGCGTTGATGGACACCAACACGAGCCCCCGGGTGGATTTCGCGAAATACGCCTTTGGCAAGTGGCTCGCGGACAACCCGATCCCGGCCGACAAGTCGCGCTGGGGTGGGTTCGATGAACTGGCCCAGTTCAACTGGGCGGCCCTGAAGGACATCCTCGAGACCACGGCAGCGAAACAGAACGCTCCGGGATCGGTGGATCAGAAGGTCGGGGACTTCTTCGCCTCGGCCATGGACCAGAAGGCGATCGATGCGGCGGGCCTCAAGCCCATCGAGGCGCGCCTCGGTCAGATCGCAGGGATCAGCTCCCTTGCCGACCTCACCCGCACCGTGTCGATCCTTCATCAGGAGGGGGTCAGCGCGGGCTTCTCCATGGGGGTCTCGGCCGACCAGAAGAAGAGCGACATCAATGCCCTCTATGCGAGCCAGGGGGGCCTGAGCCTGCCGAGCCGGGACTACTATTTCAGCGAGGCCTTCGCCAAGCAGCGCGGGGAGTTCATCGCCCACGTGGGTCGGCTGCTGACGCTGGCTGGCACGCCCCCAGCCGAGGCGGCGACGCAGGCCACCAACGTCTTCGAGCTCGAGAAGGCCCTCGCGACCCAGGCCAAGACCCCGGTCGAACTCAGGGACCGCGTGGCCAACTACAACAAGATGCCAACCTCCGCCCTCGCGGCGTTGATCCCGGCCTTCCCCCTCGACACCTACCTGAAGGATCGCGGGATCACCGGCCCGGCGGCGGCCGAAGTCATCGTCGGCCAGCCGAGGTTCTTCGAGGGGCTCCAGCAGACGCTCACGAACCGCCCGCTCTCCGACTGGAAGACCTACCTGCGCTACAAGACCCTGAACGATGCCGCCCCGGCCCTGGCCACCCCGTTCGAGGAGGAGAACTTCCGGTTCTATGGGACCGTGCTGCGCGGCACCCCGAAGATGGAACCCCGCTGGCAGCGGGCCGCCCGGATGGTGGATGGCGGGATCGGCGAGGCCCTCGGGAAGCTCTACGTCGACCGCTACTACCCACCCGAGGCCAAGGCCCGGATGGACGAGATGATCTCGAACATCAAGACGGTCATGCGCGAGCGGTTGCAGAAGCTGGAGTGGATGACCGAGCCCACCCGCCAGAAGGCCCTCGCCAAGTTCGACCGGTTCGTGGCCCGGATCGGGCACCCGGACACGTTCCGGGACTACTCCAGCGTGTCGATCCAGCGGGGCGACCTCTTCGGCAACCTGCGGGCCGCCACGGATTTCGAGATCCGGCGCAACCTCGCCAAGCTGGGCAAGCCCGTGGACAAGTCGGAATGGGGCATGACGCCGCCGACGGTGAATGCCTACTTCCAGCCCACGGCCAACCAGATCGTCTTCCCCGCAGGGATCCTCCAGCCGCCCTTCTTCGACTTCACCCTCGATGACGCGGTCAACTACGGCGCGATCGGCGGGGTGATCGGCCACGAGATCACCCATGGCTTTGACGACCAGGGGCGCCGGTACGATGCCGACGGGAACCTGACGGACTGGTGGACAGCGGCCGATGCGGAACAGTTCACGGCACGGGCGACGGCCCTCATCCAGCAGTACAACGCCTACAACGCGCTTCCCGGACTCAACGTCAATGGTGCGCTGTCCCTGGGCGAGAACATCGCCGACCTCGGAGGCACCTCGATCGCCTTCGAGGCCCTTCAGCGCTCCCTCAAGGGCAAGAAGGTGGCCCTGATCGATGGCATGACCCCGGAACAGCGGTTCTTCCTGTCCTGGGCCCAGCAGTGGCGGACGAATTTCCGCGAGGACGCCCTCCGCCGCCAGATCACGGTCGGCCCCCACTCCCCCGGCATGTTCCGGGCCGTCGGCCCGATCAGCAACATGCCCGAGTTCTTCGAGGCCTTCGGAATCCGGGAAGGCGACCCCATGTGGCGGAAGCCCGAGGTCCGGGTGAAGATCTGGTGACCGGCCCACGAATCCTTCAGGGATCAGGACAATTCCACCCCTCTAAGCAAAAACCCTAGTCGCAGGTAGTGCTGACCCCCGTATCCGGAGCGCATTACGTTGTGTAGACCAATGGAGGGGAGAGGTTACCCGTGGTGGGAAATCTCGCTCTCCCATCAAGGAGTCACAAAAAATGAAGCAGATCTCGATCCTGTTGGTCGCGATGCTCGGGGCTATGCAATCGATGGCCGCCGTGACGCTGCCCATCGAGGTGTTGGGCGCGCCCGGACATGTTGAAACGGTCGAGGTCCCCCTTCCTGAGGATTCGCCCGAAGTGACCGCCATGAGCCTGCGGGTTCACGGGCTGAATACCCGGGACAAAATGAGCCTGCGGCTCAACGACAGTCCGGATTGGATCACGTTGAATCCCGACAATGTTACTTTCCCATTCCCCGATGGGAAACTGTATGGAATGACCGGAGCCCAGGCGACGATCCGTATGATCGTGCCTCTTCCTCGTGGCGTGGTCCACAAAGGCCGGAACACGATCCAATTCCGCTTCAATGACCGTGATGGTCTCTCGATCGGATACCGAGTCCTGGCGTTCAACTTCCTGGCTACGCCCGATTCGCAACCACTGATTCCGGCCAGCGAGTTCGTACAGGAAAATCCATCGAAATGGCAGCCACCTGTCGACTCCGTCGAAGCGATCGCTGAGGGAAAGAAGCTCTGGTATTCCGCTCATCTTTGGGAAAACGGCCGCCCCATCAAGGTGACCTGTTCCGACTGCCATGCCCACGACGGTCGGGATCTCAAGTATTTCAACTACTCGAACCGTTCGATCATCGAGCGCTCAATCTATCACCAATTGACCCGGGAGCAGGGGAGCAAGATCGCCAGTTACATCCGATCGCTCCCAATACCCTACGAGGAGAATGGACGTCCTTGGAACCCCCCCTACCAGCCCGGACCAGGCCTCGACTCAAAACCCGTCCGCAGCTGGGCGGCTGGTGCCGGGCTAGAATGGGTGCTGGATCGGGATTATGACACTTTGAAGTACATCTTCCCTGATGAGGCATCCATCGAT
>Ga0315902_10013805_pt1 | contig 10431 bp, 10 predicted proteins | sample LakEriMetagenome_9_FD_203523 | JGI IMG/M metagenome (GOLD analysis project Ga0315902, IMG submission 203523) | Freshwater fungal communities from buoy surface, Lake Erie, Ohio, United States - Buoy 12 MA117 | ecosystem: Environmental > Aquatic > Freshwater > Lake > Lake biofilm | place: USA...
CGAGGACGGCCTCGTGAAGCGCATCACGAACTACTACAACCTGCAGGAGTGGCTCAGGCAGGTTGGCGCGTGAGTTCTTCCAAGGCGGCGGATAAATCGGCCTCGGTGACATCCGGGCTCACGTAGGCATCGCCCGCGGCGCGCAGCAGCACGAAGCGGATGCGGCCTTTTTCGAACTTTTTGTCCATGCGCGCGATGCGCAGCAGTTCTTCGCGCTCAAACTCCGCGCCGAGCACGAGCGGGAGCTCGAATTTCTTCAGCAACTGCATCATGCGCGCGTGTGACTCCGCGGAGAGCCCGCCGAGGCGCATGGAAAGCCAGGATGCGGCGCGCAGGCCGAGCGAAATGGCCTCGCCGTGCAGCAATTGGCCGTAACCGGCCGCAGCCTCAATGGCGTGGCCGAGCGTGTGGCCGTAGTTCAGCAGCGCGCGCAGGCCTTTCGTCTCAAACTCGTCTTCTTCGACGATGCGGGCCTTGATGGCGATGTTTCGGCGGATGAGCTCGGCCAGATCGCCGCGTCCATCGGCCACTTCGTCGATCGCGGCATACATCGCGGCATCGCGGATGCCGGCGTGCTTGATGATCTCCGCAAAGCCTTCGTTGAACTCACGCTTGTGCAACGATTTCAGCGTGTCCGTGTCTGCGAGCACCAAAACGGGCTGGTGAAAGCTGCCGACCATGTTTTTGGCGTCCGGGAGGTTCACACCGGTCTTTCCGCCGACGCTGCTGTCCACTTGGGAGAGCACCGTGGTGGGCACCTGCACGTAAGGAATGCCGCGCTGATAAATCGCGGCGCAAAAACCGCCCAAATCGCCGATCACACCGCCACCGAGCGCGACGAGGAAGCTTTTCCGATCCAATCCGGCGCGCGCCATCTCGCCAAGCACATCTTGGGCGACGAGGAGTGACTTCGAGGCCTCGCCAGCGGGCACGGTGATGAGAACGGGCTTCTTCCCGGCGGCGCGGAGGCTTTCCAGCGCGGTCTGCGCATAAAGCGGCGCGACGTTGGAATCAGTCAGCACCGCGCAGGAGGAGCGTTCCGGCAGAGTTTCATGCGCCAAGGCGCCGAGTTGCGCGAGGAGACCGCCGCCGACGCGCACGGTGTAGCTGCGCGGCCCGAGATTCACGAAAACAGACGAGTTCAAGGTTCCAGATTCAGGGTTGAAGGTTGGGCCGTCTCCATCGCGCCAGCCTCTGGCATGTTCAACGGTTGAAAGCACTTTTCCCGGCGAAACCACGTGGCCTGCCGTTTCGCATACTGGCGCGTGGCGGCCTGCATGGCCGAAATGGCCTCCTCGCGCGTGGATTCGCCCGCCAGCAGCGCGCGCACCTCGCGGATGCCGATCGCTTTTTCCGCCGTGGGCGAAAGCGAGCCCAGCGCGGCCACTTCGTCGATCAAACCGCTCTCAAACATCTGAATCGTGCGCGCATCGATGCGGCGGCAGAGCTCCTCGCGCGGCCAGCAGAGGCAGATGCCGCGCAGAACCGGTTCCTGGTCGGAAAAGCTCCGTCGCAGCTCGGACTGCGGTTTTCCGGTGAGCAGGCAGATTTCCAGCGCGCGCTCGACATAGCGCGGATTGCGCAAATTGACCGTTTCAGCAGCCTGCGGGTCGAGAGCGAGCAATTCGGCCACTTTTTCCTCCAGCGGTCGCGCGCGCAGTTTTTCGCGCATCGCCTCATCGCCCTGCGGCAGTGGCGCGAGGCCGTGGGTGAGTGATTTGAGATACAAACCGGAGCCACCGACGACCACGGGCACCTTTCCACGCCGCGCGATGTCCTGAATCACCGGCAGCGCCATCTCATGATAGCGCTGCGCATCGCAGCTCTGCGTGAGCGGCAGCACGCCATACAAATGATGCGGCACGGCGGCCTGTTCCGCGGCGGAGGGCTTCGCGGTGAGGATGTCCATGCCCGCGTAGAGTTGAAAAGCATCGGCGTTCACGATCTCTCCGCCGACGCGCAACGCGTGATCCACCGCGCGGGCGGACTTTCCGGACGCGGTGGGCCCGACGATGAAGTAGGTGGACTCAGGCAGCATGAATCAGGAGCAAGCCAGCACGACTTCGACCGGTGTCAAAGGCTCCAACACAGCCAGACTGGCGGCTTGCAGCGGATACAGCGCCTGCACCTGCTCAGGAGCCTCCTCAGCGGTGTCCAAGAGCACGCGCCAGAGCGTTTTCTCATCGCCGGGCAGCTTGAAGTCGCAGCAGTGGCCGCCGCTGTTGAAAAGCAGCAGCAGAGGCGACTCGCCCGCGATGCCATCACGCAGCGCGCCGAAGCGCCGGCGGTCTGCGGCGTGCCATTCCTCATGACAAAGCAGCGAACCATCGCCCTCCAGCCACAACACGTCGGCGAGACCGGTCTGCGGGTTCAATTTGCCATCGAAGAAGGCGGTGCGCTGCAATGTGGCTCGTGACCGGCGCAGCGCGAAGACGCGGCGCGTGAAATCGATCATCTCGTCATCGCAAACGGACCAGTCCAGCCAACTGATGTCATTGTCTTGGCAGTAGGCGTTGTTGTTTCCACGCTGGGTGCGGCCGCGCTCGTCGCCCGCGTTGATGAAGGGCACGCCGGTGGACAGCGCGAGCGTGGCGATGAAGGCTCGGCGCAGGCGGGCGCGGGTTGATTTGACGACGGGATCTTCGCTGGGGCCTTCCACGCCGCAGTTCATGCTGTGATTGTGATCGTCGCCGTCGCGATTGTCCTCGCGGTTGGCCTCGTTGTGCTTGTGATGGTAGCTGACGAGATCCAGCAGCGTGAATCCATCGTGCGAGGTGATGAAATTGACACTGGCGAGCGGTCCGCGCGCCTCGCGGCCGTAGATGTCCTCGCTGCCGCTCAAACGCTTCGAAAACTCGGCGGTGATGTCGCTGTCGCCGCGCCAGAACTGACGCGTCGTATCGCGGAACTTGCCATTGAGCTCACGCCACGGCGCAGGGAAGCCGCCAACTTGATAGCTGTCCATGCAATGAATGTCCCAGGGCTCCGCGATGAGCTTCACGCGCGAAAGCACCGGGTCCTGTGCCACGGCGGCGAGGAAGGGCGCGTAACGGCTGAAGGCATCGTGCTCATCGCGCGCGACGGTGACGGCGAGGTCGAAGCGGAAGCCATCGACATGCATCTCCGTGACCCAATAACGCAGCGAGTCGAGGACGAGGCGCAAACCGGCCGGTGAAGCGGAGTCCACGGAGTTTCCGCAGCCGGTGACATTGAGATAATTGCCATCCGCGTCCTGGCGGTAGTAGGTGGCGTCATCCAGGCCGCGAAACATCAGCGTCGGGCCGTCGGGACCGCCTTCCGCGGTGTGATTGTAAACGACGTCGAGGATGACTTCGATGCCGGCGGCGTGCAGCGCCTTCACCATGTCTTTGAATTCGCGCACGTGCGTCTGTGGGTCGCGCGCGGAGGCGTATTCGGGATGCGGCGCGAAAAACGCGGCGGTGTTGTAACCCCAGTAATTCGTCAAACCGCGCTCCTGAAGGAACAAATCGTCCAAATGCGCGTGCACGGGCAAAAGCTGCACCGCGGTGACGCCGAGCTGTCGCAGGTAATCGGTCACCACCGGCTGCGCGAGGCCTGCGTAGGTGCCGCGCAGCTCCGCGGGCACCTCGGGATGCGTTTTCGTGAAGCCGCGCACGTGCAGCTCATAAATCACGGTGTCACGCCAGCTCGTGCGCGGCGGCGCATCGTCGCTCCAGTCGTAGCTTTGATCGACGACGACGGATTTGAGGGCAAGCGGGCCATTGTCGCGCGTGTGGGTGTGCAGCATGTGCGCGGCCGCATTCACCGGACCGCTGATGGCGAGCGCGTAGGGATCGAGGAGCAGTTTTTTCGCGTCAAAACGGATTCCTGGCCCTTGGGCGCGGTAGCCGTAAAGCGTGCCGGGGCCCGCGCCGGGCACGGTGACGTGCCAGAGGCCGTTTTCCGCGCGCAGCATGCGAGCGCGGCTTTTTTCGCGCGTGCCATCAAAGAGGCAGAGATCGACCGAGGTGGCATGACGTGAGGAAACCACGAAACGCGCGCCCTGAGGCGTCAACGTGACGCCGGGGGACAAATCGGAGGGATGGATGGAATTCACAGGAGGGACAAAACGGGCCGTACTGCGCGCGGAGACTTCACGCAAGCGCGCCTTTGCCTCCCGAGGCATGAGCCGTGCCAGATTTCCCCGGATGCGCGGTGAAAAACACCGGCGACGCGGACGTAGGGCTCATCTGGCTGAATGCGCCCTTGCCATCGCAGGCATGGACGCCATATCATGGCGCTTTAACCTCTCTCCTCCCGATTTCCTGCCCATGCGAGTCCCCTTGTTTTTGATTGCCGTTTCCGCCGGTCTGCTCACCGCGGCCTGCTCCTCGGTCAAAAGTGTGGTTTCCCACATTCCGATGCCGAATTTCTCCAAGATGAAGCTGCCGAGCATGAAGAGCGTGGCGAAGCTGATCCCCGGCATGCCGGACAAGGACGAGGTGGACGCGAACGACCCAGTCGTGCCCTTCAATTCACGCAATCCGCTCCAGCCCGGCCACACGCTGCGCCTGGAGGTGTATGAGGGCTCCCGCGATGCCTCGCGTGTGTATCGCGGCATCGTGATGGTGCAGGAGGACGGCACTTTGCCGCTGGGCAACCTCGGCACCGCGCGCGTCGGTGGCAAACATCTGCCGCAGGCCGTGGATGCGATCGGCGCGATCTTCCGCGTGTCCGCGCAGACCTCCCGCCCGGTGACCGTGCATCTCATTTCCGTCGAAAACACGCCACTGATCGGCATCACCGGCGATGTGCAGGCACCCGAATACATCCCGGCCTTTGAGGACGTGACGATCCGCCAGGCCGTGACCGTGACCGGTGGCCGGAAGCTCAAATCCACTGCGCGCGGCGTCTATATCAGCCGCGATGGCGCGCGGCGTTACTTCATGAGCATCGAGCACGCGGACGAGGACTGGAGCCTGCGCGCGGGCGACCTCATCACCCTTTCCCCGGACATCTGACGCTCCCCTGCCGACATGATCGAATACTACGGGGAAAATCCCTCCGCGAACACGAATCCCTGGTCCGCGCTTTTCAAAACGATCGCCATCCTGCGCATCGGCACCGGTTTGGTGCTGCTGACGCGTCACGGCATCGGCCTGATCACGGACGCTTATCAATTCTTCTGGAATGAGAAGCCGTGGGAGCTGGTGAAGCAATTCGCCGAGGCGGGTGTGCCCTACGCGCACCTCACCGCACCGCTGATCGCCATCGTGGTGGCCGCGGTGGGACTGAGCTGGACGATTGGCTTCCTGACGCGCTTTTTCGCCATCCTTTTCCTGCCGGTGATCGTCACCGCGCTGTTCATGCTCAGCCAGGCCGGTTCCGCGCATGTCGAGGCGGCGTGGCTGTATGGCTTCATCACGGTGACGCTGCTGCTGTTTGGCTCCGGTGCCATCTCGCTGGACAAGCTCTTCCACATCGGCGGCCAGTTCGCGCAGCCGCGCAAGGGCCGCTGAGCCCCTTCCCCGCTTTATGGCACGCATCGTCCGCAGCCCCGAGCCCGCTCCCGCCGCGGCGGCCATGCAGCGCGTGCTGGCGATCGACCCGGCGCTGCGCAAGACCGGCTGGGCCGTCGTCGAAGGCGACGGGCGTGACCTGCGGGCGATCGCTTGGGGTGTGATCGCCAACAAACCCGCTCTGCTGCCCAGCTCCTGCCTCGTGGTGATCCGCGAGCAGCTCCAGGATGCCATCCGCGCGCATGCGCCGACGGTTTGCGCGATCGAGAGCACGATTTTTGTGCAGAGCTTCAAAACGGCCATCGTGCTGGGCACGGCGCGTGGCGCGGCGCTGATCGCCGCAGCGGAGTTTGGCCTGCCGATCTACGAATACGCGCCTAAGGAGATCAAACAGGCCGCGGTGGGCCGCGGTGGCGCGCAAAAGGAGCAGGTGGCCTTCATGATGCGGAGTTTGCTGCGTCTGCGGGAGACGCCCCCGGCCGATGCGGCGGACGCGCTGGCCACGGCGCTGGCCCATTTCCAAAACAGCACCGCCCTGCGCGCGATGGACCGCGAGGCGCGGCGGATTTGAGCCCCGTGGCGTGAGGGCTTGCCAATTTCTCCATTACCGCCTACAAAGGCGCGGAATTTCCACCCTTAATTCGCACGCATGAGCCAGCTCTCCACTCCCCAACTCCCTGCCCAAGGCATCCTCGAACCCCTCGGCGATGAAGATCGCGACATCCTCAGCGGCTACGGTGAATTCCTCCCGGTGCAGCCCGGCCAGCACCTCATCGAGGAAGGCAGCCAGCAGGGCAGCCTGTTTTTCGTCGTCTCCGGCAAATTCCACGCCACCGCGATGCGCGGCGGCCACAAGGTCCTCCTCGGCCCAGTCCAGAAGGGCGAAACCCTCGGCGAAATCAATCTCCTCGACCCGAATGTGGCCTCCGCCACCGTCACTGCGGTCGAATTCTCCCAAGTCTGGCGCATCGACGGCTCCAGCCTCGAAGCCTACATCAATGAGTATCCCCGCCCTGCCGCGTGGCTGCTCATCGGCGTGGGCCGCACGATCGCTCACCGCCTCCGCGCAGTGAATGAGAAGATCGCCTCCTTCTACGCCTGATCCGGCTTCCTCGGAGAACGCCCCACGCTTTTCCTGATCGCACCCCATGGACGGCCTGCTGCCCTTCCCCGCGCACGACTGGCTGTCCGCCGCTCAGGTGCTGTTTCTGCTCGCCACCGCGCATGCGCTCGCGGACTTCCCGCTTCAGGGGGAGTTCCTCTCCATGTGCAAAAACCGCCGGCTGCTCACCCTGCGCGCCGATCCGGCCCGCCCGGTCGCCATGTGGCCCTGGTGCCTCGCCGCGCACTGCTTCATCCATGGCGCGGCCGTGTGGGCAGTCACCGGCTGCTTCACGCTCGGCTGCATCGAAACCGCGCTGCATGCCGTCATCGACTTCCTGAAGTGCGAAGGCAAAACCACCTTCGTGCAGGACCAGATGCTGCACCTCGCCTGCAAAGTGGGTTACGTGATCATAGCTGCGCTCGTTTAAATCCGTTCGCAGTTCGCAGTTCCCGGTTAAAGCAACGCTGAACCGCGAACTGAGAACCGAGAACCCAATCCGCATGCAACGCACCGCCATCCTGAACGTCGTCGGCCTCACCAGCAGGCTCATCGGCGATCACATGCCGGAAATCCGCGCGTTTTTGGAGCGGAACCGCATCGCGATGATCGAGCCGGTGCTCCCGGCCGTCACCTGCACCGCGCAGGCCACCTATTTGACCGGCCGCCTGCCGCGCGATCACGGCATCGTCGCGAATGGCTGGTATGATCGCGAGTATGCCGAGCACCGCTTCTGGAAACAGCCGGAGCAGCTCATGCGCGGCGAAAAGCTCTGGGAGGCGCTGCGCCGCGTGGAGCCGGAGTTCACCTGTGCGAAGCTGTTTTGGTGGTACAACATGCACTCCACCGCGGACCTCGCCATCACCCCGCGCCCGCTTTATCCGGCGGACGGTCGCAAGGTCTTCGATATCCACACGCAGCCGATGGGTTTGCGCGAGCGCATCAAAAACGATCTCGGCCCCTTCCCCTTCCGCAGCTTCTGGGGACCCGGCAGCGACATCAAAAGCAGCATCTGGATCGCCGAGAGCGCGAAATGGATCGAGGAAAAGCACTGGCCCAGCCTCAGCCTCGTCTATCTGCCGCATCTCGACTACAACCTGCAACGCGTCGGCCTCGACATGCCGAAAATCGCCCGCGACTTGCGCGACATCGACCGCGTCGTCGGCGATCTCATCCGCTTTTACGAGAAGCGGAACATCAAAGTCGTGATCCTCAGCGAATACGGCATCACCGATGTCTCCCAGCCCGTGCATCTCAACCGCGTCTTCCGCGAAAAAGGCTGGCTCAGCATCAAAGACGAGCTCGGGCTCGAAACGCTCGATCTCGGCGGCAGCAAGGCCTTCGCCATCGCGGATCACCAGATCGCGCACGTCTATGTGAACGATCCCAGCATCCAAAACGAGGTCCGCGCCGTGCTGGAGTCCACACCCGGCGTCGCGCAGGTGCTTGGGAAAATGGAGAAGCACCTCACCGGCCTCAACCACGAGCGCAGTGGCGACTGGATCGCCGTCGCCGATGCGAAAAGCTGGTTCACCTACTACTACTGGCAGGACGATGCCAAAGCGCCCGACTTTGCCCGCTGCGTCGATATCCACCGCAAATGTGGCTACGACCCGGTCGAGCTGCTTGTTGATCCGCAGATCCGTTTTCCGAAACTCAAAGTCGCCTGGAAGCTCGCGCAAAAGATGATCGGCATGCGCATGATGATGGATGTCATCCCGCTGGACGCCACACTCATCAAAGGCAGCCACGGCCGCGTGCCGGAAGACTTCAACGACTGGCCGCTGCTCATCGGCGACTTTGACACGCTGCCCAAAAGCGGCGCCGTCGCCGCCCACGAAGTCTTCAGCCATCTCCACGCCCTCTGCTCCCGCGGCCACGGCTACCGCGGCGCTGGGCTGTGAAATAGAAGCTGCAGTGGAAGTCTCCGGCGCGAGACCGAAGTGCCGCAGAAGCACCTTGCCTGATGGCATCGAAAGTGCTCCGTAGCGGCCTCTCTCCACCACCATGACCACCTGGGACCGTTTTCAAAAATACTTCGTTCGTTACGCCAATCTCGGCTTCTCCATCGACATCAGCCGCATGGGCTTTGAAGACGGCCTTTTCACCCAAATGGCCGGGAAGATCGATTCGGCCTTCCAGGCGATGAAGGAGCTCGAAGCCGGTGCGATCGCCAATCCGGACGAAAAACGCATGGTGGGCCATTATTGGCTGCGGAACGCCCAACTCGCCCCGGAAGCGGCTTTGACGAAGGAGATCGACGAAACGCTCGAAGCCTCGCTGAAGTTCGCCACGGACGTGCAAAACGGCACGGTGAAGGCCGCGAACGGCCAGAAATTCACGCGCGTGCTCGTCGTGGGCATCGGGGGTTCGGCGCTGGGGCCGCAACTCGTCGCGCAGGCCATCACGCCGGTGAATCCGCCGCTTTCCATCAGCTTTTTCGACAACACCGACCCCGACGGCATGGACCGCGTGGTCGCGGAGATCGGCGCGGAGATCGCCACGACGCTGACGCTGGTCATTTCGAAGTCCGGCGGCACCAAGGAGACGCGCAATGGCATGCTGGAGGCCGAAGCGGCCTACCAAAAGGCCGGTGTGGCCTTTGCGAAGCACGCCGTGGCCGTCACGGGCATCGGCAGCGAGCTCGACAAGCACTCGACGAAGCAGGGCTGGCTGGCGCGTTTCCCCATGTGGGACTGGGTCGGCGGCCGCACGAGTGTGATGAGCACCGTGGGCACCATCGCCGCTGCTTTGCAGGGCGTGGACGTGCGCGCCTTCCTCGCCGGTGCGGCGGAGATGGATGCGGAGACCCGCAGCCGCCCCGCACGTGAAAATGCCGCCATGCTGCTCGCCCTCATGTGGCACCAGGCCGGTGGTGGCAAAGGCCTGAAGGACATGGTCGTGCTGCCATACAAGGACCGCCTGGTGCTCTTCAGCAAATACTTGCAGCAGCTCGTCATGGAGAGCCTCGGCAAGGAGCACGATCTCGCCGGTGCCGTCGTCAATCAGGGCATCGCCGTGTATGGCAACAAGGGCAGCACCGACCAACATGCCTACGTCCAGCAGCTCCGCGATGGCGTGAACAATTTCTTCGCCACCTTCATTGAGGTGCGCCGCGCGCGGGATGCCGCGGGCATGGAAGTGGAGCCCGGATTCACCAGCGGCGACTATCTGCAGGGCTTCCTGCGCGGCACGCGCCGTGCCCTCGCGGAAAAAGGCCGCGAAAGCATCACCCTGACCATCGAGGAGGTCAGCGCCCGCACGCTCGGCATGCTCGTCGGGCTGTTTGAGCGCGCCGTCGGCTTCTACGCGACCTTGGTGAACATCAACGCCTACCACCAGCCCGGCGTGGAGGCCGGCAAGAAGGCCGCCACGGTCTTCCTGGAGCAGCTCGGCCAGGTCCGCGCGGCTTTGAAGGCGGCCTCCGCCCCGCTTTCCGCCCCGCAGGTGGCCGAAAAGCTCTCCATCGACCCCGAGGACGCCTGGCACATGCTCCAGCACCTCGCCGCGAATGGTGGAGCCCGCCTCGTGGAGACCGGCACCGGCCCGGCAGCGGATATCTTTTGCCAATCGTGACAAATCACTGATTGCACCGGGAGGTGTGACGACTTAATTCCGTGACTCCTGCTCCCCCGCCGCCGGACTTCCTGCATGGACACCTCCAAGTATCCCATCGAGTTTCAAATCGCCATCATCGTGCTGACGGCCCTCTTTTTGTGGACTTTCAGCATCGCGCGGGAGCCACGCGGCTGGCGCCGGCTGTTTCAGTCGATGTTTTCGAAGTCGGACAACTTCTCGGTGAACAAAAACAAAGTCATCGATGAGAGCCTGAAGCGCTACGGCATCTTT
>Ga0315902_10013807_pt1 | contig 10431 bp, 10 predicted proteins | sample LakEriMetagenome_9_FD_203523 | JGI IMG/M metagenome (GOLD analysis project Ga0315902, IMG submission 203523) | Freshwater fungal communities from buoy surface, Lake Erie, Ohio, United States - Buoy 12 MA117 | ecosystem: Environmental > Aquatic > Freshwater > Lake > Lake biofilm | place: USA...
CATGATCATCTGGTTCGGGCAGTTCGATGCGCTCGACGGCAAGTTGACTACTGTCACTAGTGACTGCATCACACGCACCATCGCGGTAACTATCATACAGTTCCTCTTCGCCCTTGGTTTCGACCAAATCAAATTGAATGCCGCGGGCAGCGAAATCATCGCGCAAATTGAGCAAACTAGTCGTGCCCTCGCCAGCACAAATACGCTTGCCTTCTAAATCATTCAGTGTTTGGATATTGAGACTTTTGCGCACCATAAAGGTTTGTCCGTCGTGGAATGTGGTTGGCCCGAACGCCAATCCACTCCCATCGCGTGAGGCTGTCCAGGTCGTGTTGCGAATAAGCACATCAACCATGCCGCTGCGGACGGCATTAAAGCGTTCGTTTGGGCCATCGGCAGTCGTCACCGCGATAAACTTCACTTTGGTTGCATCACCCAAGACCGCTGCGGCAATGACTCGACAAAAATCAACATCAAACCCACTCCAGCGGTCACGTACTGCATCATAGAAGCCAAATCCTGGCAAGTCTGCATTGACGCCACAGTGGAGCTCACCACGTGCCTGGACTTGGATGAGCGTTGATGGTGGGGGCATGCCAGCCTCTTTTGTCGGTTCTGCATTGGTTGTCTCATTCAGCGTCTCGCTGGTGAGATTGACTTCGACGTCGCCGGCCGCCTCAGGCGTTGCCGTGACGACAATCACTTGTGGTGTCGGTGCTGTCGTATCAACGAACGTTGATAGTGCACCACATGACATAATAAAAATCGATCCAACAACCCAGTACCATATGAGGTGTAACGAGCGTTTTTTCATTGAGACTCCTTAGTTTGTCTGAACCACGTAGACTCCACCGGTTGGCACAAGTTCGAGCCGAGCGTCGCCACCAAGTGGAGTGTCTGCAAGTATCGCCAGCACTTGAGGTGCATATTGATACTCAACCATTGCGATTTGTGTGTCGTTACGACGTAGTCGTGACACAAACTGTTGCACATCGGTATACGTCTCGATCGTGATGGTGTATTGTGAGTCTGTCACGATATTACTTGTCGGATCGAATGGTTTTGCCATGCGCCACTGCGATGTGGTCGAACTTAACAATGAACTAGTGCTATTGCCGCCACCACGAATGGCGAGTGGTGCGATTGTGTCAGCGAGGTCGCTAGGTACACCTGGGAGATAGGTGATTGTTAATCTCGACCCGCTCCCGGCGATGCTGTTGATGTAGGCACATGCCAGATGAGGATCATTACGGCTATCGCAGCTCTCAAACCATGCGTTGTATTCGCTGGCCATTATTGGTTTACCGTCTTGCCACGTCAGCCCATTCAAATCAACCACGTGCGTGATTTGACTGATTTGGGCAGTGGTTGTATCTGAGACTATATTTTTTGCTGGACTGTACCACCGTGTATTAGCCGGAATCGATACCTGGGTATTTGTGCTAGTTTTGGATTGCCAAATGACTGTATTATTGCGGATTGTGACGAGCGGTTTTTGTAACAGTGGCATCACAAAATTCGCAAATGTTTGTTGATTGAACCCGGTTTGTCGCAACACCGCTATAGATAATTCGGGTGTATTAGAGCGTCGCTGGACGAGTTGCTCGAGTAACGAAGTACGCCCACTCACATTGATGTTTTGTTGATTACCGCTACGAATCAATACATCATATGCCTGTGTGACAGGGAGGAGGTTGTCGGTGTTGCACGCTTGACTGGTGCATCCAATAAAAGTTGCCGCATCTGTGTCATTGACTGTAATGAGTCGACCGAGACCGCTACCACATGATTCGATGACCTGTATCGCAGACACCGGTTGATTTTCTGGTGGTGTGAGTGCACTGCTAACATCAATCACTGGGCCAAATCGACTTGCCACACTATCGCCAATGGTTGCACGCACAAGTTGAGTACGTGTGGTGGTATTCAGCATCGGCCACATGGTGTCAATCAATACTGAAGGGTCACATGCGTCGCGTCTGCTCATGGTGTTGCCATCGGATGTCGGGGCAACTGTCGGGTTGATGATAGTTGGTGCAGCCGCAGGTACATCTGTCGGCTCTGCTGGTGGTATTGTTGGGGCGAGTGTCGGTTCAGCTACTGCTTCTGTGGTTGAAGCAGCACTATTTTGTATGGCAACTATTGCGTTGTATCCACTGACAATGGCACTGATTAAAACCATACCAACGACAACTACTGCGATAAATTTGATCCAGCGCCGAATAGTGCTGAACATGCGCACACCTGCATTCAGCAGCCAACTCCACCACAATCGACCGCCCATAGGTGCGCTCGGAATGCTAAAAGATGTGTTTGGCGTATTGGTAGGTGAGGTTGTGGTAGCCGTTTGTGGCGGTATGTTGAGCGATCCTGTTGGAGTGTTAGGTGTCGAAATGGGCGCCGGGCGTAGTGGCCCGGTCGTGTTGCTCGGTGTCGACACCGGGGCTGGAATTGGGGTGGTGGTCACACTCGGTTGGTTCAGCGGCACTTGTATATTAGTGGTGGGGCTTGGCGTAGGTGTGGTACGCTGACGCCGCCCACTGTTATAGTCGATCTCGCAAATTACACATGCGCCATCGCTTGGATAGTAGTGCGTTGGGTCGTTAGTGCACGGCACTAAGCGCTTTTCGACCAGGTTAATCACCTGAGCCCATTCCTTGGGGGTTGGCCGATTGTTGATCTGCGTAAAGGCTCGGGTGAAGAGTGTCTGGAGCGTTGGCGGCAACGCATGAATGCTCGGGGCCACCTTGGGTGGTTCGTACGGCTGATTGTCGAGGTAAGGGAATATCTGCTGTTGGATGCAGTAGACGTGCGATTGCTCAACATCCGGCACACCTGGTTTAGCCCGCCCAGTAAATGGGTGGAATCCTTGCATCAGCAATTGGAAAATCAACACGGCTAGTCCGAATGCATCATGATTGGCGGTCCGGACTTCTTTGTTGAAATCCTTGCCCTGGAGCTCAGGCGATGTGTACTCGGGCATACCTACGATACAACGGTGAACAGTACCTTTGTCATCGGTTACTTGCATTGAGTCGCAATCGACAATAGTAATCAGGGCGTCATCGTTGAATAACGCGTTTTTGAAGTTGACGTCGCCAATCACGTAGTTTTTTTGGTGAATGGCCTCCATCGCAAGCGCCAAATTGCGCGCTGTACGGTAGAGATGTCGGTGATTGAGGTGCCCGTGTTGCTTTTTGCGTTGCTGTGGTTGGAGCAAGTCGTACAAGTCATCAGACTTGGGTAATTTGGGCATAATATAGCCCGCAAAGTTACGCCCGTTCATGACAATATCGATTGGCCAGGCGATTGATACGTGATTGAGGGGTGGTTTGCGCGTGGCATCTTCGGGTGGGTCGGCCACCATGGCGCGCACCTTATTGGCTAGTGCATGATTGAGTCGATGGGCATGATACATTTTGGCAACGAGCTGTGGCGCGCCTGCGATATCGTAGACGGCGCCCTCACCCCCTGCGCCGAGCTTTTTGCCGAGGGTAACAGATTTGCCTGATGCAGTGGTATATCGTGCCATGGATTGTTCTACCTAGCTAGGTTTGTGGATACCCGTTCACAATCAAATCCAACCGACCGGTCTCGGGATCGATAATTAACCCGTGTACTGGAATGTCAGCAGGGAGCATCGGGTGCCGACGAATAATATCGACCGTGTTACGCACACTCTCTTCGACGTTATCGAAACCGCGCAAAAAACCATCAACGTCGATGCCGCTGTAGCGCAATGTCGCTAATGTTTCCTCGCTGATGCTACGCTCCTTGGCGAGTGACAGGATTTGTTCAGGGTCGACCACCCCCATGCCACAGTCGTAGTGTGCGACCACACAAATCTCTTGCACTTGGAGCGCATAGACTGCTACAAGCAGACTGCGCATCACAGATCCCCATGGACTGGTGACAAGCGCTCCAGCGTTTTTGATGACCTTGGCGTCGCCGTTGCGCAAATCCATGGCCTTGGGGAGCAATTCAACCAGGCGCGCGTCCATACAGGTCAGGATGGCGAGTCCTTTGTTGGGGAACTTGCTGGTTTGCATGGGCTCGTAGGCCCGCGTCTCAACAAACGCCCGATTGTGCGAGAGTACGCTATCTAATACACCCAAAACACCCTCACATCATGCTACACAAATGTATCGTATATACATCCTCGTGTAGTATACCAACTTCGCTTTGCGCAGTGGTACCAAATAGAAGCGATGTCGAGCGTATCATAATGCCTGGGGCAAAGCTGTGGCATCGTGTTTGATGACAAGTACAAGTGTCATGTCATCGTCGCTTTTTTGGCGCAGCTTATCGCTGTCCAGGAGCTTACTTAAGCCATCACTTGCGTCTGCAAGTGTTGTTGCTGGGAATGCAGCTAGCCAACTAATGAGCGGTGTAAAAAATCCTGGGTAGGCGTCACCGGTTTTATAGTTGATACACATTGGTTGCACACCATCACTCAGTAAGGCAATGCCATAGAGTTGCTCTTTGTGGTGTTGATAGCGCAGGTGATTCTGATAGTCGCTACTCGTGAGTGGCACTGTCACATTGATGAATTCACCATTGTCGGGAGAGCTTAGCGTTTTGGCGCTCGTCGGAGTCAACATGCCAACCACGGCACCATCACCAATATGGAGGACATGCCATTCGTCAGGCGACAGGATTGCTACAAGTAATGTGCATGCGTAATCGCGCAGTTCATTTTGCTCGGTGCCGGCTAATGCCATTAGCGCGGTGCGTGACTCAGTGGCGGCTTGCATCATGACCGATTGCATGTCGATTTGTGGGAGAGCACCAGTCACTAATTGGCTAACCGATGCAAAAAAAGTCGGTGCAGGTGGTGTGATAGCCTGTGCGAGATATTCCACCACGTATTTACAGATAAATTTTGAACCGCGATCAGAGTATGTAGCCGAACCAAGTCCATCAGAGACGGCGATGATGACAGTGTCACCGACTTGCATGACATAATTGCTATCTTGACACGGCATTTTTGCCTGAATATGACCAGTGCCAATCACTGATGCACGTGCGATGCGCCATTCCATACGTCGTTACCCTTAGCTTTCAAAATACCGCCCACATCGTCTGATGCGGGCGGTGTGTGATAGGCGAACTATACCTGCGACCAGCTATCGGGTGACGAAAGCGGTACCTGTTGGCCTGGCTGTGATTGTGACACGGCTTTGAGGCTGGCTGATAACCAAACAAACAGCTCGCGGAAGTGCAAGCCCTTTAGTGACATCGGCGCACGCGATGAGAGTTGCTTGAGCACCTCCATGTCAGCACCCTCAACGCCCACAGCAAAGAACGCAATTCCTTTGTTGGCTTCGTCGGTCTTGATACGAGTCGCTGCAGCCTGCCATGCTGCACCGTCAGTTGGTGCGCCGTCCGTAATCAAGAACACCCACGGGCGATAGTATGGTGTACCGTTGTCCTTATACAGCTGTTTGCGCAAAGCCACTTGATCAAGTGCTTGTTGCAATGCGGCGCCGAGAGGTGTATCACCACTTGCTTGTAGGGCAGGTGGGGTGAAGTTGGCCGCCGAAATGAAGTCTTGGGTCAACTGGGCTGGGCCGAACGTCACAATGGCAATCTCAACACGTGATTGTGCCACACTATCACTTTGTAGTGCATTATGGAATTCGACAAGCCCCTGATTTAACTGGTCAATGCGTTCGCCGTGCATCGATCCCGATGTGTCAAGTACAAGCACACACGCCACACGTGGATCGGGATTGGTTGGATCAAATGATACATCTGGAATATTGGTCATGACTGAAGCTCCTTTGGCTTTAGAAAGTACGAATGTGGTACGAAGCAGAATGATTTATTGTTGCATGGAGTCATGATATCATATCTATGCAGTATTGCGTTACGCTGAGGGATTTGTGATTCATAAACTTATTCAATCAATCAAAGATTCAATAGCGCGTGCCCAACATATTGAGGCCGTGCGACAATCATTTGTGGCTGCGGTAGCCGATTTACACCTTGATGCCAAAGAAATTTCTGCTCTTCGTGCAGAGGTGTCACAACACCAACTGACCGCTGATGAGGTTCGCGAGATTGGCATGCATGTATTGCATGATGTCGCACAACGTATCAAACAAGACGGCATCGTGACCGATGGCGAAGTAACGCTGATGCAGCAGATTGTGCAACTCGCCCAAGTGCCATCAAATCAGTTGGGTGATATCATGGCAACTTTGTATGTTCAGCGCAAAATGTACGAAGTCAGCCAAGGCCGGTTGTCACCGATGCAGGTTGCCGGAGTCAATTTGCTTGCCGGTGAGCAGGCATATTGGAGTGAGCCTGTCACGTTAATTGAGGAGCGTGTCGTGCGGCGTGAGATGGTCGGGCGTAATCAAGGTGTGAGTATTCGGATTATGCGTGGGGTCTCGTATCGCGTTGGCGGTTCACGCGGTCAGTCGATGCCAGTTTACGGTGACGTGCCAGTGGCCACTGGAGACTTAATTTTGACGAATCAACGGGTGATTTTTAAAGGTGACAAAAAAAGCATTGCGCTCCAATGGCATGATGTGATTGGAATTGATCCGTATACGAATGCGATTACGGTGCACTCGGGTAAAGCCAAACAACCGCTACGGTTTTTCTATGTCCGAAATGAAAGCAGCGAACTTGTGGCCCAGATTGCCTCATATCTGATGAAGTAGTATTAGTCTATTTTTTGTTGACGTAATGCAACATCTGCTAATGTCGTTGCATCGAGAATGTCACTGATAGCTGTGCGCACATCATTCATGACAGCCCTGAGCTGACAAGTTGCTTCGTCGGGGCAGTTGCATGGCTCGTATGCGATCTGTGATACGCACTTGATTGGTGCCAACGGACCATCGAGGATGCGAATGATGCGCCCTAGGGTAATACTGTCGGCTGGCTTTGCCAAGCTGTAGCCACCACCGATACCTGATTTGCTATGGAGCAACCCGGCGTTTTTGAGGGCAAGCATGATTTGCTCCAAGAACTTAATTGGGATGTGTTCTTGTGATGCAATGGTTTTGAGTTGGACGACTTGATCATCGGCTGGTTGCCGAGCGAGTCGAATCATGGCGCGAAGGCCATATTCACCACGTTTTGATAAGCGCATAGTGTTGTGGTGCCATACCGCAGGTGCCTGCGGTATGGCGCTTCCTTTATGAAATTACAAGGTAATAGCTCGACCTGCCTCGGCGCTGCGATAAATGGCATCGACAATGTCGGTGACTTGGAGCGCTTGCTCGGCAGTTGCGTTGGGTTGCGTGCCAGTTTGAATGGCATTGACGAAGTCTGCAGCCTGACCAATACCAGGCTCGACGCCATCATCGGGCATCCAGTCAGGTTGCCAGCTCGTCAACATGTCGTACTGGGCTTTGTTGACTTTGAGTGGGAACACGTCAAGCCCGGCTTCGGTGCCAGATAAAGATACCGTCTCCTTGGTCTCAGGAACATTCAATGCCCATGAGCACTCGAGCAACATGGTAGCACCGTTCTCGAAGCGCACAAATGCTGCCACTTGATCCTCAACCGTGAATTCTTTGTAGTTCCACTGGCCCCACGGATTGACGTTGGGCTTGGTGCCGAGGTGTTGCGAGATGCTGGCCGTGACTTCGATTGGTTTGGGATTGCCCATCAAATACAATGCTGTGTCGAGTGTGTGTACGCCGAAGTCGATCATGGCGCCGCCACCTTGCATATGTTTGTGGACGAACGACCCCCACGATGGAATACCACGACGTCGCAGTGCATTGACACGCACCATATAGACATGACCAAGCTCACCGGCATCGATAATCTTTTTGGCGGCTTTGACTTGTGGGCGATGGCGATAGTGAAAGCCAATCGTCAATATCTTATTGTTTTGTTTGGCTGCTGCGATCATAGCACGACCCTCGGCAGGATCGAGTGCCATCGGCTTTTCGCAGAGGACGTTGATGCCGGCATTCAACGCATCAATCGTGGCGGGAGCATGGAATTTGTTGGGCGTGCAGACGACCACGCCATCCAATTGCTCTTTGGCAATCATCTCTTTGTAGTCGCTGTACAAGCTGGGAATGCCAAATTGCTCACCGGCTTGCTTGAGCGTTTCTGCTGCCAAATCAGCAGCAGCGACAATCTCTACATCTGGATGCTTGCTAAAGCTCGGCATGTGCCGATTACGTGCAATTCCGCCTGTGCCAATCATCCCAATACGCACTTTTGACATATACCCTCCATTGACAATGAAAAAGTATCGGAACGCTCCAATGAAACGCCGATTTACTCAGCCGAACGATATGTTGATGATCCAAACGCGAGGATTGGATAGAAGATGTATGGGAGAAATAACAAGCCAAGTGTAAATCCGACACTATGCCCAAATGAGCGTGATAACCCGTGTGTGATGCGCACACTAAACACAAACGTAATTATTGTGACAATACTACTCATGAATTGTAATGACGTTGTATTATTTGCATCGCCATCCTGCATATACGTCAAAATGATCTGGATGATACTTAAGCCTACGATGAGGTATCCCCACCATTGTGGTCGTTGAATAATGCGCAACATCACAAAAGTGTCGTAAATCGGGATAAGTGATTTCCAGCCAGCGTGCCCTGCTTTCTGAAAAACAATCCACCGGCAAATGGCTATGAGCAGCCAAAGTAGCAATCCAATTGCTGCAAATGCAATAACAACCAAAATATAGGCGGCTAGGAGCTCCAACAGCGAATCGAATTGCATCTATTTCCTCTTGTGTATCTGTGACCCTATTGTAACAAATATATGTGTGTGCAGTTATGCACATCGCTAACTTTTTTAATGTGCACAATTGTCATAAAATTGATACAAACTGTACTACAATAGCATACGTCGTGAGAAGGATAGCGCAGAGACGAGGATGTCGATGGATTTATCAATATTGGTGCAACCGGAGAGTATAATTACAATGTTGACATTGGCATTGCTCGATATCGTGTTGGGGCTTGTCATTGTATTCTCGCTTGACTCTGTGATTGCTGCTGTGGGCTTGGCTGATGAGCAGGTTATCATGGTGATTGCGATTGTACTTGCAGTGGGAGTGATGCTACTGTTTGTCAATTCGTTGAGTGCTTTTATCGAGAAGTATCCGACAGTCAAGATGTTGGCGTTGTCGTTCTAGTTGCTTATTGGTATGTCGCTGGTAGCCGAGGGCTTGCATTTCCACATTGATAAAGTATTTATTTACTGTGTGATGGTGTTCTCGGTGTTTGTTGAGTTGTTGAATATTCGATTGCGTGTGGGTACGCCGGTGCAACTGCACAAGCAGATGTAACGATAGTTCACAGGGATTACGTTCAATGGTGAAGCGTGAGTTGGGTAAAACTGGCGTGCAGGTATCGGTTATCGGTGCAGGTGATTTAGCAGACCGCACCTTGCCACTCGGTGAGTGTGTTGCGACGTTACAACGTGCTATCTCGTGCGGCGTTACTGTCATTGATACTGCCCCTGGTTATGAAGATGGTTTTTCTGAACAGGTTGTTGGCGCTGCCATTCAAGGTCGGCGCGATGATTTGTTCGTCATCACCAAAATTGACGATTTTGATCGACCGTTGACAGTGCAATTGCAAGAGTCGCTGGAGCGGTTGAAATGCCGTGTTGTTGATGGATATGTGTTTCATGGGTTGTCCGACTTGGAGATGTATCATCATCTCAACCGTCCCGGTGGTGAGTTTGACGAGCTGACTGACCTTAAGGCACGTGGCTTAGTACGATTTGGAGGTATCTCTTCGCATCATCCCGATGTGCTTCGACAGGCGATTAGCGATGGGCGTTGTGACATAGCCATGTTCCCAGTTGGTGCGTTTGTTGACCGGCGTTATATCGATGAGACATTGCCGTTGTGTCGCGCGCGTGGTGTCGGCAGTATCTGCTTCAAAACCTTCGGCGCCGGTAAGCTGGTAACTGATACCGAGGGGTATGGCCGCCCCGTAGTGCAACGCCCACGTGGAAAGTTATCGACTGGTGGTATTGATGCGCCACTCTCCGCTACATTGTTAACAGTGGCAGAATGTGTGCATTACACACTCACAGTGAACCCCGATGTCGCCTTGCTTGGTATGAGTTTTGTCAACGAACAAAAGCAAGCATTCGCTGCACTTGAGTCGTTTGTCCCCCTTGATGCCACTCAGATGCACGATATCGAGGCTCGCGCCGTGTTGGCCCGTGCTGGCAAAGGGCCATGTTGGTGGAATCCTGATCCAAACGTGTAGATGTGGGTGTGTGCCGGGTGAGCGTGGGCTTGCCCGGTTTTTTTATTGGAGTGTGCTTAACATGAACACGATACGCGCGAAAATTCATGCCGACTTTGTGGCGGCCGTGATATTAACCGTCATTGTGCCACTGATGTTGCTGGCGCGAAGTGTGTTGAATAAATCATTCCGCCATCAGGTGCTGCCGTTGCTTGTATACTGG
>Ga0315902_10013808_pt1 | contig 10431 bp, 8 predicted proteins | sample LakEriMetagenome_9_FD_203523 | JGI IMG/M metagenome (GOLD analysis project Ga0315902, IMG submission 203523) | Freshwater fungal communities from buoy surface, Lake Erie, Ohio, United States - Buoy 12 MA117 | ecosystem: Environmental > Aquatic > Freshwater > Lake > Lake biofilm | place: USA...
CCCGGTGCAGCCCGATGAGCCGGGGCAGCACCCACGTGCCGCCGAAGTCGGGCGTCAGGCCCCGTCGGGTGAAGATCTCGGCGAAACGGGCGTTGTCGGACGCCACGATCAGGTCGCAGCCGAGCGCCAGGTTGCACCCCGCCCCGGCGGCGACGCCGCGGACCTTGGCGATCGTCGGCTTCGGCATCCGGTGCAGCGCCAGGGGGATCTGGTTGATCCACTGCATCGTGAAGGTCATGTGCTCGCCGCCGGCGAACACGCCGCCGCCGCTGAGGTCGGCCCCCGAGCAGAAGTCGCCGCCGGCGCCGGTCAGCACCACCACCCGGTCCTCGGGGCGTTCGCCGATCTCGAGCAACGTCTCGAGCAACTCGGCGAACAGCTGCCGGCTCATGGCGTTCTTGACCTTGGGCCGGTCGAGGGTGATGGTCACCACGCCGTCGGCCCGTTCGATCTGCAGGGTCTCCACGCCCGCCGACCGTAGCCGGGCCGGCACCCGCCCGGCCTGGCGAAAGCCTCACGACCGCTCATGCGCTGTAGCGGTCGATGCGGGCGATGATCCGGCCGACGTCGACCCGGTTGGCCTCCAGCCAGCGGTACGCCTGCCGCTGGGCGGCGGCGACCTCGATCTGCGAGGCCCCGTTGCGTCGCCGCCACCAACCAGCGGCGTCGGCGGCATAGATCAGGCCGGCGATCGGGCGGGCCCGGCGGATGGCGGCGAGGGCCTCGGTGTTGTCCCAGCCGTCGAGCAGCATGGCGGCGTAGGCCATCGACGGCCCCCGGTTGACCCCCATGTGGCAGTGCACGACGACCTTGGCCCCCGGCTCGGCCAGGGCGGCGGCGATCGCTGCGGTGCCGGCGTCGAACCAGGTGTCGTCCCGCTCCCGGCCGTCGTCGTCGGTGGCGACCCGGTGGTACGTGATGCCCGGGGCGTGGTGGGCGACGAACGCCCGGTCGTCGCCGACCTCGTAGTCGGCCCGCACGTCGACGATGTGGGTCACCCCGGCGGCCACCCACTCGGCGAGCTGGGCCAGGGCCTTGGTCCCGTGGTGGTGCAGGTCGCCGCACAGCAGCAGCTGGTCGGTGACCGGGCACAGCCGGCGGTGCCACCGCTCCGGGTGGGACGGGGTGCTGCAGGTGGCGGTGGTACGGGCGGTAGGGGCGATGTGGGTGGTGCTGGTCGCGGTGGTCATGGCGGTTCCCTTCCGGTGGTGGCGGGTCAGGCGTGTGCGCTGACCCTCCTCCCCTTCCGTGGGAGCCGTGACAAGCTCGGCCGCCGCCCCGGCGCCGCCGGGCGCCCGGGCTCAGCGCAACCGGGCGATGACCTGCTCGCCGAACCGGCCGAGCAGCTCCTCGGGATCGGTGACGAAGGCCGAGGCGGGCACCACGATGCGCGTGACACCGGTGGCGGCGAGCTCCTCGACCGCCCGCAACGGCTCGTCGCCCAGCGCCCCCGGGCAGCCGGTCATGAACTGCAGCGCACCCGGATCACGTCCGGCCTGCTCGGCGGCGCGTCGTGCCTCGTCGAAGAGCGGCACCAGGTCGACGGCGGCGCCGGTGGCGGGGAAGAACCCCTCGGCCAGGCGTCCGGCCCGGCGGGCCGCCGCCCGGGAGTGTCCGCCGACGATGATCGGCAGGGGCCGCTGACGCGGCTTGGGGTTGCAGCTCATCCCGGCGAAGCGCACCGTCTCGCCCTCGAAGGAGGCGTCGTCGGCGGCCCAGAGCACCCGGATCGCCTCGAGGTACTCATCGGTACGACGGCCGCGATCGTCGAACGACACGCCGAGGGCGTCGAACTCCTCGCGGAGCCACCCCACCCCGACGCCGAGCTCGATGCGTCCACCCGAGAGGACGTCGAGGGTGGCGACCTGCTTGGCGAGGACCAGCGGGTTGCGCTGGGGCAGGACGAGCACACCGGTGACGAGGCGGAGCGTCGAGGTGTGGGCGGCGACGTGGGCCATCCAGATCAGCGGGTCGGGCAGATCGGTGTCGGGCCCGCCGGGCAGACGGCCCGACGGCGAGTACGGGTAGACGCTGGCGTACTCGGTCGGCCAGACGACGTGCTCGACGGTGAGCAGCGACTCGAAGCCCGCGGCCTCGGCCGCCCGTGCCAGGCGCACGGATTCCTCCGGGCCGGGACAGAGCAGGTTGGCGAAGTGCAGGGCGACGTTCACAGGCCGAGCAACCGGAAGGCGTGGCTGCGTTGCCCGGTGCGCAGGGCGTGCTCGATCCACAGCATGGCGAGCGGCTCGGTGAGTCGTGCGGCCCGCAGGTCACCGCAGTCGTGCACCGCCCAGCCCAAGGCGGCGGCGAGACCGGCCACGACCGAACGGGCGTCGGGGTCGTCGCCGGCGACGAACATCGTCGGCGGTCCGCCCGGCACGTCGGGGTCGACCATGAGCTCGAAACCGACGGTGTTGAACGCCTTGACGACCCGGGCACCGGGGGCGAACCGTTGCACCGTCTCGCCGCCCGAGTCGCCGTGGCCTACCGCCAACTCGAGCCGGTCGGTGAAACGCAGCGGGTTGGTGACGTCGACGAGCACCTTGCCGTCGAGATTGCCCGGCCCCACCGCAGCGAGGGCCTCGGCGACACCGGACCACGCCGTGGCGAGCACGACCAGTTCGGCCCCGGCAGCGGCGGACGCCAGGTCGTCGACGGCCACCCCGGTCTCCGCCGACCAGACACCGAGCTCGGGCCGGGACGGTTCCCTCGTCGCCAGGGTGACGTCGTGGCCCTTGGCCTGCAGGCCCGACGCCAGGGTCCGCCCGACGTTGCCCGATCCCATGACGGCGATCCTCATCGGATCCTCCCCTGTCGACGTCACCATAACGATGCAGCATCGTATTGGAATGCTCGATGATCGACAAGGGCGGACGGGCCGGTACCGTTGGGCGATGGCCATCGAGAGGGTCACCGCCGGCCGGCCGAGAGATCCCGACATCGACGCCGCCGTGCTCGCCGCGGCCCGTCGCCACCTCGCGGCCCACGGCTACGAGGCGCTGTCGGTGGCCGCTGTCGCCGAGGAGGCGGGCACGACCCGGCAGGCGCTGTACCGGCGGTGGCCGGGCAAGGCCGATCTGGCCACGGCGGCCATCGCCAGCCTGTCCCGGGCGGACAGCCGGCCCGACACCGACGACCCCTACGCCGATCTCGTCGCCGAGTTGCGGGCGTTCCACGCCGGGGTGACCCGACCCAACGGCATCAGCATGGTCGGTTCGATGTTGCAGGACGGGACCGACCCCGACCTCCTCGCCCTCTACCGGGAACGCATCGTGACGCCGCGGCGCCGGCGCCTGCGCCACATCCTCGACCGGGCGATGGCGGCGGGCCTGCTCGCACCCGACGCCGACCTCGACCTGGCCGTGGCGGCGTGCACCGGGACGCTCTACGCACTGCACCTCACCGGCCGCCGCGTCCCGAGGAGCTGGCCGTCCCGCACCGCCGCCTTCGTCTGGCGCGCCGCAGGCGGCGTCGAGCCGACCGGCACGTCCGCCGAGTCGACGTAGGGGTCGAATCGACGTCGAATCGACCCCTAGGTGTTGCGACCACCCGGGCCGACGGGCGCCGAACCGGGCACGCCTCGCAAATGGACGCCCGGAGAGCCGCGCTGACGTCAGGGCCTCGAAAGCGCCGAGGTGAGCGGTGGCAGGAAGGGACTACGACCCCGGGACCGGCACCGGCTTCCGTGATCATCGGCACGGTCCCGTTCGGCCTTTATCGAAAGGCTCGTGACCCGAGCCGATCGACTCAATCCTTTAGCTCCACACCGCCCACGCCGACAATCTTGTCGTACGTTGCGCTTACGGCGTACTTCCGGACCGGACACGACTGGCGTCCGGACCGTGGCGGAAGGAGGCACCCGTGCACTCATGGTTCAAGCGGGCCGGAGCAGTCATCCTCGTGTCAGGTTCGGTGCTCCTCGGCGCCGTCGACCCGGCGACGGTGGAAGCGACCACGTCGACCGCACCCGCCCCCGCTTCCTCTTCCACGACAGCCTCTGCGCCGACGAGCACGGTCGTCGAACCTTTCTCCAGTCTTCCCTCCACATTGACCTCCGCAGCGCCGTCCTCCTCCACGCTTGCGTCATCCACGACGGCGTCCGCTGCGGCAGGATCCTCCACGACAGGTGCACCGGTGCCGGCGGGCGCGGCATCCGAGGCCGAGCCGGCGTCGGCTCCGGAGAGCGCCACGTTCGCCCCGGCGTTGGCCGCCGGGGGCGGGCACACCTGCACGGTCCGGGCCGCCGGGACGGTCAAGTGCTGGGGCTTCAACGCCTACGGCCAGCTGGGCAACAACTCGACACTGAACTCGAAGGTCGCCGTCCCCGTGGTCGGCCTCTCCGGTGCGGTCGCCCTCGCCGCCGGCAACGCACACACCTGTGCGCTGCTCGGTGACGGCACCGTGCGGTGCTGGGGTCAGAACAACCTCGGGCAGCTCGGAACCGGCACCTTCGTCGACTCCCGGGTTCCGGTTCCGGTCGGCGGGCTGACCGGTGCGGTCGCCATCACGGCCGGCTACGCCCACACCTGCGTCCTGCTCGCCGACGGCACGATCCGCTGCTGGGGCTTCGGCGGGGCCGGCCAGCTCGGCGACAAGACGACCAACGACTCGCCGGCGCCGATCACCGTCACCGACATCACCACCGCCGTCGCGGTGAGCGCCGGTGCGGCCCACACCTGTGCCGCGCTCGACGACGGCACCGCCAAGTGCTGGGGCATGAACAACTTCGGCCAGCTCGGCGACACCACGATCTTCAACACGACGGAGCCCGGGGCGGTGTCCGGCCTCGCCGACGTCGCCGGTATCGCCGCCGGGTTCGCCCACACCTGTTCCGTGGCGGCCGCCGGAGCGCTGCAGTGCTGGGGTGCCAACGGCTACGGCGAGCTCGGCGACACCACCCTCGACGACGCACTCGCACCCACCGCCGTCGTGACCCTCACCGGCGCCGCCGCCGTCACCGCCGGCTACGGCCACACGTGCGCACTGCTCGACGCCGGCACCGTGCGCTGCTGGGGTCGCAACAGCTCCGGCCAGGTCGGCAACAACGGTCTCGGTGACGCCACCTCGCCCCAACCCGTGGGCGGCCTCGTCAACGTCGTCGCCATCGCCGCCGGCTTCGGTCAGTCGTGTGCCCTGCAGAGCAACGGTGTGGTCAAGTGCTGGGGCTGGAACCTGTACGGCCAGCTTGGCAACAACTCCCTGCGCGACTCGCGGGTCCCGGTCACCGTGGCGGGCCTCGTCGGCCCGGTCGGCGTGACCACCGGGTTCGCCCACAGCTGCGCGGTGCTCGGATCGACCCGGGTCAAGTGCTGGGGCGAGAACGAGTACGGGCAGCTCGGCGACGGTTCCGACGACGATGCGGAAGAGCCCGTGACGGTCCGTTCCTTCACCGGTGCGGTCACCGTCAGCGCGGGCACGGCCCACACGTGTGCCCTGCGCTTCGACGGCACCGTTCGCTGCTGGGGTCGCAACGGTTCCGGCCAGCTCGGCAACAACACCACCGTCAGCTCCAGGCGTCCGAAGCCGGTGACCGGTCTCACCGGCGCCACCGCCGTCGAGGCCGGCAACGCCCACACCTGTGCCGTGCTCGGCGACGGCACCGTGCAGTGCTGGGGCATGAACAACCAGGGTCAGCTCGGCAACGGCACCACCACCCGCTCGACCGTCCCCGTCACCGTCACCGGCATCGCCGGTGCGACGGCGGTGAGCGCCGGGATGCTGCACAGCTGCGCCCTGCTCGGCGACGGCACCGTGCAGTGCTGGGGCCGCAACGGCTACGGCCAGCTCGGCAACGGCACCACCACCACGTCGACCGTTCCCGTGCCCGTGACCGGCATCACCGGTGCGGTCGCGATCACCGCCGGCGGCACGCACACCTGCGCACTGCTCGGCGACGGCACGGTGCAGTGCTGGGGCTACAACGACTTCGGGCAGCTCGGCAACGGCACCACCACCCGCTCGGCCGTCCCGGTCACGGTGACCGGCATCAGCGGCGCAGTCGCCGTCAGCGCCGGTTACGGGCACACCTGCGCCCTGCTCGCTGAGGGGGGCGTCCGGTGCTGGGGGCTGGGCCGGTACGGCCAGCTCGGCAACGGCAGCACCAACAATCGCAAGCTTCCCGTCGCCGTGCGATCGATCGGCAACGTGATGGCGATCAGCGGCGGGGCCGGCCACACCTGCGCCCTGCCGGCGACCGGTTCGGTGCGGTGCTGGGGACGAAACGAGGAAGGCCAGCTCGGCAACGACGACGACGACGACTCGAAGGTCCCGGTCCGCGTCGTGGGGATCTGACCCGACCGGGCTCAGCGTCGCAGCGTCGCGGCGAAACCCTCGAGCGTCCGGACGAGGCCCCTGGCGACGGTCGCCGCCTGGGGGTTCGCCAGGGGGTGTTCCGAGCGGGCCCTCCAGCGGCCGATCCGCGTGAGCACCTCCTGCCAGAGCACCTCGGGCTCGGCACCGGTCAGGCCGAGCCGCGCCGCAGCATCGCCGGGGGCCAGGAGCTGCTCGGCCTCGGCGACGGCACGCTCGTCGAGCTCGGTGTCGCCCCGGCGCAGCGCCAGCAGCAGGTCGAGCTCGACGAGCTCGTGCGCCCCGGCGCGGAGCGACTCGAGCTCGCGACGCAGCCCCTCGGCTGCGTCCGCCCAGCCCGGGGACACGGCCAGGACCTGCCCGAGCGACGTCACGGCCGAGCGCAGCTTCAGCAGATCCCGGCGGGCTGTGAACGACTCGCCGAGCAACTGGACGAGGTCGTCGAGGCCGCTGAGGCGGCGAAGCTCGTCGGCGAGGCCCCGGGCCCCGAGATCGGGTCGAGCGCGCAGGACCGACCGGCCCAGACGGACACCGTAGATCCCGAACCGGTCGAGCAGGATCCGGCGTTCGTCGTCGGACAACCCGCACGAGAAGCCCTCGGGTCCCCGGAACCGGTCGACCGACAGCAGCAGCTCCGCCGCCTCGTCCTCGGCCAGACCGGCGAGTCGCCGGATCGCCTGGTACTCGGCCTCGGTGAGCGTGCTCGCCGCCTCGGCGACGAGCCCGGCGAGGGGGACCACCGTCTGGCACAGGCGGCGGATCGCCGGGTCGCGGGCCGTGCGGGCGGCGATGGCGGCCGCCGAGGCGAACGCCTCGACCCGGCCGCCGACGATCTCGTCAGCCCTGGCCAGGACCCCGATGGCGTTGACCGGCGAGGCGGACCCGCCGTCGTGGTCGTGGAACGCCTCGAGGAAGGCCACGTCGTCGCGGTGGACGTGCTTGGTCAGGTACAGCACGGCGTCCGCAGGCGACCCGGTCGGTTCCTCGTCGTCGCCGGCGAGGAACCGGGTCGTCCGCCGGCCGATCCCCGACAACGACCCGATGCCGGGCGTGTCGATGATCGTCATCGCTCGCAGCGTCCGGTTCGGCCACTCGACCACGAGGCGCTCGATCGACTCCTCGTCGAGACCGGCGAGGTCGATGCTCACCCCGAGGCCCTCACGGTGCAATGGAACGGCCGCACGCCCGCCGTCGCGCAACTCGGCAGTGGCACCGTAACTCCGCCCGTTCTCGTACCAGGTGACCACCCGTGTGCACTCGCTGGCGTCCGTCGGGGCCATCGCCTCGCCGACGAGGGCGTTCAGCAACGTCGACTTCCCGCTCTTGGCCCGGCCGGCGATGGCGACGCGCAGCGGCTCGTCGATCCGCCTCCGCATGGCGTGCACGCGATCGTGCGACGCGACGTCGCCGGCCGCGAGCGCTGCCGCCGCGGTACGAACGGCGAGGTCGTCGAACCAGGTGACGTGGACCGACGGCTCGCCGGTCATCGCGACCCCTCGAGGAGGCCACGGGCGCGTTCGTCGAGCGCGGCGAGCCGGCGCAACTCCGCGTCGAGATCGGCGACACGGGCCTTGGCCGCCTCGGGATCGGTGCTGCCCGAACGCCGGGCCGACTCGAGCAGCTGCGCCGCCTGCCGTTGCTGCGACGCGACGACGTCCGAGAAGTGGTCGCGCAGGGCCCGTTGCGCAGCCCGTACCGTCTCCCGGTCCTCGCGCCGGCATGCGGTGCCCAGGTCGTCGACGAATCGCCGGGCGCTGGCCCGCGCCGCCGAGCGCCGCTGGGCGAGTTGTCGGGCCCGTTCGTCGCGCAACCCCCGTGCGCCGAACAACAACCCCAGACCGGCCATCGCCGGTCCGACCAGCGCGACGCCGGTCATCGAGCCGACGAAGGCGAACAGCGTGACGCCGCTGTAGGACGAACGCAGCAGGGTGAGCGCCTGGGCGTGGACTCGTGGCCGCCGGAGATCGGCGGGCCGGTTCGGGGCCCCGACGGGCACGGCCCGGTCGGACGCCGGCAGTTCGGAGGGCACCTGGTCGGTCTCGACGAGTTCGACCAGCGTGGTGACGGCGTGCACCAGCGAGTCGTGCCGGAACGTCTCGTGGGCGCGGATCATGTCCGCCGACTCCGCCGACAGCCACCGCTCGAACTCGTCCCACTCCGTCGCCGGTTCCAGCGTCTCGAGCCGCTCGTCGCACGAGGCGGTGATCGTCCGGACCCGTTCGCGGAGGTCGTCCTCGATCGCTGCGACCTTGTCGGCGAAGAGGTCGCCGAAGCGTTGCGGCCAGCGCGACGCTCGCACCCTGACCGCTTCGACCGTGGCCGTCGCATCGGCGAGCCGGGCGGCCCGTGCCGTCGGATCGGCAGCGTCGGCCAGCGCCGCTCGTTCGTTGCCGAACTGCTCGACCAACTCGTGCACGACCTGGCGGACCGCTGCCGCGGCGTCGCGTGCGGCCGATGCAGCCGTCGGGGTGACGACCTCGTCGAACAGCCAGGCCAGGAGCGCTCCGAGTCCCGACTCGCGGACCAGGGCATCGTCGCCACGTTCGACCGCGCAGCGGGCGAGCACGGCGCTCGCCGGGAGCACCGGCAACGCCAGCCCTGCCTCGTGCAGGTGCTGCTCGTCGAGACGGGCGATGGTCTGCCAGTTCGGGTGCAGGTCGATCTTGGTCTCGACGACGGCGAGCCGTGGACAGCGGCCGGCGATCTCCTGCAGCAGGCCGAGCTCGGCTGCGGTGAGCTCGGCGGCGGCGTCGGTGACGAAGAGCACGGCGTCCGCCGACGGCAACATCGCCATGGTCGCCGCCCCGCGCAGCCCCCGCAACCCACCGGCACCGGGCGTGTCGACCAGGACGAGCCCGGCGGCGAGCAACGGGCTGTCGACGCGCACGTCGGCGGCACAGACCTGCTCACCGGGAGCGAGCACACCCGGCGGCGGTTCGGCACCGTCGGTCGTCCACATCGGCAGTCGGTCCGGATCGATGGGCACCCGCCGCACGGCCGGGGCGCCGTCGGCACCGCCTTCCGCAGCGACGGCGATGATCTCCGCCCGGCGGTCCGTGGCCCACCCCACACGGATCGGGACGGCCGTGGCGACACCCTCGTCGGTCGGGCAGACGTGACGGCCGACGAGGGCGTTCAGCAACGTGCTCTTGCCGTGCTTGAACGCCCCCATGACGAACACGGTCACCGACAGCGCCCCCAGCCGCAGCTGGGCCTCCTCCACGGTCGCGTCGAGATCGGGCCGCCCGTAGGCCGTCGCGGCGCGCCGGGCCAACGCCAGCACCGACGCCAGGCGTTCGTCCGCTAGCTCGACCACGTGCGCCCGACCTCCCCGGTCGCAACGTAGCAGCCACCTCGCAGCCCACCGGTTGTGCGGGCGTCGCACTCACCACACCGACAACCATACGCGAAATGATTGACACGAATTGAGATAGGTAATTTGCTGTTCGCATGTCACAGCCGCACGCCACACTGCACGACGAGTACGCGCCATCGCCGATCGCAGTCGAGGACTGCCCGATCTGCGACCTGACCGAAGCCGACGGCTGCCCGGCGTGCGACGCCACCGGCGCCCTGGTCATCAAGGTCGCAGACGGTCCCCCGTTCTCGGGCACCGACTGATCGTCCCGTTCTCGCCCGTTCCTTCCCCGCCCCGTCGCCCGACTCCAGCACCCACCTCCCGAAAGGCTCCGCCGTGACCGAACCCACCACTGCACCGACCCCGATCACCGTCGCGCACGGCGACGGCATCGGACCCGAGATCATGGACGCCACACTGCGCATCATCGAGGCCGGCGGCGCCAACCTCGCCATCGAGACCATCGAGATCGGCGAGGCCGTCTACAACCGGGGCCTCAACGCCGGCATCGAACCGTCCGCCTGGGAGTCCCTGCGCCGCACGAAGGTCTTCCTCAAGGCGCCGATCACCACACCGCAGGGCGGCGGCTTCAAGAGCCTCAATGTGACGGTGCGCAAGACACTCGGCCTCTACGCGAACGTCCGGCCCTGTCTCAGTTACTCGCCGTACATCGCCACCAAGCACCCCGGCATGAACGTGGTGATCATCCGGGAGAACGAGGAGGACCTCTACGCCGGGATCGAGCACCGCCAGACGGCCGACGT
>Ga0315902_10013809_pt1 | contig 10430 bp, 4 predicted proteins | sample LakEriMetagenome_9_FD_203523 | JGI IMG/M metagenome (GOLD analysis project Ga0315902, IMG submission 203523) | Freshwater fungal communities from buoy surface, Lake Erie, Ohio, United States - Buoy 12 MA117 | ecosystem: Environmental > Aquatic > Freshwater > Lake > Lake biofilm | place: USA...
CGTTTATGTTATTTAATTTCAATGCATCAACAATATCTTTTTGTTCCAACAACATTGTTTCTTTTGGTACTAATCCAACTAACTTTAATGATTCTAATGTTTGTGGATTGCTCATTGCATTTAATAGCTTTGCGGGTGATGGTCTACCATTTGCAATAATTTCTGCTTGAATTTCCCGACCAATTGTCACTGTAAATTCATTGTTTGCATTTGCTTCAAACATTTGGTCGTCTGTATAACCAGGAATTCTGGTGGGTTCAACTATTGTATATAATTCAGCTATTAGTTTCTCCAATATCTTTATTTCTTGACGGTTTAATTCAAATGCATGTTTTTGATCATCCAAATGTGATTCCAATTCTAAAATTTCTGCTTCCAAATTCAATATTACATGCGGTAATGCTGGTAATTCTTTCAAATGTTTTAGTTCTGCTAATTTAGCTTTATATTTTAAATCTGCAACTTGTTCCAAAACAGCTGCTCTTTTTCTACCCACAAGAAAACCTTTTAATGTTTTTAACTTTTCCCACGGGGTACTGCCTATAACTTGATAACGATAATTAAACTCCGAATTTAGATTTGATGCCATATGTTTGTTTAATATATATAGTTTATGTTGTTGAATAACCAGCTGCTGCTAAAAGTCTTCTAGAGGTACCTACTCCTAATGTGTCATTAGCAACTACGCCTGTATTACTTACTAAGTTCACCATAGATAATTCGGTACTAGTATAACCATAACCAAAAATAGCTTTATCTACACCATATCCAGCGGCCGCTAATTGTGATCTAGCTGTACCAACGCCAGTTGTATCATTAGCAACCACTCCAACGTTTGATACTAAATTAGTTATAGATACATTTACGCTAGTTAAACCATAACCAAAAATAGCTTTATCATTTCCATATCTAGCTGCACGTAAATCTCTTCTAGCGGTTCCTACGCCTGTTGTATCTGTAGCTACAACGCCTGTGTTACTTACTAAATTTGTTAATGATACATTTGCACTAGTATAACCATAACCAAATATAGCTTTATCAGTACCGTATCCAGCTGCTGCTAAACTAGCTCTAGCACTACCTACGCCAGTTGTATCTGTCGCAACTACACCTGTATTACTTACCAAATTTGTTAATGATACATTTGCACCTGTTGTGCCATAACCAAATATAGCTTTATCGTTTCCATATCCAGCAGCAGCTAATGCTTCTCTAGCAGTACCTACGCCAGTTGTATCTGTCGCAACTACACCTGTATTACTTACCAAATTTGTAATAGATGTATATGCAGAAGTCGCCCAACCATAACCAAATATAGCTTTATCCACACCATATCCAGCGGCCGCTAATTGCCATCTAGCGGTACCTACACCTGTAACATCATTCGCAACTACACCTGTATTACTTACCAAATTAGTCATAGAGTAACCAACACCGCCAATATAACCATAACCAAATATAGCTTTGGTTGTATTATTTGAAGTAGGTATTAAATAACTCGCTGATAAAGCATTTCTCGCATAACTGCTAGTAACACTAACCTTTGTATAATCAAGCACATTCACATACACTCTACTAACACTACCACTCAATGATCCACTACCAACAATAGGTTGATTTGGATATGTAAGTCTTGTTAGTTTAAGTGAACTATCACTCAACTTCTGCACACCATAATCCACATATTTATCATCAATACCACCAACCAATCCCACATACTTTGTAAGCACTTGATTTCTTGAATTTGGAAATGGTGCATTTGGCGGTGTAAAATTAGCGGTATATCTCGCAACACCTTTTGTTATTCTTAATTCATCTAGATATCCATTTAAAACTGTATTTGTTGAACCCAGAAGGTTTGCTCCTATTTCCAAAGGCGCCGTACCATTATATAACGTTCCGGAAATAGATTGTGTTGTGCCTTGTTGAACGCCGTTGACCCAAAAATATATATTTGTAGAACTTCTTACGCATGCAATGTGATACCATTGACCAACATTGGGAGTCCAATTTACACCTAAATTTGTGTTAGAAGTTCCGTTAGTTGAATAAGTTAAATATAATTGATAAGTTCCAGCAGCATTATATAAATAAATAAAATAAGAATTATTACTTGATGCCCATTTTGATATTATGGTGGAGTAATATCCATTAGAAGATGGTAATGTTACAAAATAAACAAATGATTCTAATGTAAAATCCGAACTACCTAATTCAAATGCATTGTTATCTGGTATTAACAAATAATCATTTGTACCATCAAAATATGCACTTGCTCCTCCAAATTTATATTGTGAAGTGCTTAATTTAGCGTCACCGCTAGAAGTGATTGCAAAATTATTTCTGCTATTATCAATAAATCTTCCCGCAGGATTTATACTGTCAAAATGACACAACAAGCTACAACTATTGTAGTACTGATCCAAAGTTGCCGCATCCCATTCTTCAACCACATTTACATTCCACTTGTTGCTACTCAAACTTAAACCTGTAATAGTATTTGTACTACCCGAGGTTACATTGGTCCACAATGTTTGATTAGCAATACTGCCAGTTTGAACTGATCCACCACCGCCGCCACCTCCACTTGAATTCAAAGCATAACTCGCGGTCAAAGCTCTTCTTGAATAACTGCTAGTACCAAAGAAGCCAACTGCATTTCTTCTGCTACTAGTAAATTGACTGCCGCTTATGTTACCTTGAACGTGTAATTTAGCACTTGGATTAGATGTACCAATACCAACGCTACTAGCACTCACAACCAACGCATTGGTACCATAAGCACCAGCAACCATTCTGTTATTGCTAAACACTTCCAATATTGGAAAACCAGCTATGGTATTTACACTAAATAAACTTCCGCTCAAATTATCAGTGACTTCAAACAATGTGCCACTGCCACCATCTACCTTTAACACACTTGCATTGCTTCCACTTCTATATACCTGTAATCTAGATACCAAACTACTTGAAATAGCACCTATACCAATAAAAGCAGATCCACTTTCAAAAATAGGAGTAAATGTTTGTCCCACCGCAGAAGCATTATTATACTTAACAAATCTATTGGTTGTACCCGCACCAATAGCACTTGTTTTGCTAGCAGTTATAGGATAGGTACTACCAGTTCTTAATGTACTACCACCACCCCCACCACTAGCATTCAACGCATAACTTGCAGTCAAAGCTCTTCTAGCATAACTTGCAGTACCTAAGAAACCTATAGCATTTCGTCTGCTTGATGTAAATTGACTCCCACTTACGTTGCCTTGTATATGTAGTTTAGCACTTGGAGTTGTGGTACCAATTCCAACGCTACTAGCACTCACAACCAACGCATTGGTACCATAAGCACCAGCAACCATTCTATTGTTACTAAATACTTCCAATATTGGAAAGCCTGCTATGGTATTTACACTAAATAAACTTCCGCTCAAATTGTCAGTAACTTCAAATAAAGTACCACTGCCGCCATCTACCTTCAACACACTCGCATTACTTCCGCTACGGAAAACTTGTAATCTTGATACTAGACTAGTTGAGATTGGACCCACGCCAACAAAAGCAGATCCACTTTCAAAGATAGGAGAAAAAGACTGACCAACTGTAGTTGCGCCTGTGTATTTAGCCAATCTATTGGTTGTACCACTTGATACTGTGCCGCTTCCTCCACCACCGGCACTAGCCAATGCATAACTGGCAGTAATCGCTCTTCTGGCAAAACTACTGGTGATTGGATAGGTACTACCAGTTCTCAATGTAGTACCACCACTACTCGCATTTAATGCAAAACTCGCAGTTAAAGCTCTTCTAGCATAACTTGCAGTGCCTGAGAATCCAACGGCGTTTCTTCTGCTACTAGTAAACTGACTTCCACTTATATTACCTATAACTTGTAGTTTGGCACTTGGAGTTGCGGTGCCAATACCAACTCTACTTCCACTTATAACCAAATCGTTTGCAGCATATTTACCAGCGACAATTCTATTATTGCTAAATACTTCAAATATAGGTAAACCCGTTATATCATTTACGTTAAATAAACTACCACTTAGATTATCAGTAACCTCAAACAATGTGCCACTACCACCGTCTACTTTTAGTACACTCGCATTGCTTCCACTACGATAAACCTGAAGACTTGATACCAAGCTGCTTGTTACACCTATACCAACAAAAGCAGATCCACTCTCATATATTACAGCAGAACTACCAACTGTGGTTGCGCCTGTATATTTAGCCAATCTATTGGTTGTACCACTTGATACTGTGCCACTTCCCCCTCCACCACCGGCACTAGTCAATGCATAACTGGCAGTAATCGCTCTTCTGGCAAAACTGCTTGTAATTGGATAAGTGCTACCTGTTCTTAGTGTGCTACCACCGCTACTTGCATTTAGTGCGAAACTTGCAGTTAATGCTCTTCTAGCATAACTTGAAGTACCCAAGAAACCTACAGCATTTCTTCTACTGGAGGTAAACTGACTTCCGCTTATGTTTCCTATGACTTGTAGTTTGGCACTTGGAGTTGCAGTACCAATACCAACTCTGCTACCGCTTATAACCAAGTCATTTGCAGCATATTTACCAGCAACAATTCTGTTGTTGCTAAATACTTCAAAGAGTGGCAGACCAGTGATGTCATTTACATTGAACAAACTGCCGCTTAAGTTGTCGGTGACTTCAAACAATGTGCCACTACCACCGTCTACTTTTAGTACACTTACGTTACTTCCGCTGCGGTAAACTTGCAATCTTGATACCAAGCTACTTGTTACACCTATGCCAATAAAAGCAGATCCACTTTCATATATTGGAGTACTTGTTGCACCAAGAGTACTTGCAGTTGCAAATTTAACCAATTGATTTGTTGTACCAGATACTGATACGCTAGTACCACTACTTCCACTTGTGCCAGAAGCACCTGAAGATCCACTAGTGCCTGGACTACCCACACCACTTGTTCCGCTACTACCGGCTGTTGCACTAGTACCACTACTACCACTGGTACCAGAAGCACCACTAGATCCGCTTTGTCCACTACTGCCACTGGTGCCATTTACACCACTTGTACCACTAGATCCAGTTCCGCCGCCGCCCATTATATAACTTGCAGTTAATGCTCTTCGTGCGTAACTGCTTGTGCCATTTAGTGAACCTGTGAAGGAACCTGAATTAATTAAATATGTACGTATTTTAAGCAATGGCATAAATTAACTTGGTTTTGGATACTTTTGTTTTATTGGATCAATTATATTAGTTTTCCAAGCATCAATTCCGTTATGATAAATATAATCCATTTGTTCACTAATAGATGGATATTCTTTTTTTCTGTTTTCTTGACACAATCTCAACGCAAAACTAGGTATTTGATTTACATTTGTTTCATTACCCACACAATCACTTAATATGATACGAGAATATCCTGGTCCAGGTTCCGCATCACCTGTTCCTTCTACCACTTTAAGTGTAATATCACCTGTAATATCATTATATAATACTATCATAAAATTATGTTCCTATTGTTGTTCCGCTAGGTCTTACTATTAAACCACCTACAGCCGTTGAATAAGTTGTTATAGCTGTTAATCCTGTATTTTGCACTTGTATAATTCCTCCATACGCTAAATATGCTATGTTTGAATTTGTTCCTTGAGAATTTGTGTCAGCTGTAATGATTCCATTGAATACAGAAACTATATATCTATCCATCGAAGTAAAATATGAATATCTTACCCAAGCAGTTCCTCCAGCTTGAGTCATTACACCATTTCCAGATCCGACCGTAACTGATCTTGGGTGATTTGTAAACGAACAATAATATACATTTGCATTGCCATTTTCTACAATCAATGCACTTTGATACGTACTTGTATTAACTGATAATCTTAAATAATTTACTTCTGTATATGTAGAATTATTAGCTATATAAATAGGAAGCGATCCACTTAGTGTTACATTTTTAGCAGCCGCAACTGTATTATTGGACGAATTTCCATATATAAAAAGTGTGCCGTTGGAAAAATTAAAAAATGTCAAACCTGTAGATAAATTATAATTACCATCTGCAAATTGAAATGTTAAAATTTTACCACCTAAATTTTTTGGTTGTACATCAATTAATGCTTGTATTTGAGTTGTGGTAAATGAACTACTAAATGCAACAGTTTTATTGGCGGTTAATATTTGACTACCACCTAATAAATAACTACTGCTAACAGCTCTACTAGCAGTAATTGGATATAAACTACCTGTTCTCAAAGCATTGCCGCTTTTTAAAGAATAACTCGCTGTTAATGCTCTTGTAGCATAACTGCTAGTGGTCAATACTTTGGTGTAATCCAATACATTCACATATACTCTGTCCACACTACCACTCAGTGATCCACTTGGAAAAGGTGAAGTGGTTTGTGTCATCTTCACCACTTTAATTGAACTATCACTTAATTTTTGTATACCGTAATCTACGCTTCTATCATTCAATCCACCAATTAAACCAATGTATTTGGTAGCATATTGAGTTATACCTGTACCATCAGGAAATTGCGAAGACGGAGGAGTAAAATTACCTGTATATCTAGCGACACCTTTTGTAAATCTAAAATCATCTATATAGCCATTAAATCCTGTGGTGCCGTCATATTTAGAACCTATTGTCAATGGATTTGATGAATTGGCACTTCCTCCTATAGAATCTGTTCCTGCTGAAACTCCATCAAAAAATAAATAAACCGTACTCCCATTTCGCACACACGCAACGTGATACCAAGAATTAGCAGTGATGCCTGTTTTTGTTATACCCGTGGTAATTATTCCTCCTGTAAAAGTAAAAGAACCAGCTGCACTGAAATATCCAAGCACAGACTGTAATGCACCTCCCGTTCTATTATCAAATGCATATCCAGATGCAACACTTACAGGATACATCCAAAATTCAATTGTAAAATTTCCTGTACCCGTTCCGAATGCAGCATTAGAAGCTAATGTTAAATAATCGCCGCTACCATCTAAAAGCAAACTAGCTCCTCCAAACTTGCTTTGTGCAGTGCTAATTTGAGCATTACCAGTTGGAGTTGCGGTTTTTGGTGATGGGCTGTTATCTGTAAATGTAGTGCTTCCATTGCTTCCATTAAAGTGCAATAATAAACTACAGCTATTATAATATTGATCGCCAGGTGATATCACCGCGTCCCACTCCTCTTTGATATCTACACCCCACTTGTTGCCGCTTAAATTTAAACCAGTTATAACATTTTGGCTGCCTGACGTTACGTTATATAATATGGTTTGATTAGCAATACTGCCACTTGTAACAATGCCACTACCGCCGTTTATGTATCTAATATCGATTATGCTACCATTTTGAGGTGGGGAACTTAAAGTCAAAGTAGTACCACTTACAGTATAATAATTGCCATTTCTACCTTGCAAAACACCATCAACATTTACTAGTATTTGATCTTTATTAGCTAAACTTTGACTCAAAGCATATACAGTGCTGGTACCATCTCCAATATATGTCTGACCCAAAGATAAAGCCGGGGTAGAACTTGTGCCACTCGTACCACTACTGCCAGGAGATCCAACACCACTAGTACCACTGCTTCCCCCACTTCCACTTGATCCACTTGATCCACTACTTCCACTTGTACCAGAAGCACCACTAGATCCACTAGTGCCTGGACTACCTACACCGCTTGTTCCGCTACTACCAGCTGTAGCACTAGTACCACTACTGCCACTACTACCGCTAGTTCCAGATTCGCCACTTGAACCTGATGTACCAGAATTGCCTGAAGATCCACTTGTGCCTGGACTACCTATTCCACTTGTTCCGCTACTACCAGCTGTAGCACTAGTACCACTACTACCGCTAGTTCCAGAGTCACCACTTGAACCTGATGTGCCTGGACTACCTACTCCACTTGTACCACTGCTACCTGCTGTTGCGGATGTTCCACTACTTCCACTTGTGCCTGATTCACCACTTGAACCCGATGATCCTGATGTGCCTGAAGCCCCACTTGTACCTGATGTACCACCACCGCCACTACCGCCGTTCATAGCATAACTTGCGGTTAATGCTTTATTGGAATAACTGGAGCTGAAATTATAAAGATAATTTGAGCTGGTTATAATTCTTAATAAATCTAACTTCTTTAAAGACATAGTTTACTAAGATATAAATAGTACTTAAGATAATGTATCTAATTATTGTTTAATAGTATTTTGTACGTAGTACCATTTATAACAATAGGCAAATATAACCCACTACTACCTCCAGCAGTACCAGCCAGATTAAGTGAACTGGTAATACCGCTGGTATTTAAACTAATAAAGTTACTGTTTACTTTATGAAAACCAACTCTAATAGTATCAGCAGTATCACTGTTAGCAATAGATCCTGTATTTACTAAAATATAAGCCATAACACATTATATACGTTTAACCTCTACCCCAAGTATATCTAAATACCATCTTCAATGAATAATCTTTGCTCTTGGTTTGTCCATTCTGCAATACATAAACATAACCATTGTTCTTAGCAGCATCATTCATCGCTTCAGGTGTCAAGTTAATACTGGTTGGACCCACACCAATTGTTCTCCACAACGGAGCAACAGCTGGATTTGGTCTATACAAGCTCGGAATATCTTCATTATTAGCAACACCATTGCTAAAGATAACCACCTTGTCTCGTCTGTATGTGCTTTGTGTATATGGATTCAAATACATAGGCAACTCAACAGAATATATCTTGGTTGTAGAATTTCTAGATCTATCATTTGCATTAAATGAAGATGTAGCAGATCCACTAAATGTTGATAAGAAACAACTGCTTCCACGTACATAATAGTTTGTACCAAGTTTACGACCACTAGTTGGTGAAGAAGTACCTGTCCAACCTGTGCGTCTTACCCACAGTGGCATATTTGACAATGAAGCAGTAGTTTGATATGGATTCCAATCATCCCAATAAAAGAACTGAGTTGGTATTTTCTTATCAATAACACCATCGCCTGCTATCATCTTTTTACCTTCAACAGTGGTTTGAGTAGCAGCACTTTCTTCTATTTCATATTTGGATCCTGTACCCTTACCACCTGGTACCATCAATTTACTTGGAAACTTTGGATAACTCAAACTTCCACTATTTTGCATAGATGGATCGTAAAAGAAGTCATTAAACAAATTGGTATTGTTGTTAAAAGTACTCAACTTAGGTGTTACCCCAGTTATACTACTCAATGTTGCCAACTTACAATATGGAGTCCACAAATTGTCTAATTTTGTAAATTTATCTGAACTATAGTATACAACCGTATCTGCGATTGTTACACCACTTTTAAATCCCCAAACTCCATTGGTTGGACTATTTGTAGTTGTTTGACTAACGTAATAAGTTCCTTGGGTTTCCGTGGTATCGCCTTGATTAGTACCAACAGATGGAGGGTCAACTGCCCAATTTGTACCGGTACCAGTGTATAAATTACTAAAAACTTGAGATAGTTGATAAAACAAATCGCTAGTGAAATAGTTTCTTGGTTTATACGTAGTTGTATTTGGAATACAAAAACTTCCACTATATCTACCATTTGCGATACTCAAACTAGCAGATATACCCAAGTCTAAAAATTGATATGGATTTTGATAGTTTGCAAAAAATTCTTGAAGCGGTCCAACTGCTTTGAATGGATTTTGTTCATAACTTACAGCTGGGAAAAATGAACCAGTTGGAACATAGTTTACATTACTACCATTATAATATCTATTTACGAAACCAAAGCCAGGTCCAAAACTAATTTGACCAGGAGCAAATGGTTCGTTACAAAAACCACCTTCGTCAATTGGTATTGCCAAACCACTACCACTATCAATGCCGCATAAACCAATCTTTTGAATTGCTTCTCTATCCAATGAACCAGTTGTCCAACCTGTAAACGAAGGATATTGACCAGCGTGCAAAGTAATTGGTGGGTCCAAACGAATTTTACTAAACAATGTGGTCGCAGCAGGTGTTTCTTTGAATCCTACTTCAGTGTATGTGGTATTATCTAATTCTTTGTAGAAATCGAATGTTCTGTACAATCTAACCAAACTACCTGAAACTTTATGACCACAGTTGTTTTCGCCTGTTAGATAAAAAGCATTGATTTTTCTTGGTCTTTTCAACATCTTTTCACTAAAAGAAGCGGTTAGTGTATCAGTTGGACCATATGGATAATCGCCAACCAAACAAAATTGAAACACTTGTGCCCATGGCATATAAGCAATTTTGTCCAAACCACTGTTTAAAATTGTGTTGGGTTTCCAGCCTGTTGAATATTGTTCGCTTACTTGGTTGTTTTCATCAACACCCATCACAGAGGCTTTATAAAAACCTTTTACAGTTCTGTGTAATGTTACTGTTTGTTCTTTTTCTACACGTG
>Ga0315902_10013810_pt1 | contig 10429 bp, 5 predicted proteins | sample LakEriMetagenome_9_FD_203523 | JGI IMG/M metagenome (GOLD analysis project Ga0315902, IMG submission 203523) | Freshwater fungal communities from buoy surface, Lake Erie, Ohio, United States - Buoy 12 MA117 | ecosystem: Environmental > Aquatic > Freshwater > Lake > Lake biofilm | place: USA...
CGCGACCAGGGTAGCCGGCGGATCAGCCTGCTCGCTCCCGATGACAGCCTCGTGCTGCGCAAGGCGCTGCTCGAAACGCCCCACGAGGGGGGGCGGCGGTTTCGCGTGAGCGATCCCGAGGCGAAGGTCCTGCGCGAATGGATCGCGGCCGGGGCCCACGACGATGCCGACACTGCCCCCCTGCCCGTTGCCCTGCGTGTTGAACCCGAGTCGCGTGTGCTCGTCGAGCCCGAGACGACCGTCCTCCTGAAGGCGACGGTCACCCTGTCTGACGGAACCACCCGCGATGTCACCCGCTTCACTGTCTTCGAACCATCGCAGCCAATTGTCTCGATCACGCCCGAGGGGGAAGTCCGCCCGCTCCGACTGGGAGAGACCACCATCGTCGCGCGGTACCTCAACGTGCAGGCTCCCGCCCGGCTGGCGTTCATTCCCCACCGGGATGTCACCAAGTGGCAGGCTCCTGCCCCCCGAAATGAAATCGACACGATCATTTTCGGCCGTCTGCGTGAATTGCGGATCAACGCCGCCGGCCTGACGACCGATGCCGAGTTCATCCGCCGACTCTCCCTCGACCTGCTGGGAATTCTCCCCACAGCCGAAGAAGCCCGAACGTTCGTGGCCGATCCGTCTCCCACGAAGCGCGACACGCTGATCGACCGCTGGCTCGAACGCCCCGAGTTCGCCGAGTTCTGGGCCCAGAAGTGGGGCGACCTGCTGCGAAACGAAGAACGGACCCTCGACCGCAAGGGGGTGCAGAATTTCCATGCCTGGCTGCGGACCGGCTTCGCCGCCGACAAGCCGCTCGATCAACTCGCCCGTGAACTGCTCGCCGCCCGGGGCAGCACCTACACCCAACCCGAGACCAACTTCCTGCGGGCCCTGCGCGATCCGATCGAGCGGGCCGAGACGACCGCCCAGCTCTTTTTGGGCATCCGCCTGCAGTGTGCGAAGTGCCACAGTCACCCCTTCGACCGCTGGACCCAGGACGATTACTACCGCTGGGCAGCCCTGTTCGCCCGGGTCGACTACCGGATCCTCGAAAACCGCCGGACCGACAGCAACGACTCGCACGAGTTCGATGGCGAACAAGTCGTGCTGCACAGCCGCCAGGGAGAAGTGAAAGATCCGCGCACCAATCAGCCGGCCCCACCCCGGCTGCTGGGAGGAACCGACATCCCGCGTGACGCAGACCGGCTTGATACCGTCGCCACCTGGCTCGGCAGCCCCCACAACGAGAGATTCGTCGCCACCCAGGTCAACCGTATCTGGTTCCACCTGCTGGGGCGGGGTCTGGTCGACCCGATCGACGACTTCCGCGCGACCAATCCCCCCTCGCATCCCGGGTTGCTGCAGGACCTCTGCCGTTCGTTTGTCGCCCAGGACTGCCGGCTCAAGCCCCTCGTCCGGCAGATCTGCCAGTCGCATACGTATCAGCTCTCCGCCCGCACCGACACCACCAATCACGACGATGAGGCGGGGTTCTCGCATGCGCGTCCCCAACGTCTGGCGGCCGAGGTCATGCTTGACGCCCTTGCACAGGCGACCGGGGCTCCCCTCTCGTTCGCCGGCTATCCCCCGGGGTACCGGGCGGGAGAATTGCCGGGGGTCCGCGGCCTGCGCGAACGCGATCGGGGGCACACCCCCCACGACCAGTTTCTCAAGCTTTTCGGCAAGCCACCCCGACTGCAGTCGTGCGAATGCGAACGCTCCAACGAGCCGACACTCGCCCAGGCACTGCAGCTCGTCACGGGTGACGTGGTCGCCCCGATGGTGGCCGATTCCCGCAATCGCCTCGCCGTCTGGCTCGAGGTGGGCTGGTCCAACTCGCACCTCGTCGATGAACTCTTCTGGACCTGCCTCCAGCGCCCTCCAACCGACGAAGAACAGTCGGGAATTGTGAGTTTTCTTGAGAAGAGCCCCGACCGTCGGGCGGCTCTCGAAGATCTCTGCTGGTCGCTGCTGAACTCCCGCGAATTCCAGACGCGACGCTGACCGGCCGAAATCCACTCGGTCACCACGACCGTGACGACTGGGGCTTTCCTGCCGGCCACCCCCTCGGGGACATGCCCGACGACGCAGTGTCGCGACGAGTGCCGCGTGCTCAATACCAGGCGTGCTTGTCGACCAGGGTGGCGGGAGGTTCCCCGCCGACAAATCGCCGGATGTTCTCAAGCAGGGTGGCCAGGTGTCGTTGGGGAACCCGCGGCGACGCTCCCGCCACATGCGGGGTGAGAATCACGTTGGGCATGTCCCAGAGGGGATGGTCGGCTGGCAGTGGTTCGGTTTCGAAGACGTCGAGTCCGGCCCCGGCAATCACGTTTTGCTGCAGGGCCGCGGTGAGGTCTGCCAGGTCAACGATCGCCCCGCGGCCAATGTTGATGAGACAGGCCGAGCGCTGCATCTGGGCCAGCAGCGGGGCCCGGAACAGCTTTTCGGTGGCGGGGGTGTGGGGTGCGGCGATGACGACGTAGTCACTCGCAGCGAGCAGGCGGGGCAACTGATCGAGCGGCCAGACCGTTTCGATGAGGCCGGGCAATTCGCGGCATTGCGGATCGACGGCCAGCACAGTCAGGCCGAACGCGCAGGCCCGGCGGGCGATCTCTGAGCCGATGGCTCCGCAACCGACAATGCCGACGGTCTGGTCGGCCAGGTGACGATGGGCGCGATCAATGGCATTTTCGATGCCGGGTCCCGAGATGAAATCGGAACGGGCCTCTTCGCCACCGATGGGAGCCCAGCGATGGAGAGCCTGCTGATGGATGTAGAGATGCAGATTGCGGGCAAAGCAGACGATCAGACCGAGGACATGGTCGGCAATCACATCGCTGAAGAGTCCGCGCATATTGCTGAGCTGGCAGGGATGTGCCACCAGTTCGGGAAAGAGATAGTGTTCGAGGCTGGCGGTGGGAGACTGCACCCAGCGGAGGTTTGGGGCGGCCGCAAGCAACGGGGGAGTGATCTTGCCGAAGAATGCCGTGGCTTGGGGCATCGCCTGCAACGCGTCGTTCGTCGTGTGGCAGTTGATCACGCGCAGGGGGCTGGCGGCAGCAGTCACAGCCGCGAGTCGCCCGTCTTCGAGTGCGGGAAAGAGAACGAGCGCCATGCGAGTGAAGGGGGAGAGAAAGTTGTGGGTTGGTGACTTTGTCAAGGCGGCACGTGAACAGTAACGAGGCCGCACTTCGAAATCGAGTTGGCATGCTTGCCAGTCACGCGTGGTCTGCGCAGAATGGGCACCCACGAGAGGGAGCATGTTTCCAATGACTCCCTGGGTGCCTCGCCCGATCTGCCTCGTGGACGTGTCTCGTGCAATTCGTCTTGTGCGAATGCCCTGGATGGCTGTCGATCACGTCACTGCATTTCTGCTTCCGATGACCTCTCACTTCTGCAGGGACCTTTTCCCATGACGCAACTCTGGCGCCGCGCGAACGAAGAAGTGTTGATTGGAGATGATGTGACGGTGCGGGTGCTGGAGGTGGGCCTGACGTTTGTGCGACTGGGGATTACGACGGCGGGGGCGAATCCGAGTTATCGGGAAGTGGAACTCGCCTGCCAGAAATCCCCCTCCAGCGAAGACGATCCTGCGCTGGCCAATCCCCTCGCCGAAGGCCGCCCGCGCTTTTCGTAGCAGCCGGTCCGTCCGACCATCCCTCAGAGAGGTTTCGCACCTGTTCGTCTCGGGATGCTCCTATCAAAGGTTGGGCCAATTCGTTGAGGCAACGTGGTGAATCCTTCCGATGGAACGGTTGCAATAAGCCGACCAAATCCAGCTTCACAGGCGAAAAGCCTGTTCCACGACCCAACGTGGTGACAGGTTTTTAACCTGTCAGTCTCTGGGCGCCGCTCCTGCAATTGCCCCCAATCACCCGCCACTTCGCGCACATTGCTTCCGATGGAACGGTTGCAACGCGCCGACTACATCCAGCTTCACAGGCGAAAAGCCTGTTCCACGACACAACGTGGTGACAGGTTTTTTACCTGTCAGTCTCTGGACGCTGCTCCTGCAATTGCCCCCAATCACCCGCCACTTCGACGCACCTGGCTTCCGATGGAACGGTTGCAATAAGCCGACTACATCCAGCTTCACAGGCTAAAAGCCTGTTCCACGACACAACGTGGTGACAGGTTTTTAACCTGTCAGTCTCTGGACGCCGCTCCTGCACTTGGCCCCACTTACCCGCCACTTCCGCGCCCCTGGCTTCCGATGGAACGGTTGCAACGCGCCGACTACATCCAGCTTCACAGGCGAAAAGCCTGTTCCACGACGCAACGTGGTGACAGGTCTTTCACCTGTCAGTCTCTGGAAGTGCCTCCCGACGTTCACCCGCGGATGACCGCCGCCACGCTCTGACCCATGGCCGTTCGGTTCACCTTCAGGGCCAGTGAGCTTTTCAGCCTGGCTGGCTGATTCGCGATGACGTTCAACCGACAGAGCGGGTCGGGAGTCACGTAGTTGAGGGTGCCGGGGACTTGGCCCTCCCTGAGGGCGAGCAATGTCGCCGCAAGTTCCACCGCGCCCGAGCCGGCGTCAAACGTGCCGAAGTAGCTCTTCAGTCCGGTCACCGGAATCCGCTCGGCCGAGTTCCCCAACGCCTGGTGATAGGCCCGGGCCTCGATCCAGTCGTCCTTCAGCGTCGCCTTGCCGTCGGCATTGATGTGGCCCAGCTCGTGCGGCTCAACGCCCGCCTGCTGCAGCGACGCTGTGATCGCCCGAACCAGGCCGATCCCCTGTCGGGCGTTCTCGTCCCCTGCGCCATCAGCCCCTCCCGCCACCCCCAGCACCTCGGCATAGATCTCGGCACCCCGCCTGCGAGCCGACGCATACGACTCAATCACAAACGCTGCCGCCCCTTCCCCCAGCACCCAGCCGTCGCGAAACATGTCGAACGGGCCATGGCATCGTGATGGGTCGGCATGCCGGGTGAGGTCGGGGCCCAGCGACAACCGGGCGACATCGTGCGGGTTCAGTTCCGAACCGCACGCCCCGACGATCATCTGGTCGGCCACGCCCCGGCGGATCGCGTGCAGTCCCTCGGCGAGGGCGAGCAGGGCCGACGCCTCGCGGCACGTGATCGTATTGTTCGGCCCCCGCGCATCATGCTCGATCGCAATGTGGCAGGCCGGCATGTTGGGCAACTGCGGCAACAGCCACAACGGGTAAATGTGGGCCATGGCCTCTTCGTCGAAGCGTTCGAATTCGAACGAGGCGTCACGGCTGCACGAAGCGGCCGCTGCCACCAGTTCGTGCGGTGTGGGGGAAATTCGCCCGGCCCCAAAGACCACGCCAAGCCGTTCGGGATCGACATCCCCCACCTTCAGCCTTGCGTCTTCGGTCGCCAGGGCCGCCGCCCCCACACCCAGCTCGATGTCGCGCGACATCACCTTCTGGAGCTTGCGGTTCCGCAGGAAGTGTGCCGCCTCAAACCCCTCGATCTCAGCCGCAAGCTTGCACGGCAACTGCCCGGACGGAATCGACTTGAGCGGACCAATGCCCGAGCGCCCGGCAACCAGGTTGCTCCACAGCGCGTGCCGGCCAATTCCCGCGGCAGAGACCACCCCCACTCCGGTGACCACCACCCGCGTCCCGCGGCCGATTGTTGTTCCTGTTGACTGCACCACCATCGCACCCATTCGAATCGGGCAGCACCCTGGCCTGGCGAATTCGACACGACCTTCACTGTCGGCTTCACCGCCACCCCTCCCCAGGGGAGGCGACCGGGATCCCACAACGGCCTCCCTGCCAGGCGACGACTGACCAACACCGGGCCTGCGTCTGTTTATCGTCCTGCGAGGGGAGAGACTTCCCGAGAAGCCGATTGGGCGTGGGAAACCGTGCTGGCCCCTTCCAGCAGACCGGATCCGAGCTCTCGATCGAGACACTCGTCCAGTGAACTTCACCTCCAGTGTAGTCCGCTCCCCACAAATTGTGTCAAGCTGATGCAGTCGATACCATCCCACACAGATCAACACCTTTCGATCGGAGTTCCCCATGTGCGAACAGGTTTCGACTGTGCCAGTCGGTGGCGGACGAGTCGGTGATGGGCCCTTTCAGGATCGTCGCAACGAGCGACGGGAAGTTCCTGTCCAGCAGTCAGCGATTCTCCCGGTGCAGTCTCCTCGGTGGACCCTTCTGGTGCTGGGTTTGGCCGTGCTGGCGGGGTTGACCGACGGGGTGCGTGGGGAAGACTGGCCGCAGTTCCGTGGGCTGAATGCCAGCGGGGTGTCGAGTTCTCCCGTGCGGTTGCCGGTGGAGTTCAGTTTTGAACACAAGATGCGGTGGCAGGCGCAGTTGGGGGATGGGGTCTCCTGCCCGATCGTCTCTCGGGGTCGGGTCTTCGCAACGGGGATGGCCGACGAGTTGCGCAAGCTGGCCGTGATGGCCTTCGACGCAGCCGACGGGGCACCGCTGTGGCGGCGTGAGTTCGACGTGGGGAAACTGCCGAGGATCACCCCTCCCAACAGCCACGCCAGTTCGACCCCCGCCACGGATGGCGAGCGGGTGTATGTTTATTTCAGCACGCTGGGGCTCCTGGCGCTGGACGCCAAGTCGGGAGATCATCTTTGGACCGCCGCGGTCCAGCAGCCCGCCTACCTGATGGACTGGGGAGCAGCCTCGTCTCCCATCGTCCACGACGGAAAAGTGTTCTTCTGCCAGGATGATGACCTGTCGCCGATGCTCTACGCGTTCGATGCCCGGACCGGGAAGCTCGCCTGGAAGACGGAACGCCCCGATATGCTGGCAGGTTACGCGGTGCCGGTGGTCTGCGAAGCCAATGGTCAGACCGACATCGTCGTCTCGGGCTCGGGAAAACTCAAAGGCTACAACCCGGCCGATGGAACGGAGCGATGGACCTGCAACACCCTGCTGCGGACGATGATGACCTCACCCGTGGTCCGCGATGGCATCATCTACATCTCGTGCCAGAGCTACGGCGATGAAAAGCGAACCCTCAAGTTCGCCCTGCTCGAATGGCTCGACACAAACCAGGATGGCGAACTCGCCCGGGACGAGGTGCCGAAGGAATTCCACAAGCGGTTCGTGGTCTCAGACCGGGATGGCGACGGCGTGCTGAAGGACGCCGAGCTCGACACCGCCTTCCAGTCTCCCGAGAACATGGTGGGGGGCGGAGCAACCATCCAGGCCGTTCGCGGCGGGGGTCGGGGTGATGTCACCGGCACCCACCTGCTGTGGAACCTCAAGAACACCTCGCCGTCCAACATGGTCTCGCCCCTCGTGGTCGGGCAGCAACTCTTCATCGTCAAGCGGGGAGGAATCTCCAGCAGCTTCGACATCACAAAGGGGGACACTCTCTGGAAGATGTCGCGGATTGGCAACCTGGGAGACTATTACAGTTCCCCTGTGGCGGGGGACGGCAAGATTTACGTGACGGGAGAGAACGGCTTCATCACGGTGCTGGCGCAGGGGGAAAAGCTCGAAGTGCTCGCCCGGAATGACATGGGTGAGCCGTGCGTGGCGACCCCGGCGATTGCCGACGGCCGGATCTACATCCGGACACGCGAGAAGATCTTCTGCATCTCGGAACAGTAGGCGGAACGCCGGTTGACGGGACGATCCGGATGGAGGGGGTCCACCCCATCCAGCCTGGTTTGTGACTGCCGTCCCCACCCTCCCGGCACCACCCGTCCACCGCAATCCCGGCACGGAACCGTGAGCCCCTTTCAGCACGCCTGACAGCCCTGGAGTCAAGAGACATGAGTGGCATTCGTTCTTGGGGATCGACGCGGATCGCAGGCACACTCGCAGCCCTGGCGTCGCTCATCCTGCTGGTGACCCCGGCCCAGGGGGCTGGACCACGGGTGACGCTGGTGGTGTCGCCGCAGGCCCCCGGTCTTGAACGCACTGCGGCCACTGAACTGGCCGACCTGCTGCAGCGGATGTACCAGGCCGAGGTGACGACAGCTGGCGGGTTGCCGGGGAATGATTCGGCGGTCATTGCACTTGGCAGCCCGGCCACGAACCCGGTGCTGAAGCCCCTCGCCCAAGACTGGCCTGCGCTGAGTGACCAGGGACACCTGCTGCGGAGCGTGAAACTGGGAGGGACCCCCGTGCTGATCGTGGGGGGGGGCAGCCCGGTCGCCACGCTGTGGGCGGCTTACGAACTGGGGCACCAGTTGGGAGCGCGCTACCTGCTGCAGGGGGATGTGCTGCCCGATGAGCCGGCGGCGTTTCACGTCGACGGGTTCAACCAGACCTGGGAGCCGTCGCTGAAGCTGCGGACCTGGCGGACGGTCAACGACTTTCCGATCGGTCCCGAATCGTGGGGACTGACCGAGCAGCAGAAGTTCATCCGGCAATTGGCGAAACTGAAGTACAACCGGCTGCTGATCGCCACGTATGCCTGGCAGCCGTTCGTGCATTTTGAATTCGGCGGCGTGAAAAAGCAGTCGTCACTGTTGTGGTTTGGCTACCAGTACCGGGTCGATGGGGACACTGCGGGGCGCGGGGCGTTCAAGGGAGCGCGGTTTTTCGAGAACCCCGAGTTCGTCGGGAAGACCGGGTATGACGAGCGGTTCCAGGCGGGAAAGGGGTTGATCGGCGGAATCATCGACTCGGCTCACAGCCTGGGGATGACGGTCGGTTTGGCCCTGTCGCCGCTGGAGTTTCCCAAGGAGTTCGCCGAGACACTTCCCGGTGCGCAGTCGGTGCATCAGTTGGAGACGCTGACGATCGGCCCCGGTCCGCAGCAAAAGCCGGGGGATCCGACACTCCTGGGACTGGCCAAGGCGCAGATTCGGGGATGGCTCGAAACGTATCCGAAGCTCGACGCGTTGTACCTGACGCTGCCGGAGTTTCCCGGATGGGCGACGCATCATGCCGAGGCCTTCCGCCGACTGGCCGAGCGGTCGAAGCTGCCGGCCAATGTGACGCTCGATGGGTTGATTGCCGCCGCGCGTGATCGGAAGACACTGGCCTCGGGAGAACGGGGGATGGCTGCGCTGCAGGGGAACCTGACAGCCCTCGACTTTCTGCAGACGCTGCTGGCCGACGAGACGACGCTGGCGCTTCCGCAGGGGAAGCGGGCCGAGGTGGTGGTGATCGACGTTGACCCCGCGTTGTTCCCCGTGCTGGACAAGGTATTGCCGAAGGGGGCGCGGTCGCTGAACTTTGTCGACTACACGGCCCGGCGGACGGTGGCCAGCCGGGCGTTGCTCCAACAGATTCCGGCGAAGGCGGTCCCGAGCAGCCTGATCCTGACGCTGGCCGACGACAACGTGGGGGTGTTGCCGCAGTCATCGGTCGACGCCCTGGGAGAACTGACGGGCGACCTGCGGGCGCGGGGCTTCGAAGGTTTCTCGACGCGGTACTGGATGCCCGGAGACCTCGAGCTGAGTGCGTATTTCCTGAGCCGTTCGAGCTTTGACGCGAAGGTGACCGCGCGACAGGCACTGGCCGACCTGGTCACACCGATCTGTGGGGCGGGGGCGGTGGATCCGGTGCAGAAGATGGTGGATCACATCGAGGCGGCGACCGCCCTCGTCGAACAGAACGACATTGGCTTTACGTTTCCGATCCCGGGGGTGGTGCTGAAGCATTACGAGTCGGGGGATGCCGTACCCGAGTGGTGGGGGAAGGTGTCGACCGAGTACCTGAATGCGATGAATGAGGCATACCGGGCCAATCAGCGATCGAAGCTGGAGGGTCGGGCGTTGACGCTGTACATGGCCCGGCGACTGGACTTCGCGTTCAACTACATGAATTCGATCACCGCACTGAAAAAAGCGGGGATTGCGAAACGCGGGGGAGACAAGGCCGAGCACGCGATGCAGATGCAGGGGGCGGTCGATGCGATGCTCGACGCCCTCAATGCCCAGGCGGCGGTCGCCCGCAGCAACAGCGACCGGGGAGTGATTGCCGTACTGAACGAATACGGCTACCGCCCGTTGTTGCGCGAACTCGAGGCGGCGGAGAGTGAGTGACGAAGAGGCGGGCGCCTTTCTGAAAGTCGCGACAGCATTGGTCCTGTACATCCTCGCACTGCGGGGTGTTCGGAGAGTCGAGCTGGTGGGATGATCGGGCACCGCCCCCCCCAACCACGCCTTCGCAGGGGGGAGGCGGGCGATGCACGGGGGAATTGGTAAGTTCTGAGGGGGGGCCGGTCAGGGTTTTCCGGACAGTCTGCGTTCAGAACTCGTCGTCCGGGGATGGATTTCCGCGCCCTGCGCACTGGAAAATCGGCGGACGGATCGCCTTCCGGACGGCCCAGTCTCACGAGTCAAGCACCCCTTCCGGCGGGATATTGGTCCGGGGGGGTGGGGTGGAAACGACGGGGGGGAACAATCGGGTTTTGGGGCAGACGGGGGGAAATGTCGATCGGGCGAGCCATCGGGTCCGAAAAAAACAGTGTGAAATTGGTCTCGCCGTCCTTGGGGAAGAACCGCTAGATTCCCGCCCGAACTTTCCGGAACC
>Ga0315902_10013811_pt1 | contig 10429 bp, 8 predicted proteins | sample LakEriMetagenome_9_FD_203523 | JGI IMG/M metagenome (GOLD analysis project Ga0315902, IMG submission 203523) | Freshwater fungal communities from buoy surface, Lake Erie, Ohio, United States - Buoy 12 MA117 | ecosystem: Environmental > Aquatic > Freshwater > Lake > Lake biofilm | place: USA...
ATCAGGCGATGCCACAGTCGATTCACGATCGTGCGAGTGAAGCGTCCGTTCTCGCGATGGGTCATCAGGGCGGCCAGCTGGCGAAGACGCTCGGGCTGGTCAGCTTTGGCATCAACCTGGCCGATCTCACTGAAAAGCCACGCCGCCTGTGCGGTCTTGCCAATCGGCTTGTCGCAGCGATGCAGTTCCAGCGGCCGCTGCGAGTAGATCGCAGCCAGCCCGTACGAGTCCTCCAGGGTCCAGCGATCGATGAAGCTGTCGTGGCATGAGGCACACTTGAGGTTGATTCCCAGGAACGCCTGACCGACGCTCTGAGCGAACTGGATCTCGACGGTCTGACCGGCGCTGACTTCTCCGCGCCAACGGATGCCGTTCGCGAACCCCGCGCTGTCGGGTGTTGGCGGAGCGATCAACTCGCGGGTGAACTGGTCGTAAGGTTTGTTCGACACAAGCGAGTCGTAGAGCCACTTGGAGATCTGCGTGCGCCCGCCCGTGATGAATCCGGTGCCGGCGTAATCGTTTCGCAGGACATCGTTCCAGAATGTCAGCCAATGCTCGGCGTAGTCAATGTCTCGCGCGAGCAGATCGCGGATCAGTTTCGCTCGCTTGTCCGAGGAGGGATCTTTCAGGAATGCCTCGCGCTCTTCCGGAGTCGGGAGCAGCCCGACCAGATCAAGCGACACCCGCCGCAGAAACGCCGCATCGTCGATCGGAGCGGGAAACGCCTGATGAGCGGCGGTCAGACTGGCATCCAGGATGCGGTCGATCGGGTTCTCGCGCCCACCGGTGGCCGGCGGCAATGCGGGCTTGCGCGGTTTAAGCGGCGGCTCATACAGCCGCGGGCCGAACGTGAACCCCGCTTCCCACTTCGCTCCCTGGTCGATCCAGCGAGCGATCAGCGCGGCCTGCTTTTCGGTCAATGCGTCCCCTTCAGGGGGCATCCGCGTCGAAATGTCTTGCGAGACGATCCGCTGATGGAGTTCGCTCTGGGTGCTTTTCCCAACGACAATCGCTGGTCCCGACTCGCCCCCCGCGAGCAGTGTCTCGCGCGAGTTGATCGAAAGGCCCCCCTTCTTCTGCGTCCCGGAGTGGCACTTGCCGCAATGCTGCTTGAGCAGCGGCACGATCTCATGCGAGAAGTCGACCTCCTGCGCCGACACCGGCAGCGCAAGGCAACAGCATAACACGGCCAGCACGGTCGTTCGCATCGATCGCATCCAGATCATTGAGTGGCGTTTCATGGAACACCAGTTTAGCCGCAAGGTGGCGGTCAGTCTTGCCTCACGCACGAGTGAAGATGTGAGAGCGTCTACCGTTACGGTGTGTGTATCAGCCATCGATGACTCCGACTCCTCGTTCGAACAGTTCGGCGCGTTCGCTCTTGCCGTAAGTCGTATGTTGCCAATGAGGTCGCGATTTCGCGTCAAATTGCGGTTGCTGTATGGGGAATCGGAGAATCTCTACCGGGCTTAAAGAGGAGCTGATCGATCAATTGTTGAGCGAAGTTGCAGATGACAACGACTCTTCGCGATCGCTCGATCAGATTTCAGACGTATCAATCCACCAGCGTTCGGCATGTTCGAAACCACACCCATAGTCGGTCGCAGGCGCTTCCTGAACACCTCCGCCCGGGCCCTGCCCCCGAAACCCCGCAAGGCAAGATCCCCCGCATCAGCCGGTTGATGGCACTGGCGATCCACTGCGACGAACTGCTTCGCACGAGGAAGGTTGTCAACCAGTCTGCCTTGGCCGAGTACGCCCAGATCACGCCAGCGAGACTGACTCAGATCCTGACGCTCCTGAATCTGGCCCCAGACATCCAGGAACAACTGCTGTTTCTGCCACGGACGATCAGAGCAAGAGACGAAATCCGAGAACTGCATCTCAGGCGGATTGCGATGGAACTGGACTGGGGGGCTCAATGGCCGCGCGTTGGGAACAGATGAATTGGTTTGAAGGCAGAAACTCGACGACCGTCCACTCAGTGGACCGGACCACCTCGCGCGATGATTTTTGACGGAGCTCCACCGACTTCGAACGTGTTTTCGATCCGGCGAGAGTCCAGCGAGAACACTTGAATTGTCCCATCTCCGGGATTCGTGAGAACTCCCCGAAATCGATCGCTGTCCACGGCAAACCCGTGGTGTCCGCCATGTCCCTCAATCTTGGCCTTTCCGACGGAAATGCTGGGACCGACGCGCATGTCTTCCCACTCGGCGTTGCCATTCGGGTCGAGTTCAATTAACTTCAACTGGCATTTTGAAGGACCATCGGACTCAATCTCCTCAAAGAGTATCGCCACCGGATTGCCTCGGCGAGGTTTGATCAATTCGAGGCCACTGGCTTTCGCCCCCTCGTTCACGGGCACCGTCAGTCGAGTGAGAGCTGGAGGAGTCTTGTCCGCCTGAATGATGCCGAGTTCGGAGTCCTTCCCAATACCGCTGAGAAACGCGACTCGATTCCCCATCGTTGTAAACGCCCCCGTACGCCGTGGTCGGTCTCCCAACTGTCCCAGGTCGATGTGCTGAATTGAAATTGACTTGGGGTCGACCGGAATCATTCCATCTGCGACGACCCAGTTGATACCCGCCGTCGGGGCGAAAAACACTTTGCCAGCACAGGCCGTGGCACCATGGATGCCACCACTGGAAAGAAAAATGGATGCAGCTGGCTGCTGCGCCCCCGAGGCCGAGACCGGAGTCAGATCGACTCGCCCCTTGTTGGGGCCATCTCGATCAATCCACGATGAATAGGCAACGCGCTCGGCCACGGCCAGCGTGATATGCCCCCCGCCGCCGGAATGAAAGCTGGCCTTCGCTCGGATTGCAGACTCGCCGTCCGTGGTTTTCAGCTCTGAGGGCGCCAGCCGGGTGAAGCCATTCTTCCGATCATTGGCCACATAAAAGACATCGTCATAGACATACAGGTGAGCGGGATTTCCCTGCTGATCATCGAGCTGAACCGCTCTCACTTGAGGATCTCGGGCGTAGACCCAATCGAGATGGTCGCCGTGCGATTCGGTCTCCACACCGCAGTCGATCAGGACCCAGCCACTTTGAAACTTTCCGTCTTGCTCATCACGAACACCGATCAGGATGTACCCCTGCGCCATCTCCATCTGGACGAGTGTCTGCTTCATGGGATCAAGACTGGGGAATCCTTTGACAACCTGGGGCGTGGAAAGCTTGAGCGGCTGGCCACTCATCAGGTCGGCCCACCTCACCGTCTTTGTGTCTTCATCCTGAAAGAAGACGCGCGTCAGACGCTTGGCTTCCTGCGCCATGGCCTGCACACTGGGCATGGTCAGGGCGATGAGAACAAGGAACAGCGAACGAATTGGCATGGTGATTTCCTCTTGAAGTGAGTGGTCCAGTCGTTGAGTGTGTATCGCGATTCGGCTACTGAGCTGGGGCCGTGGGGGCTGCTTCAGCGGTCTTGGGGCGACCACCCATGGGGGCCTCCGATGTGACCTTGACCAGCGCTCGTCCGGTGCGGGCGATCCAGGCACCATCCACCGCGGCCACGCCATAGAGGATGTCGGTCGAGGAGATCGTGCTTTCTCCGACCAGAGCCTTTTCGGGGCCGGTCTGGAAGACCATCACGTCCCCGTCCTTACAGAAGAAGACCACGTGATCACCCACTGCCACGGGAGAGGCCCAGCAGGTTCCGGCCAGGCGTTCGGTCCAGCGGATCTCGCCCGTCAGAATGTCCACGCACGAGGCGACTCCGACTTTGTTGACGATATAGGCGTGGCCCTGATGAACCAGGGGTGAGCTGTATCCCGTGGTGGCCTTCTGCGATTTCCAGAGGACGTGCGTCGAAGTGACATCCCCCTGGCCTCCGAGCTTGATCGCCACCGAAGCCGCCGGATCCCCGGCATCCCGCTGGCCAGCACCGATCACGACCAGATCCCCCGCGACGGTCGGGCTGGCGGTGCTGTTTCCGATGAGGCCGGTGACAAACCAGACTTCGCGGCCATCCTCAGCGCGGAAGCTGCGGACACTGCCTGCTGACGAGACGACGATTTGATCTCCATCATTGGTGTGTACGATTGCCGGACTGCTCCAGCCTGTCTGGGCGGGATGATCGACCTTCCAGACCGTTTCCCCAGTGGTTCGATTCAGCGCCAGCAGGTAAGACGGTCCGCCGTGACAGACCTGCACGATCAGCTTGTCCCCCGCGAGAACAGGGGAGCTGCTGTAACCGTGGGGCCCTTTGAACTCTCCGTAGTCTCGAACCACGGATCGGGACCAGACCGGCTCGCCCGCATGAGTCAGGGCGAAGATGTCCCCACTCTCGAACATCACGTAGACATGGTCTTTGTCGACAACGGGCGTGGGAGCTCCACGGCTGACCGCATCGCTGTCTTTCACCTTTTGTGTCGCGGGATATTCTCGATCCCACAGCTTCTCTCCATCCGCCAGATTGAGTGCCAGCAGGTGGAGCGTTTCTTTCATCTCGCCCGAGACAGCGGTGACGTAGACCTGATTCTCCCAGACGACGGGACTGGATTGACCGTAGCCCGGAAGACGAACGTTCCAATTCCCAGGTCGCCGTCCGCGCAGCTCCCACTGCAGCGGAAGGTTCTGAGCGGTGGAGACGCTGTTGCCAGTTCCGCGGAACCCCGGCCACAGAGACTCTGCCTCCGAAGTCGAACAGCAGAGGCCGCTCAGAACAGCGGGTAATAGCCAAAGACGCATGAGATCACTCGAAGGATGTCAGGGAAGGTGGATGTCGACCGGGCGTCCCTCTGCCACTTCGACTTTGAGGGGAGTCTTGGCCGGATCGATGTACTTGGAGGGCAACACCCAGGTGGGCTCGCCGATGTTTTCTGCGGTGACCAGATAAGTTCCGGGAGAAAGCAGATGAGGCTTGCCATCCTGCTCAAACAGGCGGAACTGGCCTTGCGGGTCGGTCACTCCGAAGGCCACTCGCTCCTTGGAATCTGGCCGGTGAAATCCGACCTGCACCTGTGCGACAGGAGTCTTCTTGAAGGTCACGGAACCGACCGGCTCGCCATCGGTGACCGTCGGCGTGGCCCCAGAGCACCCCGCCAGTAACAGCACAGTCCACAGCCCCATCCGTCCCATGATGATTCCCCCGATCAGACTCGTAGCACGGGCGTCCCGCCCGTGATCTCTCGTCGCATGGGCGCGACGCCCCTGCGACGAGTCTCACTCTTCACCAGGTTCAGAGATCAGAACTCTCCGAGCGTCTCGCCGCCGTTTCGCGAGTGCAGGGCTCGGCACAGCATCAGGTCGAGGTTCTCGCTGACAAACCGCACCGCACCGTCACCCAGCAACATGTGCGCTCCTCCGGTGTGCAGGCTGCGGGCTGCGTAGAAGCCACGACCATGGACTCCCATATCGGGAATGCGGCTGTTCGGAGTCAGATAGCCGTTGATGCAGGTGGAGAACGGCACTCCGCGAATCCACGACAGTCCTCGCCCCGTACGTGTCTGGCCACCTTGCCAGCTGGTGATGGTGGGGATGATCGACTGCAGGTCAGGATTGTTGATCGTGCCGCCGCCGAAGGTGAAGCCGGGGGGCGGATTGACGAAGCCGACGCCGCTCCAGCTGCCGATACGACGATACGGGAACGGAGGCAGTCCACCGGTCGAATCGATCTTGTCTCCCATCAGAGTCTCAGCCATGAAGACGGTGTTCGACATCCCATCGGTGACATCCCGGAATCGGCAGGCCGAGTTCTCCCAGGCCATCCCGTCGGTGACGGTACGATCGTCGTAGTTGGTTCCTGTCGCGCTGCCGGTCGAGATCATGTAGTTGAGACCCGCGAACGTTGTCGCTGTGGGAGGAACTCCGATCACGCTGTTGAAGATCGGGGACGTGGCATCGCTCGGACACAGGAACACCGGGACGATCGTCCGGGCGGGAACGACGAATAACGGATTGAGCGAAGGGTTGAACCCGACGCCGGTCATCAGCGGTTGCCGAAAGTCGATCAACCCCTGAAGGTTGGACTGCTCAAGATACGGCAGCAGGCGGGCCTGCACCGAGAAGCTGCTGGAACCGGTCAGCCCCGGCAGCGTGCTGAAGGTACTTTCATAGTTGTGGAGGGCCAGCCCGAGCTGGCGCAGGTTGTTCTTGCACTGCGCTCGGCGAGCGGCCTCGCGAGCCTGCTGCACAGCGGGTAACAGCAGCGCGATCAACACCGCGATGATGGCGATCACGACGAGTAGCTCAATCAGTGTAAATCCGCGACGACGAGATGAGAGTGACATCCTAGGAACCTTTCTTGAGTGCGCAGCTTCCCCACAGCCCCACGCGTTGTCATTCGCGAAGGACCAGAGTCAGGGAAGGGGAGGGAAGTCAAAAAGCCCGCTGCGACCGATCCAGCAACAGACTGGTCGGGTCGAGGTTGACACATGACCGGCCACAGCGGGCCTGAACGAGAAAGCAGGAGCTGTGATTGCACAGCCTGCGATGCTGATAGGATGCAGAAACTGTCAGTACCCGGTGTGCTGCAAGCAAAGGCCGGCGTCAGGGGCGTCTGCGCCGCAGTGGGCTCCACCGCGACTCACTCTGCCGTACTGAGAAAAGCCATACTAAGAACAACTCGGCGGTCCGCGAGTCCGCTCAATACCACTCCATCGAGACTGCGGCTCCTGCTCCGACTCAAATGGGATCTCTGCGACCAGGCCGCTTGAAATCGGGAAGCAAACGGGGACCACATACAACGCCGACAGGCTGTGATACCTGCAGATCAGGCAATTTGCGTGATCATGATTCGGTCTGCCCCAAGCCGGCACTGATGAACGAGCAGCACCGTCTGGATGACTCGCTGTCTGCTCATCGCCATCACTTCCGTGATGATGGTGGCAACTGCAATGAGGTGTCTCAGAATGAGTCTGGGCGGCGGACTGACACGCAGCGTCTGAGCACACATGAAGAATATGTGCAGCTGGCCCGCACAGGGCTGGAAGCCCATAAGCCAGTAGGAGAACAAGGCTGGTCAGACGGTGTCTCAAATCACCAACACCCGCGCACGAAACAGAACGTGCGAGACCTGACCCGACCTGTCAGTGCTGCGAATGCTATGCGCGAATTCAGAGATGTCAAGTTGTGGATTGATGATTTCGAAAGAGAGCGTTCATGAGCAGAGAATGCGGTTCCTGACTCAGAGTCCTCAATCCACGAGTCCCTGATATCAATCGACTTTTGCGAATAATTCGAGAATCCTCCCTTGCAAAATGATCGGATGCCTACAAACAATCTGTGCACAGAAAGGGTGCCGTGAATGGCTGGTCGCCGACTGATCCTGGGACTGATGCTCCTGCTTCAAGTAGCGTTTTCGCTGCTGGGAATTGCAGGAACGCACATTGTCCTTGGATGTCAGCATCACCACGAGGCGGGGCAGCCTTGTGCCTCTCATGAGCACCACACGCATTCCCATCACGGATGCAAGCATGCTCATCGGCAGACAGATCCCCAGCCTGAAGAGCCAGCCCCAGCCCCGCTGAGGGACGACGACTGTGCGATCTGCCAGCTGTTCACCCGCCCTGTTGAAGTGGCGGTCGTGTTCTGTTGGGAGAATGTTGAAGTTCAGGCGGAAGCCCTCGTGACTGCTCCGACCGTCCAGTTGACATCGTTTTTTGAATCGGGATACGAAGTCCGCGGCCCGCCAACGAGCGTGTAGGTCCGCGATATCATGGCTACGGGAATCCCGGAAGATTCGCTGCCCGGCGTCGTCAATCGACGACGTGACTGCAGCAAGATGCTGAGCGCGACATCCAACACACGTCGGCGTAATTCCTGTTTCGTCTCAGCCGTGATTGTCCACCGCATGGAATGTGTCTGCCCAACGGCGTGAAGCCACCAGTGAGGCCCGACGCATTCTGACTCGCGGTCAGTTCCTGGTCGTGAGATCCCGTCCGTCAGCCCTGCGCGCACTGATCGCGCGCGGCTGCTTATTGACGGCTCTGTCTCTCCACGCCGAACGGAGGCATTCGATGAATGCACTTCTGCGCCATCGCTGGCTGTCCCGTGTCAGCGACATTTTGAACTATGACTTTTGTCCGAGGACGAACCGGTTCGTCTATTGGCTCAAGAATCCGATGTGGACTCTGCTGCTGGCGGTGGTCGGCTCCGCCCTGTGCGGAGCGATGATCAACCCGCAGATCTTTGCGCTGACAGGAATTCTGCTGGGCGTATTTCTCCTGGGAGTCGTCTGGCCCTGGATCGTCGTTCGCGGGCTGGAGTGCCGGGTCCGTTTTGCAGCTTCTCGAACCTCGGAAAATCAGCCAGTCTCGGTGCAGATCCGGATCACCAATCGTTGGCCCTGGCCGGTCTGGGGACTGGCGCTCGAACAAGGGTTCGCGGTCTTTGCTGACGTCACGCGGCAAGAGATCGGCGAGAGCGTGGCCCTCGCACGCGTTCCGGGCTGGTCGACCAGCGAGTTCGCCTGGTCGTTCATTCCGCAGCGGCGCGGCGTTTATCCCCTGGAGACTCCGGCGGTCGAGACCGGCTTTCCATTCGGCATGGTCAAGTCCCGCAAGGAGTGTATCGCCGACAATGAACTCCTCGTCTGGCCTCGAACCGTCTCGCTGGAGTCGCTGCCCGACACCTTTGATCAGGCCCCGCGCGAGGACCAACTGACAGACCGCAAGGCGGGCGACTGCGGCGACATGCTCGGCACCCGCCCGTTCCGCCAGGGAGATTCACTCCGACGTGTTCACTGGGCCCAGACAGCCCGGCAGGGACGGATGATCGTCTGCGAGCGGCAATCACCAGCGGCATGCTCGGTGAGAGTCATCATCGATCTGAGACCCGCGATCCATTCCGGAGAGGGACCGACTTCCAGTCTGGAGCAGGCACTGCGAATCACAGCCAGCGTCTGCCAGTCACTGCGCGCCCAGCGGGCCTCCGTCGAGTGCGTCATCGGTCGCGAGGTCGTGACGCTCGGGAATTCGGAGTCGGACTGGCGACGGCTGCTCGACCTGCTGGCTCGAGTCCCGGCGCGCGGGCTCGATCATGCTCCGCGAGTCGCGCGCGGCGGTCGCTCGGTCTCGCAGATTCTGGTCACGACGGATGCCGCCTGGGATGGGGCTCACGCGATTCATTCTGCCGAGTCGCGATCGATCGTCGTATCCGACGAAGATCGCGCACCGTTCCACAGTTCACGCCCGTGGATTCAGATTGCCTCGAGCACGACCGCTCTGGAGTCGCTGCGAGACCTCTGGGGGAGGGCTTGCCATGCGGCTTGAGGCATCGCACTCGACCAGCCGTGGGAGCCAGCAGGTCCCGCGATCAATTCACCTGATGACGCTGCTCCTGGCACTCATCACGGCCCTGGCCCTGGCAGTCGCACAAGCCGACTACGGGATGAATCTCACCAGCTGGCTGGTTCTGCTGGGTCAATTCGTCGTGACCGGGCTCGCCGCCTACGGATTCCGGCGGATCGCGCGCGAGTGGTCCGAGCCGCCAGCGGTGACGCCAATTCTGGTCGCGCTGGCGTTGCTCAGCTACATCCGCGAGCCGATTCAACGCCTGATATTCGAGACCGGTCGTCCGTTTGAAATGATCGCCATGCACAGCTTGCGCGATCTCGTGCTGGGCCTGGCAGCTGCGGCCTGCTGGCGGCAGTTCCAGCGGATCACAGTCCTGATGAGCCTGTTCCTGATCCTGTTTTCGGCGGCCATCGCGCGGGATCGTGTCGTGGCTGTGCTGTGTGCGACGTACGGCATTCTTTGTCTGGCGACGCTCGGGGCGACCTATTGGGAGACTCTTCGCCCCCGGCTCCTGGCTCAGGATCAAGCCCGCAGCTCGCGGCGCTGGATTCTGATCGGGGCCTCGCTGCTGATCTTGACGGCGTTGACCCAGACCCCGGCGGGGAAACCGCTGATGCGAGTCATGCAGGGGATCGTCCCCAGCTCAGGAGGCGATGGTTCATCGTCCGCCTACGCCCGCGATGGGGTCGGCGATGGCGAGACCCTGGTTGCGGGGATGGACGACATCCGCACCTTTGGCCCGATCGAAGATGCCCCATTCATCAGCGATCATAAGCCGTCGCTGTATGACGTGTTCGACGACCGCTACGACGAGCCCGTCAAACTCCCCAAGAACCAGGATCGTGCGATCGCCTTGTCTGCGGAACAGGCTGCGAAGATTCAGGAGCGACACCTCAAGGACAATCAGACCGTCTCGCGCGACTTCTCGGTCCTGCGACAGCCTCGCAAAGGTCAGGCCCAGAAGAAGTCCGCCGGAGTCCGGTCGAATGCACTGCTGTATGTCTCCGGTCGGACGCCGCTGCACCTGCGGATGGAGCTGTACGACCGGTTCGATGGCGTCGACTGGCAGCCCGAAGAGCTGCCCCTGGCGACGCAATTCCCTCAGCTGCGGATGCAGACCGTCGATGAACGTCCGTGGGTGATGTGCGACCTGCATACGAATCGCTTCGACGTGCTGGCCGA
>Ga0315902_10013814_pt1 | contig 10427 bp, 6 predicted proteins | sample LakEriMetagenome_9_FD_203523 | JGI IMG/M metagenome (GOLD analysis project Ga0315902, IMG submission 203523) | Freshwater fungal communities from buoy surface, Lake Erie, Ohio, United States - Buoy 12 MA117 | ecosystem: Environmental > Aquatic > Freshwater > Lake > Lake biofilm | place: USA...
ATATTTACCGGACAAATATCGGTGCAGCGGCCACACAGTGGCGAAGCATAGCTGAGGTGTTTATAGGCATCCATACCCTGCATGTGCGGAACTACCACAGCTCCTACAGGCCCGGCATTGCTTACACCGTATGCATGTCCGCCAATGGTTTTAAATACCGGACACACATTGCTGCACGCCCCGCATTTAATGCACGATAATGCTTGCCTTTGGTCGGGCTGCGCCAATACATTGGAGCGGCCATTGTCAATGAGTACGACAATAAACTCAGCAGGACCATCCAAATCAGTTGCCTGCCTTGGACCTGTAATGCTGTTGTACGAAGTTAGTTTCTGTCCCGTTCCGAATGTAGCCAGCAGCGGAAAAAACACATCCAGGTCGTTGAGCGAAGGAATCAGCTTATCAATGCCTGCCAACACGATATGTGTTTTAGCAAATGCCATACCCATTCGGGTATTGCCTTCATTTTCGGTAATAGCTACCATGCCGGAATCGGCAATTAAAAAATTGGCTCCCGTTATCAGTACATCAGACTGTGTGAAACGGCTGCGCAATTCGGTACGGATATCTTCTACAATATGTTCTGCATCGGCATCCATACTTACACCTATCTTATCATTCAGCAATGCTGCAATTTCTTCTTTTGTTTTATGCATAGCCGGTGTCACCATATGAAAAGGCTTTTCAGCTGCCATATCTACTACAAATTCCCCGACATCGGTTTCAAGCACGGTATAATTGTGTTTGCGTAAAAATGCATTCAGCTCTATTTCATCGGTAAGCATACTTTTGCTTTTCACTATGCATTGAGGCTGCACACGCTTGAGTATTGATTCTACTTCATTGCAGGCCGCTTCGGCATCTACTGCCCATAGCACTTTGCCTCCTCTGCGCATAACGGCTGCTTCAAAATCAATAAGGTATTTATCCAGACTTTCCAGCACTTTCCACTTGTAGTAAGCTGCACGTTCGCGTGCTAGTTTTAGGTTGGCATACTGTGAGCGTGCCTGATTCAACTGCTGCTCGTACCGTTGCATCATGCCATCCATACGAGGTGCCAATTCCTTATTGGCCGTTGCTGTTTCAGTAGCTTTTATAAACGTGTCGTAAGCACTCACATGTCAAAGTAAAACAAATTATTTGACGTATCAGAGTATCGGGTTATCAATTAAACGCACATTTCCACACCATGCTGCAGCCAATGCTACACCTTGTGTGGGGTAAGTATCGGTAATTATAGGGTTAAATGGGATTGCATCTACCACAGCTTATACGCTGTTTTTAAGTTCCCGTTCCTGCACATCCCGCAAAACTGGGCAGGTATTGTAATACGTGGGCTCAAAAACATCCTTACTATCATTAAATGTTAGTTGATAACTCATATCGTACTGAAATTAAACATACGTATATCTAAATTGTACATTTACTCTTCCATCTTTTTAAATACTGAAATTATGCCATGTGTATTTAGCTAAAATAACTTGTTGATTTTATAAATCAAGCTATTCCTTCTCACGCATTATAAAACTTGTCCCGTTCTACGGGATGCGCGAGAACAGAATAAATACCATTTTAGTCAGGGGCAAAAAGAAAGACTTCTGGGATTTGGCAGAATTGAGCAATCACTATACCGTTGCACAGATGATTGAGTTGTATCAACACAAATTCCCCTCTCAACAATTACTGATTTCCATACCTCAGGCATTAACTTATTTTGATGATGCTGATGAGGGCGAAGACCCTATTGGCCTAAGGGCCAAACCTGGGAGGGCGTAAAAACAACTTTAAAAAATGCGGTGAGGAAATACCTGAGTTAAATAAAGGCCAATGCTGAAAAAGCGAGAGGTTATTTGAGAGCCATGCCAACACTTATTTTCCATCCATTTGTATCTTTCCTATAGCTATCATACCGCAACAGCACTTAGGCCCAATTAGTTATTCAATCGTTCAAATCTTTCTGTTATCAATTGCTTATATTTATTTTTAAAATCATCTGTCATGAAACTAATATCTATCTGTTCCATCCACTTCGATTTTGATTTTTCCATTTTAATAAAAATATTTTCCTGCTGTTTTTCATCCAGTTTCAGTGTGTTCATAGCAGCTACAAAATCTTGTTTTTTTAACCTACTCTTTTTTCCGTTAAGATGAAGTGCCATATCTTCATTGTCTTCTTCATTTATCAATGCGGTATTCACCAAATCGTAAGCTGGTGATAATACCATTCCCAAGCCGTGTTGCTCTACCAATGAAAAATTCTTTAAGTGCATATCGGCATTGCCTGTTAAAAAAGAAAACAATACCACTTCAAAGAAATTAACCAAATCTAAGCCTGGCGTAGCAGAATATTTTAGTATGGCTTTCCCTATTTGTTCATAGCTGCCTTGGTATTTATCTTCTGTAAGTCGTTCTGTTAGTTGACACATATCTTCCATTGCAAGCTTGTCTTTCTTTACCCTGTCAATACGTTTGGTTATATAAGCCAGATGACCTGATATTAACCGAACAAGACTGTGGGGGGCTGTTTTTATTTTTGCTATGCTTGCTAAATGCATCGTAACATCTTCCACTTCAGGCAACTGTTGATATAAAGCAGTAGGTGGTTTTAATACGTAGCCTCCCCATAACCCAACTATGGTAAATCGCTTGCCTGTTTCCTCCAAGTTGTTTGTAATGTGCAGCGATAACTTGGCTTGCACGCCTGTTACTGCGGTATGGCTTTGTATGACTTCTTTAGCCAAAGGTTCTAAATCTGCTTCGGAGTATGGCAATAAAGGAGGAGTAGGCTGGCCAAATATTTTTTTGGAGCAAGTGCCGTGAAAATCCAATTCGTTTCCGGCTATTGGCTGGTAGCAAAACAAACATCTTTTCATGGCTTATCTTCCGTTGTTACATCTTCTACACTCACTGCTCCAATGCAATCTTTGCAACAAACCAAGAGCAAGCCCATCCGGTCTCTTGTGCTTAGCTTCCAGTTTTTTGTTGCTATATCCAATAACCAGCCTTCGGGGATTAGGCCATCAAAAAATGGAAACAATATATTGGATGTATACTTACCACTTTGTAAAGGCAGTGTTAAACTTACCGGTTTTGCATTTGCTTGATTTAAATATGCCGGGTCATATTCAAAATGATATCCATTTTCATCTTGTGTAAGCCGGCCTGCCACCTGCGTATCTAATTTTATAATTGCCTTTCGCATTATTCATTTTCTTTTTTGGCAGGAACGGGACCTACTTCATACCCAAATAATTGCAAAACCCGGTTAACCTTATCTATGCGTAAACTTTCCTTCCCTTGTTCTAATTCACGAATAAAGCGCAAGCCTACACCGGCTTTTTCTGCCAATTCCGGCTGGGTTAGGTCCACTGATTTTCTTTTCTCTTTAACAAAATTGGCAAGGCTCATTTTATACCCTTTTGGGTGCAAATATAATAATATATGTTTAATTTATACCCCTTAGGGTACAAATTATCTTTAAATATAATAATTATACCTTTTCGGGTATACTATTTAAACTAATTGCCCACTTTATACCCTTAAAGGTATATGTTAAGTATGGTAATAATACCCTTTAAGAAATAGTAAGACAACAAAAGCAGCTCTACTGAAGGCAGAAATAGATAAGAAAGATATGTGTTTTAAAAAATGCCATACCCATTCGGGTGTTGCCTTCATTTTCGCTAATAGCTACTATGCCCGAATGGGCAATTCGAAAAATTAGCTCTTGTAGATACCGTTCTACGGGATGCACGAGAACGTGGGACGACACCTAGAAATGAGCCATTAAAATAAATCCAAAAAACTGATTTGCTACAGCATGATGAATAGTGCAGCAAAGAAGTATTTCAAAAAAAAGCCGCCATGCACTATGTGCATGACGGCTTTATTCGGATGAAAAAGCTGTAATTATTTTACAGCAAACTTCTTACTTACGCTAATGCCATTTTGTTGTATCAATAACATATAGATGCCTTTTGATAATGAAAGATTCAAGTCGAGTAAGTTATTGCCTTGCTGTAATGGCATCATTTTTTGTTCAATAACTTTACCGGTTGGGTCAATAATAGTCAGCTGAATAGTTGACTGCTCATTTGCCGGAAGCATGATATTAAACGTACCGTTATTCGGATTAGGATAAACTTCAATATTGTTAGTCGTAAGTACATTATTGCTTACCCTAACCGTTTTGCTATACTCGGTTGCACCGTCAAAATCAACTTGCTTGAGGCGATAGAAGAATGCGGAAACAGAGCTAAAATCATCCAATACGTTTTTATCAGAGAATGTATAAGAAGATACTGACGCAGTAGTTCCATTACCCTGCACTTTACCTATTGTTTCAAAACTCACGGCATCCAACGAACGCTGTATTTCAAAATACTCGTTGTTGATTTCAGAAGCAGTGATCCATTTTAGCATAACATCTTTATTGTTCTTAACTGCATCAAATGAAGTAAGCGTTACCGGTACTGTGCTCGTTGCAGTTATGGTTACCGTATCATAGAAAGTTCCACAGCTATTTACGTATACAGCCACATAACGATAAATACCAGGAGTAGTATAAGGACCTACAACGATTCTTGCATTGGTATCAATAGGACTGCCCATAAAATACCAATTGAAGCCTGCAAGACCACTCGGTACGGGCTGAGGCACGTTGGCGTTGAGAATATTAGGATTTTGCGGAGTGACACTGCTATTTACCCAGGCTGTTGAAGAATCATTGTCTCTACCTATGAGTCTTATGCCGGAATTTGCCGCTGTGGTATTACCGGACCACATAGCCGAAGTAACACCTGAAGCTACAGGGAAAGTAAACGCTCCGTATCCAACAGCATCAATAATGTTTCCGGATGTATCCTTTAGAATATAACCTTGCGCGGTTGTTGAGCCATGGGATGTTGTATTACCGGTATGATAATAAAAGTTACGTGGAGAAGGCACACTGGCACCTAACTGGCCCGTAGCCAAAACCATTGTACCATTAGGACTGAACTTAGTATTGAGCGGGAATGTAACCGTATGTGTTAATGCGGTGGCACTCCACTCTTCCATTCTGTAACCGGCAAGGTCAGTATTTGGTGCTCCTGTAAGTTCTACATAATCATCCGCAATTAAATATGCCGGCCATCCGCCAACTGGCTGTCCTGTTGTTGTTTTGAAATGACTGATTTCTGAAAACTTAACATTTCCCGGCAGGAAGAAAGGTGACTCAGCTCGCAATACAAAAGTATCAGTAGGTGTTGTTGCTGTTCCAACTTTAGGCGATGCCGATATTAAAGGCAATACAATAATAGTATCTGCACTTATCAGTGTATCATTGATCGCAGTTACATTGACACCATTCGGACGGATAAATGCCTTGAGTATGTATTTGCCCGGCACTGACATATTAATATTATTGTTTGTCAGGATAAGATCACTGCTTACAGGAAGACTTCCTGTAGTAACAGAAATACTATCGGTTATATTAACCGGGCCGGTTACTTGATACACCATGGTAAGCGGATTTACAGAGAAGTTAACGGTTGTACCGATTAAATTTCTTATAGTTACTTTAACGCTATCGGCAGTGCCATAACATTGACTTACTCTTTGCAGACTTGCAGCAACAACCGCTAAATCACCCGACAATCCTGTAAATTCCAGTGCTCCAGGATCAGGTGTTGATGTTGAACGGCTGGCACCACTCAAATCGGTTGTTACCCCAACCAAGGCACCAATATTATCAGCATTGATTGACAAAGGTGTAATATCACCATTTGCCAAATTGGCAAATACCGGATCGGTATTTAATGAAAACGAATCCTGTAAAGATGCTGTCGTCCAATCGGATATGGTGGTTCTTTCAGTTGTCCAAAATCCAACATTATTTATTGTACCACCTGTAGCACCCATATACAATACGTTGTTATTTGACGTAAAAGTTGAACTAGTTGTAGTTACATAAATACAGTGTTTTGTTCCTGTACCATTTCCTCCTATACTTAATATATTATTTTTCAAATCGGTATTATTTGGAGCTACCGCAAAAAATGCTGCACGCTTATTGCCTGTTCCGACTCCATCAATATCTATTGTATTATGATAAATTTTGAATCTATCGGATGTACCTGAAAAATAAAGACCATAAACCAACCCTGTTGAGTTAATATTATAAACTGCATTATTCACAATCTCAGTTTCAGAACCCAAATTATTTACTGAAGTTGCAAACCAAATTGGATAGGCTGTATAAGAACCAACACCTGCATCGTGTATACGGTTGTTACGCAACCTTGTATTGCGTGTAGTTAATCCATAAAATCCGTAGAAGGTAGTAAGAACAGAACGACCAATACGATTGAGTACATTATTTTCAATTAGTACACTATCGCTGTTGCTTCCATAAATACCGTAAAAGTAAAATCCTTTTATAGTATTGTTTCGGATAATGTGACCGAAATTATTTTGATAGGAAGCTTCTCCAAAATAGGTGATTCCATAATAGCCTCCAATAATTTCATTGTTTTCAATGAGTACATATTGGGCATTATTTCCGGCAGTAGTAGCAGCAGTTGCTGAGCCTGAAATAGTAATTCCGGAAGCAAGCGTAGAGGTAGCTGCTATTCCTACATCGATTAATGACTTCCGAATAGTAATATATTGGCTTTGGCCGCTTAAATTAATCCCAACTACATTCGCACCCGCTGTAGCTATAATACGTAAACTATCAAGAGTTATATACTTTGCACCGTTGAATCGCACGATTGGTGAAACGCTACTTTGCAAAACGTTTCCATTTCCATTTATCACCACATTTTTTGTTGCTGTAGTGCCGGGTATATTTCCTATTACCACATTACCGGTATAGGGACCTGAATTGGCAGGTATATTAATAACTACCGGACCACAAACTCCTCTCAAAGTAAGTGTATCAAAAGCTGATTGAATAGTAGGGAATGAAACCGAACCAATATTCATCACGCCACTATAAGCTGGGCGTGCTGTAAGGGTAATAGTATCATTAATTGAAAGATTATTTACCAAAGATGTAGGTATATGCGCTTTGAGTTGATATGTGCCTGCAATGGTTCTATCAATTGAATCTGATAATGTAACAACTAAATCACTCCCTGTATTAAGTGTGCCAGAAGTAATAGTAAACACGCCTGAATCTACTATTGGCCCAGAAAGTCTCCAATTGATTGTTACCGGATTGACAGAAAAATCGACTGGTGAACCGATTGCATTCTTTAAGGTTATCCTTAGTGTATCATTGCTATTATTGCAACCACTTGCGTAAATCAACTGTGGATTGAGCAATGTTAAATCAGCATTTACTCCTACAAACTCAAAAGATCCAATATCAGGAGTTGTAGATGAACGCGTAGCATTGGTAATATCAGTTAATATACCTACTGGTGTTCCCTTGTTATCAATAACTGCGTTCATTGGTAATAACACTCCGTTCGGTTCATCATAGAATACAGGATTGATATCAAACGAATTTGTATCTCTGGTAGATGCAGTGATCCAATCAGCAAGTGTGGTACGATCTGCGGTCCAGTATCCAACACGGTTGGTTCCTGCAGTTGCAGCCATATTCAGCACATTGTTGTATGAAAGGAAAGAGGTGGAGGTAGTTGTTACATAAACAGCATATTTGATTCCACTACCGCTACCATATACCCGCATAATATTGTTTCTGAAATCGACATTATTTGGAGCCACTGCAAAAAATGCTGCACGCACAGCTCCGGTACCTCCCGTTGAATTAAGATTTACTGTATTGTGATTAATTTTAAATCCGGTTGTTGAACTAGAGAAATACATCCCATATACAGTGCTGGTTGAAGGTATATTCCAAATTGAATTATTGATAATCTGGGTTTCGAGCCCTACACTATTTATAGAAGTAGCAAACCAAATTGGATAACAAGTATATGAGCCAACACCGGTGCTATGAATGCGATTGCGAATTACCTTAGTATTTCGGGTGGTAGTTCCGTAAATACCATAATAGGTAGATAGCGTAGTTCGTGTTGCGCGTGAGATATTATTGTTTTCTACTAAAACAGAATCAGTACTATTCAAATATACGCCACCTAAGTAGTTATCTAAGAACGTATTATTCCTAACTATATGCCCTGTGCCTCCAAGATAAGAGCCTGAACCAACTAATGATACTCCATAATAGCCTCCAATAATGGTATTATTTTCAATAGTTACATTTTGGGCATTATTTCCCGTTGTTGTAATTACGGTTTGAGAACCTGAAGCCACAATTCCTCCATTGCTGGTTGCGGTAGATGTTGTACCTACATTAATAGTTGAATTACGTATCGAGATATTTCTTGATTGGGTGCCCAAATAAATACCAAACCCCGTTGCAGCATTTAGCGTGACATTTAAGCTATCGAGTGTGACGAACCTTGCTTGTGAAAATGCGATAACAGGTGAGGTAGTACTGGTGATTGTGTATCCTTTGCCTCTAATCGTTAATGTTTTAACACTATCCGTTCCAGGAATTGCAGGAATGGTAACCGAGCCAAACAAATGTGAATCAACTTCTAATACAACTGGTCCGCATACCCCAAAATTGGCTAACGCATTTATTGCATCGGTTAAATTTTGAAAGTTAGTACCACCGGTTACTTGCGCTGGATTAATGGTAAAGTTTCCATTTAAAGAAGGCCTAACAATAACTGATACCGTATCATTAAAGTTAACTGTATCTGCAACTCCATTTGGCATGGATGTCCATACTTTAATGGCGTAAGGTATGGATTGCGTAAAATTAAAAGTACCCAAATTAATAAGTGCTGTGTTTGCACCTAACCCATTAGATGTATCGAGTGTGGTAGTGTGAGCTATTGTTGATTGAAACACATTGTTAACACTCCAAGAAACATTCACCGAGTCTATTGCATTTGATCCAAAATTTCGAATAGTAGCCTGTATGGTTTGTACTCCGGTACAAAAATTACCTAATGGAGTTATACTTGCAACACCAGCATTGTTAGGTACAGGAGGACTTAATAGAGTAATTACCACCAAACCATGACCTGATCTAACGCCAGCTAAATTTACTTGGCTAGTTCCTGTATTGTAAGAACCACCACCGCCACCAACTTGCTGAGCAGTAGTTGAACTACCAGCACCGCCACCACCGCTGTAACCGCCTCCGCCACCACCGCGTCCATTATTAAAACTATTACACCCTGCACCACCACCAAATCCTCCACGGCCACCACTTCCGGTAGTTATACCTCCTTGACCACCATTTAAAAAACTTTTACCTCCCCATGGTTGAGTTGTGCCATCGGTAAAAAATCCACCTCCGCCACCACCTCCGCCTCCTTCAAGGCCACCATTCCCACTAGTTCCACCAGCGCCACTTGTTGTGCCAGTTGCAGTTTGTCCATTTATACCTATTGATCCATTTGATGAAGGCAATATAGCGGTGTTGTAAATAGCACCTCCTCCGCCTCCTGCTACAATTAATGGTATATTGTTAGAGGCTACAACAAAGCTGCCGCCACCCCCACCAAATTGATTTGTTCCGCTTCCTACACAGCATCCACCTTGTTGACCAACCAATATTTTAAGCGTATCAGTTGTAGATAAACTAAATGTGCCGCTCATGTAGGCTCCTTTACCTGCAAAAGTGCCATATCCTTCAGCTCCGTAGACTTCTATTTTATAATTCCCGCCAACAGGTACTCTCCAATGTTGGATTCCGTTAACGGATGTAACTTGTCCTGCCAGGCTCGTACTGCCGTATGCGGTATTTATTTGCGTCTGCGTTGGTCCGTCTATACCGGTGGCACCAGCATTTGTAAACGTATACGTTTGGGCTTTTACAAATACTGAAAACTGTATGGTCAATACAATTAATAAAAGCTTCTTAAAGTTGTAAGATTTTTCCATTTTTATTATTACTTAAAAGTATTCCTAGATTATTTAAAAAAAACACTAGTTATATGTGAAACAATCTTCATGCGTTTGATAAAAAACCGTAGCTATAGTTGAACATGTTCAAATTAATGGGCAACATAGATAATACATTAAAAAAAAACAAATGTGCCATGCCCAATTTTCATAATTGAAATGGCAGACGAATTCTTTGTATCCATATAGATACCGTTATTAGGGAAATAAAACTAGCGAGAGTTTGCTTAAGCAAGTGAAAATCTCCCGTTGTAGAGCATCACTTAGAAAGGGAAAGGTATTGTAATGCGTGGGCTCAAAACATCCTTACTATCATTAAATGTTAGTTGATAACTTATATCGTACTGAACTTAAACGTACGTATATCTAAATTGTACATTTACTCTTCCATCTTTTTAAATACTGAAATTGCCATGTGTATTTAGCTAAAATAATTTGTTGATTTTATAAATCAAGCTATTCCTTCTCACGTATTGTAAAACTTGTCCCGT
>Ga0315902_10013815_pt1 | contig 10427 bp, 10 predicted proteins | sample LakEriMetagenome_9_FD_203523 | JGI IMG/M metagenome (GOLD analysis project Ga0315902, IMG submission 203523) | Freshwater fungal communities from buoy surface, Lake Erie, Ohio, United States - Buoy 12 MA117 | ecosystem: Environmental > Aquatic > Freshwater > Lake > Lake biofilm | place: USA...
GTGAGTGACATGGCACCGATCGCTGTTCGATTCGGATTGTTGCGCGGACGCTCAAGGAGATGATGCTCTCGCTTGTCTCCCGTAATCCAACTCTCAATGAAGGGATAGAGCGCCATCAAAGTGAAGATGATGCCTGGAACAATCAAGCCCGGGATCAAGATGTTCCAAGAGATCGTGAATCCGAAAGCATGTGTCTCTATAGGTGGTGCCATTCGCACCAGCCCATCAAGCCAACCCATGTACCAGTCAGGCTGCGAGCCTGCTCCAATTTGGGCAGGGGTGTAGGGACCGTAGACCCAGATTGGATTGATCTGAGCAACTGCGCCTAGAAATGCGGTGAAGCCAAAGACGATGAAGAAGAATCCGCCGGCCTTTGCCATGTAGACAGGAAGGAGTGGATATCCGACAACATTGCGTTCGGTACGGCCAGGTCCTGGATATTGCGTGTGCTTCTGGTACCAGACCAACATCAAGTGAGCGGTGATCAGCGCTAGGAAGATGCCGGGGATCAAGAGCACGTGCGCCACATAGATGCGCGGGATGAAGAGCTCGCCCGGAAAGGCGCCACCGAAGACGAAATAGGAGATATATGAGCCGACGACAGGAATCGCTTGCATGATCGCCTCGGCGATTCTGATTCCTGTTCCAGAAAGGAGATCGTCTGGAAGTGAGTAACCGAGGAATCCTTCGACGATGCCAAGCGTGAGGAGGCCAACTCCAATGATCCAGTTCATCTCACGAGGTTTACGGAATGCGCCGGTGAAGAAGACACGTAAGAGATGTGCCACCATGGCAGCGAGGAAGATCAAGGCAGCCCAGTGATGGATTTGGCGCATCAAAAGGCCGCCACGGACATCGAAGGAGATATGCAGTGCTGATGCATATGCAGCGGACATGTGAACGCCCTCAAGCGGCTCATATGAACCTTCGTACTCGACCTCTCGCATGGAAGGGTCAAACCAGAAGGTCAAGAAGGTGCCGGAGAGCAACAAGATGATGAATGAATACATCACGATCTCGCCGAGCATGAATGACCAGTGATCCGGGAAGACCTTGGTCAAGGTCTTCTTCATCCACTTCGCAGCGCCGGTGCGCTCGTCGATGTAATTTGCTACCGCACCCGCGGCTCTCTCACGTGCTTTCATGCGGAATCACGCCCCCAGAAACTAGGTCCGACTGCTTCATTGAATGGTGCCTTTGCCACGAGATAACCCTCGGCATCGACGGTGATGGGAAGTTGTGGCAACGGTCTCGCCGCCGGTCCAAAGATGACTTCAGCAGCTCGAGTGACATCAAAGGTTGATTGATGGCAAGGACAGAGCAGGTGCTTCGTGCTCTGTTCATAGAGCGCTACTGCGCAACCCATATGGGAACAAATCTTTGAAAAGGCGATGATGCCCTCATAAGTCCAGGAGAGACGTTCGGCATCGAGATTGAATTCCTCAGGGCGTATGCGGATGAGAAGGAGGGCGTCTTTCGCTATGTCGTTGAGAGTTCGCTTCCTTCCCGCGGGCAACTCTGGAAGCACCTGTGCGACTGCTCCCACTTCAAGATCTGCTGGACGGATAGGTCGAAGTGCTGGGTCCGTTAGCAATCTGGTCCCGCCGCGCCAGTTCGTCTCGTTGAGTTCTTCGCCTGGAAGTGGTCCTAGGTCGCCAAGAAGGAGAAGCGGGGAGAGACCGACGAGTCCCAGCGAAAGTCCCAGAGTCCGCTTGATCAAGGTGCGACGACCGAGTCCTGCTGTGGCTCCCTCTTCCTTCACTGTGGAGAGGAAGGCTTCACGATCTTCATCCTTGGAGCGCTGCTCTTTACGGTAATCGACCACCTCGTGATCTGGCATCAGAGTCTTTGCCCAGTGGACTGCTCCCATACCGATGAAGAAAAGCGCAATCGCAAGACCAAGGCCCAAGAAGAGTTGATGCGCATTCGTCGTTCCCAGGAGAGGCAAGAAGATCAATTGGTCTTGAGGGATTCCCACATACGAAAATATGAAGAGGAGGGTGCCGACTGCTGAGGTGAGAAAGAGAATCGCAACCTGACGCTCTGCTCGCTTTGCTGCGACCGCGTCGGTATCTGCCTTGCGGTGCACATGGGTAGGAAGACCAGGATCTTGTATCGGTTGGATTGACATCTTCTATCCCCTTATCGAGCCTTCGAGGTGAGCCATACCGCCACACCAATCAAAAGACCAAGTCCCAGTGTCCAGGCAAGGAGACCTTCGGTTACAGGACCTACTCGACCAAGAGTCGCACCACCTAGCGAAGGCTCTGCTTCCACTTCTTTGATCCACTTGATGATGTCGAGTTTCTCTTCGGGGGTGATGACCTTCTCGCCAAAGACTGGCATCGCTTGTGGACCGGTGATCATTGCTTCGTAGATATGTCTTGGCTCAACACCCATCACAGTGGGTGCGTACTTGCCTTGCGTGAGTGCGCCGCCCTGACCTGCCAAGTTGTGGCACATCGCGCAATTGTTGCGAAAGAGCGTTCCACCTGATGCGGCGTTTCCATCACGTTCCCAGGCGAGTTCTTCGTTGGTTACCGCCTCTGGACCAGGAGCGAGTGAGGCGACGTAAGCGGCAAGGGCTGCAGTCTCCTGCTCGTCATAGACAGGCGCTTTCCGTGCCGCCTGTTGGCTCATATCGGCCATCGGCATGCGACCAGTTCCCACTTGGAAATCAACAGATGCACTACCTACGCCGAGCAACGAGGGAGCAGCGCCGGCGCCTTCGGCATTGAGGCCATGGCAAGAGGAGCAACCGCGAGCGAATATCTCGCGACCTTCCGATATGAGCGTGCTCTTGTCAGCAGTGATGACGGCCGGCTGGGCTGTGATCGCATTCGCCGCGGCATTGGCGGCAGTGAAGATTCCAGCGGCTGCAAAGAGTCCGAGAATCAGCAGGACGGGACGAGCGAATCTATGGTTTCGCCATCGTGAAAGCCGTGCCACTTAGATCTCCTTCATTCTCTCTTGCACTCTCTTCATAACTCTTGGCAACTACTTGATGAGGTAGATCGCTGAAAAGAGAGCGATCCACACGACGTCGACGAAGTGCCAGTAGTACGAGACGACGATCGCGGTCGTCGCTTGACGATGCCCGAACCTGCCGGCACGAAATGTTCGGATCATCACGATAAGGAAAGCGATAAGGCCACCTGTGACATGGAGACCATGGAAACCGGTGGTCATGTAGAAGACTGAACCGTAAGGCGTGGATGAAAGGGAGACTCCCTCTGATACGAGCTTCGCATACTCATATACCTGTCCGCCGATGAAGACCGCACCCATGAGGAAGGTGAGCGCGAACCATTCACGCATTCCCCACTTACTCCATTGCATCATGGTTCCGGATCGACGAGGTTGGAATCTCTCGGCTGCGAAGACACCGAACTGACAGGTCACCGAGGAGAGGACGAGGATCGTGGTGTTGACCGCGGCGAAGGGAATGTCGAGATATGCGGTCGACTCTGCCCAGATCTCCGGCCCCTGCACCGCTCTGGTCGTGAAGTACATTGCAAAGAGCGCGGCAAAGAACATCAACTCGCTGGAGAGCCAAATGATGGTGCCGACTGCGACGATATTGGGGCGATTGACCTTCACGCCGGGAGTGGCAACAGCCTGGGACATGGGGTCGATTATTCCCCATTGCCTCGGTTTAGATGTTCTAAGACCGCTCAAATCGTCACGAAAAGAGGGTGGCGCTCGCCACTTTTTGGCAGGATCGATTCTCGTAGATGGGGCTGATCAACCTTGAAGACTAGAATCCGCCACATGGCTTCAGAGGCAGGATCGATCGCAGAGATTGAGTACCAGACACCAGCGAAAAAGCTGCGTTTTGCGGTCTATTCAGATGATGCAACGGTACGAGATGCCATCTCGAAGGCGCTGGGAAAGCGCGTCTCCGCAGAGCATCCAGAGCATGAGATCTTGAACTTCGCCACCGGTGTCGCGCTCAAGGATTTTGCACGAGGCAAGAAAGGCGCAGACCTTTACATCCTTGATGGCGAGGCTGTACCTGAGGGCGGGATGGGAATCGCCCGACAACTCAAAGACGAAATCTTCAATTGCCCACCCACGATGGTCATCACGGGTAGAGCACAGGATGCGTGGCTCGCGGGTTGGTCAGGAGCGGATGCGGTCGTGACCCATCCGATCGATCCCTTCACTCTGGCGAAGAGCGTCGCTCAAGTTCTCGGTTAGTCGAAATCGTAACGAGGCCGCACTTGCAGTTGGCATCGCCCATGGACCCAGTGCTTCGTCGATCCAGAGCAGCTCAACCTCTTCGCTGAGGATTCGAGCCAACTTCTCACTCTCTTCGTAATTACCTGAAGGAAGGATTGTCGAATCTGCTTCGACAACTTCTCCTATGGATCGAAGGCTCTCAATCAGGTCGATCAAGGTGAGGTCACCTCTCTCACCGGTGAGCGCGAGCGAAGCGGCAAGTTTTCCGTGACGGATGAGAAGCAATTCCGAATCCTTCTTGATGACCAACTCCTTGACGCGAGCAAGTGAACGGATCTGTTGCCCACGACCGACACCTCGGGCGAAGGCCGAGAGTCTCTGGCGAACTGCCAAGGCATCCTCGAAGCGCTCTGCAGAAGCGAGATCTGACATTCGGCGACGGAGTTCACTCTCCAGCGGCGAGGCATCACCGTGGAGGAGCTCTTTTACCTGGAGGGCCACGGTTGCGTAGGAATCAGTCGATTGTGCGCCAACGCAGGGAGCGTCGCATTTCTTCATCTCGAAGAGCGCACAAGGTGAAGCGAGTTTGATCGACTTCGACGTGATCGAGATCGTGCATTGTCGAAGCATCGAGATCTCATAGATCGCAGCCTTGGCATCTTCGGCTTCTTCAACGCCGCTAAAGGGACCAGCCCAGCCGGAGTCGTCGGAGAGTGAGTGATAGCCACGTGTCGTCACGAGTCGAGGGAAGTTCTCATCACTGAGGCGAAGCCATACCTTCTTCTCGGGAAACTTCGAACGGCGGTTATAGCGAGGTTTGAGGTTCTTGATGAGTCGGATCTCGCGGATCTCTGCTTCGGTGACGGTAGGAGTCACGATGGTTTCGATTCGCTCTGCGATTGCGATCATCTCAAGGACTCGACTTCGTGCTTCTGAGTTCGAGAAGTAAGAGCGGACTCGGGATGCGATGTTCTTAGAGACGCCGACATAGAGCGCCTCATCGTCTGGACTACGGAATATGTAAAGACCGGGAGATTTCGGAAGGCCCTGTAGTAGGTGGCGCTTTGCTTGTTGAGCCGGCGTGAGCCGTTGAGAGAAGTCGATCAGATCCTCGACTGTCGTTACACCAAAGGAGCCGAGGCGTTCGAAAAGTCCGTGGAGGACATCGACGGTTGCTTTCGCATCGTCGAGCGCTCGGTGGTTCGGGGTGATCTCCGCGCCGAAATATGGAGCAAGAGTTGAGAGTTTGTTGTTCGGTACTTCGTCTCGAGTTAGGACACGCCTTGCGATCTTTGCTGTGTCGAGAACTCGGTATTTGGGCCAGACTCGTCTCGACCGGATCGTCGCTGCTCTCAGGAACGAGACATCAAAGGGTGCATTGTGTGCTACCAAGAACGTTGAAGATTCTGAACCGACGAACTCGAAGAAGGAGGGGAGTACCTCATCGATCTTTGGCGCTTCACAGACCATTGCATCGGTGATGCCGGTGAGCACCGTTATGAATGGCGGAATCTCACTTCCTGGATTGACGAGAGTTTGGAACTCGCCGACGACAATGCCACCGCGAACTTTCACCGCACCAATCTCAGTGATCTCAGCCGAGTCGGGCGACCCGCCTGTGGTCTCCAGATCGACAACGACGAAAGTGGCGTCTTTGAGGTCGACACCCAATTCATCGATTGCGATTTGATGACCGTTCGAGCTCTCCATAGGTGGGAAAGTACTCGTCGCTGGGGACAGTGAGATAGCGGTGACGATAGATTCCGCGTCATGGGAACTGAGGGTGCTCCGCAAGGTTGGCTCGAGGATTACAGGGTCGAAGGCTCTGGTCGGAATAAGAGCACCGGGATCATCTTCGTTCACGGGTTCACCGGTTCCCCCGCATCGATGCGCCCCTGGGCGCACTTTTTCGAAGAGCGAGGATTCACGGTTCGAGTTCCTCGGATCCCTGGCCATGGCACGAAGTGGCAGGATCTCAATGAAGTGAGTTGGCAAGAGTGGCCAAAGAAAGTGGAGCGAGAGATTGCGCCATTGATCGCTTGGTGCGATCGGATCTTCATCTTTGGTCTCTCTATGGGTGGCGCCAACACTCTTCATGTTGCTGCATCACTTGCCTCTCGCGTTGGGGGAGATAAGTTGGCGGGAATTGTCCTCGTCAATCCGATGATTCATATACCCGGGCTTCGCATCAAATTCGGACCCTTGATTGCGCGCCTCACAAAAGGGCTTCCGTCGGTAGGCGATGACATCAAGAAGCCTGGTGTCGATGAATATGGCTATGACGTCCTACCAACGAAAGGAGTGCTCCAACTCAATAAGTTCTTGAAAGCTACTCGCGCGCTTCTCGATCGGGTCAAAGTCCCACTCTTGCTCTTCCATAGCGTCGACGACCATGTCCTGCCGGTGTCGAACACCGAGATCATCATGACTGAGGTCGGTAGCAGCGACAAAGTTCGCATCGAATTGACCAATAGCTATCACGTAGCCACTTTGGATTACGACGCAGAGATCATCTTCGAGAACTCCCTCACATTCGTCGAACGAATCAGTGGAAAGTCCTGATGTTTCGTTATCGCAAGCAACTCACTCTTGGTCTAGTCGTTGTCCTGATCCTCTCCCTTGCCGCTTCACTCTTCTCGGGTGTGATGAATACCAGCAGCGAGGAAGTCGAAGTCACACAATGCCAAGAGAGCGACTTCCGTGCGGTACAGACCCTGATTCAGAATCAGGCCTTCGCCTTCAAAGCTCAGAATGTCTCAGGCGCATACGCATACTTCTCCAATAGCTTCCAGAGCGATATCGACAAGGAGAAGTTCTCATTGATTGTCGGAACCAATTACCCGATGCTCCTCCGCGGCGGAACTATGGGTTTTGGTGAATGTCGAGAGATCTCGATCGGATTTGCCCAAGCCGTGACCCTCACCGGTGATTCAGGTTCTCACAAGCTTCTCTACTTCATAAGCAAGGCTGATGGTCCGATCAAAGTCGAAGGAATCACGGTCGAGAACTGATGGTTCATCGGTTGAAGAACGATCCCACTGCTACTAGGAACTCACTCTGGGTCCTCTTCTTCCTTATGGGGATCGTCTCGATGGCATGGGTGCCCCGGATCCCTGAGATCAAGAGATCACTCGAACTCTCTGACGGCGCATTCGGGCTTGTACTCATTTCAAGTAGCGCGGGCGCCGCATTGGGTGCGCAGTTCGCTGGTCGCCTCATCCATCGTTTCGGATCGAAACATGTGACACAAGTGGCGCAGTTCGTGATGCCCCTTGGTCTCGTCATCATGTCCCAATCGAATTCGGTTGAGATGCTAGTCCTCGGTCTCTTCACGCTTGGCGCTGGTTATTCGTCAATCGATGTCTCGGTCAACTCCCAAGCCGTTGTTGTGGAGAAACTTCTTGCCAAACGCTATATGTCCTCGTTCCATGGCGCGTGGAGCGCGGGTGCATTTGCAACGACTGCGTTCGGTGGGCTGATTACTAATCTCCTGTCACCAAGTTCCAATCTGCTTCTAGTAGCGCTGGTTGCAACAGCCCTCTATGTACCAGCAACGAATGCGCTTCTAGATTCCAACAACGATGAACATCAAGGTGTTTCGGAGGGCGAATCCAACACCGTTCCCTGGCGAGGAAAGGTTGCGATCCCACTCTGGATCATGGGAATAGGTTCTGTCGGTGCCTTGATTGCTGAAGGATCGGCGAGCGATTGGGGCGGGATTCTCCTTGAGGATCATCTTGGAATCAGCAAAGGGCTTAGCGCTTCTGCCTTTGCCGCATTCGCGTTCGCGATGATCATCAGTCGCTTTATTGGTGATGCGCTCTACGCGCGATTTGGAATGTATGAAACGGTCACCTTCCTTGCGATTGGATCGGCTCTCCTCTGGCTCGCTTCCATTGTGATCTCGTGGCAGGTTGCCCCATCATCGAGAACGCTTGCTTTGACCATCATCGTGATTGGCTTCTTTGTTGCCGGCTTCGGGATTGGGCCTGTCTTCCCAGCATTCATGTTGGCGGCCGGCACGATCAAAGGGATTCCTGCTTCGGTCGGCATTGCGAGGGTGGCACTCCTTGCAATTGCGGGATACTTCGTCGGACCAACGATCACCGGACTTATCTCGGAGGCGACTTCGCTGCCGATTGCAATGATCTATCCGGTCGCGATGTTGGCCTTAGGTGGAGTAATGGCTACCCGGGCGAGAAATCTCGGCGAGAGTGACGTGAAAGATGCTTGAGGCGATCTTCTTAGGAATCCTCCAAGGTCTAACTGAATTCTTACCCATCTCATCGAGCGCTCACCTTCGAATTGCGGGGGAGTTCTTGCCACGCGCTGGGGATCCTGGCGCTACCTTCACTGCGATCACTCAGATCGGGACCGAACTCGCAGTGCTCTTCTATTTCCGACATGATCTCAAGCGAATCGCTGCGGCCTTTCTTCGCTCTCTTCTGAGACAGCGATTGAGCGACGAGGAGAGGCGGCATTCACGCCTCGCGTGGTTGATCATCATCGGCTCCCTCCCGATCTTGATTCTTGGCTACTTGGGACAAGAGACGATCCGCACCACCTTCCGATCGCTCTGGCTCGTTGCGATCATGTTGATCATCTTCGGTCTGATCCTCGGTTTCCTCGATTGGAAGAGGCCATCACATCGAAAGCTCACCGACCTTTCTTTTGCACATGGTCTCCTCTATGGAATCGCACAGGCGATGGCACTCATTCCAGGTGTCTCACGCTCTGGCGCCACCATTGCCATGGGAAGACTCCTGGGCTACGAACGAAGTGAGGCGCTTCGTTATTCATTCCTCCTTGCTATCCCGGCAGTCTTTGCAAGTGGATTGAATGAACTTGGTGAAGCGATCACCAATCCTGGTGGCGCCTTTTCGCTAGGGGAGACCCTCATTGCAACGACCGTCGCAATGGTCGTCGGTTACGCGGTGATTGCCTGGCTGATGAAGTTCATCTCAACCAGATCCTTCGCCCCCTTTGTGATCTATCGAGTGCTTTTGGGGACTGCGATCATCGCCTTGCTATCGGCTGGAATCCTTTGACCTTGGCTTGAGGACTATCTCGTCAACCGGTAGGCGATCTGCTCTGAATTCATTGACGTGAGCGTCTTTGGGGTAGCCGATTGCCAATCCCGTCAGTATTCGGTAGTCATCGGATACATCGAACTCTTCGCGGATGACGTCGTCCCAGATGACCACAGCACCTTGAAGGCATGTGCCAAGGCCCTTCGCGTGAGCGGAGAGAATCAAATTCTGCAGCATCAAACCTGCGTCATTTGCTGCGTAGATGTGAAGGCTCTTGTGAATGTAGATGAAGAGTGCAACTGGTGCACCGAAGAAGTCGTAGTTACGACCCCACTGGGCGTCTCGCGCAGTTCTATCTCCGCGCTTGATACCAATCCATTCATAGAGTGCTTTGCCAACGCGTTCTGCTCGTGGCTTGAGTTCAGGGACATAGGGGCGTACAAGAAGCCTGTTACTGGTTGGGAAACCATAGCCGCGAAGCAAAACTCTTAGCTTCGTCAATGGCCCCCCATTTCTAAACTTCGAGAGGGATTTCCAGCGATTGAGAAACTCGGCGCTGATCCGATCCCTCACCTCGCCAGTTGCGATCGCGACTTTGAAGGGCCTGGTATTGGACCAACTGGGTGCAGTCAATCCATCTGCGAGGAGTTCCCGAATTTGCGCTTCAGAGACTTGCGTCGCTTCGAAGTTTCGCGTACTTCGTCGAGAGGAGAGGAAAGATCTAAAGTCAGAGTAATCCAATCCCACTGCGCGAGGTGTTGGCGCTATCACCGTTGCACCCTACTTCATCTAAACTCCCCTTGAATCGCCAGCATTAGGGTGAGTGCGGCAGCAATGGAAGAGGTGCAATATGGCTGGAGCCAGGGTCACGACTGTGATGTTCAATAGCGAGAATCCGGAGGAGCTTGTGACGTTTTGGTGCAAGCTACTAGGAGTGGAGGCTCACCCTCACACTCAAACGACCGAACAGATCTGGTTGTTTCCAACGGCGGGTGAACGTTTCAAACTTGGGTTTCAACGGGTGGCAAGGAAGCTATCCCAATCCCAAGAGGTCCACATCGATGTTGCGGTGGATGACCTCGACAATGTGGAATTGATGGTGAGAGAAAACGGCGGTAGTCACGTCAAGACTTCTCGGACTAGAGGCGGATTCGAGTGGCGGATACTCAAGGACCCCCAGGGCAATTCCTTCTGCATTTTCATCGACACAGGACA
>Ga0315902_10013818_pt1 | contig 10425 bp, 10 predicted proteins | sample LakEriMetagenome_9_FD_203523 | JGI IMG/M metagenome (GOLD analysis project Ga0315902, IMG submission 203523) | Freshwater fungal communities from buoy surface, Lake Erie, Ohio, United States - Buoy 12 MA117 | ecosystem: Environmental > Aquatic > Freshwater > Lake > Lake biofilm | place: USA...
ACAGACAATAATCGACATGCCGATTGATTTAGGTACTGAATACGACCGTCTGTTATAATCACAACACCATTTGGTGAATCTTCCAATAATCGCTGAAAGCTTACCAGGCTTTGCTGCAATGCTTGTTCGGTTCGCTTTCTTGCACTAACATCATTGAATACAAGCGCCAACGTGCGGCTTCCCTTGTATTGCAAATAACTACCTGTAATTTCTAGAAATATGGATTTTCCCAACGAATCAGTTGTGCGTATTTCGTTTCTGTTGATTGCTGAAATTTCCGCACTTGCCATGATGCGCTGAATATCACTTACAGCTATTAATTCAATTAGCTTTCTATTTACCAATTGTTGCGATCCTTCGAAACCAAAAATTCTCGCTAGCTGTTCGTTGGCATCCATAATGAGCCCATCTTGAACAAAAGAAACACCTTCAGATGCAACGTCCGAAAGCGTTTTAAAGCGTTGCTCACTATCTGCTAATTCGCGCTCAATAATCTTTTTGTGCGTTGGCATATCCAACACTCTGACCAATACGAATGTTCGCTTATCGTTTTCGATTCTTGTAATTTGAATGAACTTTTGCTGATCCGATTCCAGTAAAGAAACATACCCATGCTCTTTAATGTGTTGTTCTATGTGTTCTCGTTTTTCACGTGGCACATCTTTCCAAATCAATGCATGAAAAGCCCGGTCCAGTAATTCATTTTTCGAATATTTGAAATAGGCACAGAACTCTTCATTTGCATCCAGAATAGTCATGCTCGGCCACTCAAGGAGTGCAAGCTTATCTACAGGATGATTTAGTATATCCGTGATGTATTGATTCATTCTTCTTCCGAATCCGGTAATCTGATTTTTTGTCCGTTGATACGAACCACCTTTCCTTCCTTATAATCCAATTGCATCGAGGGAAATCCATTAAGATCAAAGTAATCCCAGCGTCCTTCCATTTCTCCTCCCTCGTATTTTCCGGTCATTTCAATTTGGCCATTGTCATACCAATAACGGTGTCTATTTACAGGTATACCCGATTGAAACTCCCCCTCAAACATTTTCTTACCATTGCCATAATATCCAACCCAAATACCATCTCGTTCACCATCCAAAAACTGTCCTTCTTCCAGGTGGTCGTTTACAGTCAATTTCCATTTACCACTGCGCATTCCTGCAACAAATTCCCCCTCATTAATAACCACTCCCAACGAATCATATTCCGTTGATAAACCATCTTCCTTTCCATTTCTGTATTGTTCTTCACGGTGCAATTGACCATTGGCGTAATACCATTTCCATACACCTGTAGGCCAATCCAACTTGTATACACCGGTTTGCTCGGTTTTTCCGTTGCCGAAAAAATAAGTCCAGTTTCCCTCTCGTAAACCACTTACATACTTTCCTTGGGCACGCACCTTTCCATCCGGGTAGAACAACTTCCAATCGCCAATCCTTCTACCCAAACTATCGATCATGCCTTCACCTACAAGAACATCGTTGTCATACAATGCTCCACCTGATTCCTCACCCTTTTCATTGTACACTCTAAAATTCCCTTGTCGCTTACCCTGCCTGTAGGTACCCATCTGTTTAATGGTTCCATTCTCATTGTATTCCTTTCGAATATCCAGAATTGCAGTAGAAGCATCATCAATAATCAATACATCGTTTTCATATCGTTCCAACTTTTCTAGCTCACCCTTGCGATTGTAAAATTTGAAAACACCGTTCTTCATTCCAACCGACCAATTACCCTCCATCTGTAAAGAACCATTTTCATAAAGATCCCGCCAAACCCCCGTTCTCTTACCTTGTTCATCGTATCGGTTAATCCTTTCTTCGGTATATACAAATCCATTCCGATACGTCAAAAGCGTAATGATGCGTCCATCACGATCGTATTCTGTAGCCTTTCCTTCTTCCTTGTTGTTTTCGTACTGGCTACTTTTTTTCAATTCACCTGTATCGTAATACCAACGTGCCTTTCCTTTTTTGATGTTATTCTCATATGCATATTCTTCTTGCAAATGCCCTTCAGCATCATACAAACGCTCTATACCATTGCGCTGGTCGTTTCGATAGTCGATTGATTTTTGTAGCAACCCATTTTCAGAGTAGAAATTCCACGTGGAGTCCAATTTGAATTCCTTTCTATTTCCCGCTGATTTCAATTGTCCGGAGGGATAGAACGTTTTCCAAAAACCTTCGGGTTTTCCATTAACCAACGTACCTTCACTGCTTACAGCGCCATTTTCATATCGATACTGGGTAAACTGAGGTTGTGCCCATCCAACGACAGACAGCAAGAGCAGCACCCCAATGAAAATTCCCTTTTGCATCACAGCACAAAACTATTCGTTCAATCAAGATTCATCACAAGAGATTCTTTTTTCTTTTCAATTGAATTACTCATATTATTTCTTTAAATAGTTAGTTATAGATAATAGGGCTGTTGGTAGGATGTATAATTCTCTGAAAGAAACCTTGTTTTTATAAGTTGTACAACAACCGGGTCTTTCCATTAACACGTTTTAAGGCATAAAGTTTTATGAATATCAAGTAGATGAAGTCGTTATTAACACTCGGGGTAAAAGTGGTGTTGTTCTAAAAGTAGCTGTTGAAGAAACTTGTTAATTGTGTATTCCTGTGTTGAGGAAATCATGGTACTAAGCGAAAACTTACTATTGCAATGGTAGACCTTCTAACCTATGCAGCTTGTACGCGTGTTAAAACAAATAAAGTTGTTCATACTTCTTCAACTATAATTCACGAAAAATCATACATGCTGCTGATAAGTGTCGCTTTATTTTTGAAGCTTCTGACTATCAGTTGGGTTAGATGTATCAATTTTGCTAAATACACAAATGAAGACAATACATATAGGCTCTGACCATGCAGGTTTTGCAATGAAGGAGCGAATGAAACAAGTGTTAGGAAACGAGTATAGCGTAAAGGATTATGGTCCGTCATCGGCTGATAGTGTTGATTATCCTGATTACGCTCATCCTGTTGCGAAAGCGGTGGAAACGGAAGGTGGCCTGGGAATATTGATATGCGGTTCAGCAAATGGTGTGGCCATGACAGCGAACAAGTATGCGCACATACGTGCAGCTATTTGCTGGCTTCCTGAGATTGCTGCATTGGCTCGCCAGCACAACGATGCCAATATTGTATGTATACCTGCCCGTTTTGTAAGTGAGCAAGATGCCGAACAAATAGTGGATGTGTTTTTATCGACTCCTTTTGAAGGCGGTCGTCATGAGAATAGAGTGAAAAAAATAGCATGTGTATGAGATTTTTAGTACTTGCAATCCTCGTATTTCACGTGGATCAATTTGTTGCGCAAAGCCCTGAATCTACTTGGGCTTCTACAATTCTTGCCGATCATTTGAAAAGACACGTCTATACATTGGCATCAGACGAGTTTGAAGGTCGCGAAACCGGAACAGCAGGACAGGAAAAGGCGGCGGCCTACATTTCTACATACTATGAGTCAATTGGACTAAAACCTTGTGTGAAAGGTTCTTGGTATCAAACCTATCCATTGAGACAGGAAACGAATCTTGGTTCTGTTGCCCGTGTGAACGATAAACTGTATTCCTTTTTGGATCATTTCTATTTCTTCGGAATGGATGCACAGGATTTGAGAACCAGCAAGATAGTTTTCGCCGGTTATGGTATTCGTGATAAGCGCCACAATGACTACAAGAAACTAGAGACTCTTACAAAGGGGAGTTGGGTAATGTGTTTGCAAGGTGAGCCCATCAATAAGAAGGGAAAGAGTAAGATCACAGGAAGCAACGAAACATCGGATTGGAACGATGATGTTTTCCTGAAAGCAGAGGCAGCGCAGAAGGCAGGAGCGAGTGTATTGCTGGTTGTAAATACGAATTATGAAATGTATATGCGCCGTGTTCGTTATTGGTTGGAACAGCCGCGCATGCAATTGGAACGCGATAAAAAATCTGTTGAGCCTGAACATATTCCGATTATCTATATATCACCGGATTTTGCCAATGCACTGTTGAATGCCAGTGGTCAAAAGGTAGAGTTGCTGCAAGCAAAGCTCAATAAAGGAAAGATGATAAAACCCATTCCATTACAGGTCAATGCCGATTTCCATGTGGAACAAAAAATCGATCGTGTCGAAGCTGAAAATGTGTTGGCTTTTATAGAGGGTAGTGATCCTGTATTGAAGAACGAAGTGGTTGTTGTTTCTGCTCACTATGATCACGTGGGTATTATTAATGGTCAAATCCACAATGGAGCGGATGACGACGCAAGTGGCACAGCAGCGGCCATGGAAATTGGCGAGGCATTTCAACTGGCTAAACAGGCCGGAAATGGCCCGCGAAGAAGCGTGCTTATTTTGCATGTGAGCGGTGAAGAGAAAGGTCTTTTGGGTAGTGAGTGGTATTCCGATCACGCAGTGTTTCCGCTTGCCTCAACCGTGTGTGATTTGAATATTGATATGATTGGGCGAATCGATCCGGAGCATAAGGATTCTAATTATGTATACTTGATTGGATCAGACAAGTTAAGTACGGATTTGCACAAAATTTCGGAGCAATGCAACCGAGAGCAAACAAAATTAGTTTTGGATTATACATACAACCGCCCGGATGATCCGAATCGTTTTTATTATCGAAGCGATCATTACAATTTTGCGAAGCACAATATTCCGGTGATTTTTTATTTTAGTGGTGTTCATGAGGATTACCACAAACCCGGTGATGATGCTCCGAAAATTTTGTACAACAAAATGGAAACAATTACCCGCCTAGTGTTTCACACAGCGTGGAATGTGGCCAACCGAGATGAGCGATTAAAAGTAGATGTAATAAGTGATTTTAAAAACGAGTAACTATGAAAAGTATACGTAATTACATGGTGCTGATTTTCACCGTAATGTTGTCTTGTAATGTGCTAGGTCAAGCCGATGTGTCAGAAGAAAAAAAGAACTACTCAAAACACGGAATTGGCGCAGTATTAAGCTCAACCAATGGCAAGGGTTTGGCCTACCGTTATTGGCCAAAGAACTTTGGGGTGCAGGTGTCTTTTATTCCGTATGCATCAAATACAAATCAATACTACAATGGTGGGATTACATTCTATCAACGCCTTAAGAGTTATTCGGTAGGTGATCTTTTTTTGCATGCGGGAGTAGAATATCAATATCAGCAAGATGAGCAGTATTACTACGAAAGCCTTGTATCGTCTTATTATGAGCCGTATGATGTGAAATCGAATGGAATAAACATTGGCTTCGGACCAGGCTATCATTTTGCCTTGAAGTCTGTTAGTTTTGATTGCTTCTTTGGTTACGGTGCTTACATACGCGATGAGTCGAGCACGTTTGCCGGAGCTGATTTGAATGACCGCAGGGTTATGACGGTTTCTGGTGGAATAGCCGTATTCCTTAATCTGTGATTAATTACTTAATAAGCTCGAAACGAAATCGTTGATTTGGTAAGTGAGCTTTTCATATTCTTCGTGCGTTCCAGGTCCACTGAACCCGGTATAAACGCGACGAACGACACCGTTTTTGTCAATGAAAATGGTAGTTGGAAAGGAGTGTACTTCGGTTAGAAAGCTCAGAGTTTTCTGTGCCTCTTCCTTGCTTGATTTTCCACCGTAGTAGAAGGGGTATGGAACACCGAGTTGCTTGAATTGATTTTGCACGCGCATGCACGCTGTTTTTACGTCTTCGCCCCTTTCGAATGCGATTGGAATAATTTGAAGGCCATCGTTTTTGTGATTGGCGTATAGTTCTTTCAGGAAGCGACTTTCATCGGTGCAATTGGGACACCACGAACCCATAATTTGGATAATAGTTACATGGTTTTTCCAGGTTGTAGAATCGAAATGAATTGTATCACCTGAGCTACTGAGCACATCGAATTGCGGGTTGATGTTGACTTGCAGCGTAGTGATGCGGTACGGGTTTCGAAGCGTGTTGGTGATGCTTTTTTCTGCAATCCAGTTTTCTTTCCAGTGTTTACCGCTTAAAAACAAACCGTTGGTAATGCTATCACCCTTGAGTGTGCCCTCCAGATAGAAGAGGTGGGTACCATCGAAAGCCGAAAGCCAAAGCGTATTGTTTTCCACCTCACCCTGCAAGTAGCGGTAGTCGCCGGTTTCAGTGAGTATGGTTCCTGTTACGAGATTTCCTCTTTTTTGCAACACCGCAATGCCTTTGCTTGATTCCGCCGTGTCGCTCGGGGAAAAAACAACTTCATACTGGAGCTCTTCGCCAATGTTAGTGTAGCCAGAATATGCTGTTGGTACTCCTGTAAACGGAATGCTGTATTGTGAGCGAGAATGATCAGTCCATTCACCAAAAAGACTGTCGTTGCGCCATGTGCCTTTCAGGGATGAATCGAATAATGGAAGTTGAATGAAAAAGGAGTCACCGCGAAGTACTACGGAATCCAATCGAATAATTTCTTCGGAATTAATTATTTGCCACCCCGATGTGTCGTTAATATTAAGCCGAGCGGGAATATTGCCGTTCGGTGTTGAAAAAAGTAGAGTGTAGTAACCGGATTTAGGGGAGGACGTTTTATGTGAGCACGCAACGAGCGCGCATGCGGTGATGATGAAAAGCAAATAACGCACAGCCAAGGTTTATTAAATAAAGTACGAATCTACGTGTGTGGAAGGTACACTTAGTACCTTGTGCACATAATTATTTCACGTTGAATCATTCAAAATCAAAACCGGGAATCGTATTTGGAACCCCGGAACAGCAAGTGTTTTTTAAGGAGTTGCGCTCTCGCGTTGATAATTATTTCGAGACTACGGGTCAGAGTAAATATGCAAATGCTTCGATGGTTGTAAAGACGGTTGTCCTAGTTGTGGGATATCTGGCGGGTATTGTGTTACAGGCTGTTGTGGTGCCTGCGCCGGTCATGAGCTTTGCGCTTTATGCGCTGACAGGTGTTTTTCTTGCGGGTATTGGTATGAGTGTGATGCACGACGCTAACCACGGAGCTTATTCTGCCAATGAAAGTGTCAATCGATGGGTTGGCTATAGCTTGAACCTTCTCGGTGGTATGGTCATGAACTGGAAGATGCAGCATAATGTGTTGCACCACACGTACACAAATATTGCCGGCCTCGATGAGGATATTGACACAAAGTTGGCCCTGAAACTATCGCCTCATGGAACGACAAGCAAGGCCCATCGCTACCAATGGATTTACGCCTTTTTTCTGTATATGATTTTAACCTTGTATTGGGGTTTGTTGAAGGACCTGGTTCAGTTCATACACTATAAAAAAGTCGGAATGAATAGGCAATCGGTTTCCAAGAATGTGATTTGGCTTTTCAAAACAACGATTGTGAAGTCACTCTACTTTGGTGCTTTCGTTGGATTGCCGATATATTTTGGAATGCCTGTTTGGCAGGCAATTGTTGGTTTTCTGATTATGCACGCCGTGAGCGGATGGATACTGTCAGTTGTATTTCAATTGGCACACGTGGTGCCGGACGCATACTTTCCACAACCGGATGAGAATGGATTTATTCCGTACTCATGGGCCGAACATCAGTTGCGAACGACCATGAATTTTTCGACCAAGAACAAGTGGTTGTCGTGGTACGTTGGTGGTTTGAATTTTCAAGTTGAGCATCACCTGTTCACCAAAATTTGCCACGTGCATTATCCGGCAATTTCCGAGATTGTAAAAAAGACAGCTGCAGAATACGGTGTTCCGTATTATGAGAAATCTACGTTTGGTGAGGCATTGCGAGAGCATATACGTTTTCTTCGCATGCAAGGCATACCAAAGCTGAGTGAGATTGGAGGATAGAATTAGTCTCCTTTGACGCGATTTGGTTTGAATACCAAGTGCTCTCCACGACCTTTTTTGAAAATATTTCGGCCCGGTGCTTTCCCACGGCGCAATTCCTTTTGTGCTTCTTCCGGTAGACACGCTATTTCCTTGCATGCATCCGAACAACAGTTATTCATTTTATCGCGGCAGGTTGGGCATTGAATGAACAGAATGTGACACGCCAAGTTTGAGCAGTTTGTGTGGTGATCATACGGTTCTCCGCATTGGTGGCATTGTGCAATGACATCGTCAGAAATGCGTTCTGCCAGTCGTTCATCAAATACGAAATTGACTCCCAGAAAACGGTTTTCCAAGCCCTGTGATTGGATATCGCGTGCATATTTTATGATGCCGCCCTCCAATTGGTGGACGTTTGGAAAACCCTTGTGCTTGAGATAGGCAGAAGCTTTCTCGCATCGAATACCCCCGGTGCAATACATCACAATGTTCTTTTCTTCTTTGCCCTTCAGCATGTCTTCTACCATTTCAATTTCTTCACGAAATGTGTCGGCATCGGGTAGGATGGCGTTTTTGAAATGGCCCACTTCACTTTCGTAGTGGTTGCGCATATCAATGAGGATGGTGTCCGGTTGCGCGGTCAGCTCATTGAACGCTTGCGCAGAAAGGTGTACGCCTGTATCCGATGGGTTGAAGTTCGGGTCATCGATACCATCTGCCACGATTTTGTTGCGCAGCTTTATGATGAGTTTGTAGAACGATTTGCTATCATCTTCAACAGCTGTGTTTAGACGAACACCATCTAAAAACGTAATATTGAAGAGGTTTTCGCGAAACGCCTCGAATCGGTGAGTGGGTACTGAGATTTGGGCATTGATGCCTTCAGAAGCGATGTAGGTGCGACCCAAAACACCCAGTGATTCCCATTGCAAAAAAAGGAAATCGCGAAAGAATTGCGGGTTGGCAATCGGGTGGTATTTGTAGAACGAAACGGTGGTGCGTGGCTCGTTGCTTTGAACGATCTGCTCCTTGAGTACGCGTCGGTCCACGGTGTTATAGAGTTTTTTCATCGGTACAATTGCATGTTATACTTCAGAGTATGTCTACAGCGCGTGAATTGCTGGTCTGCAAATATAGGTATTAGTTATAAGCGGTGAGGTTTTAGGTGGTTGGCTGTTACCACGAATGCACGAATTAGGATAGCACGAATGGGCTTGTAGGACTATAGAAAGCGAATCTATCTCTGTAATCCTATGCTTCTATTATCCTGCAATCCTCCTATATATTAGCGACCATTAATCACAAACCCCATGTCAAGCAAAGCCCCCAAACCTGTAGGTCTTTATCCGCACACACGCCGAGTAGGTAATCTGTTGTTTTTGTCCGGTGTTGGTCCGCGCATTGCGGGCAGTGATGCTACCGACAGCGGAGTGCCAGGACTTACACTAGATAAGTTTGGTAATTACCTCACATTTGATTTTGAGGCGCAGTGCCGCAACGTATTCGACAATGTGCGCGTGATACTAGAGGAGAATGGAAGTAAATGGGAAAACCTGGTAGATGTAACCGTTTTCCTCGTCAACATGAAGCGCGATTTCCACACCTACAATAGGTTATACGCGGAGTATTTCAAGGATGCGCAACCGTGCAGAACAACAGTTGAGATCAACGCATTGCCATCACCTATCGCTATTGAATTGAAGTGTATTGCAACAATTGATTGAGTGACACGTTGATTTGGCACAACCATTGAAAACGCCCAATCATGAAAACGTCTCTTTTATTTTTTGCAGCGTTGATCGGTGCGTTAACGCTCCAAGCACAGGTGAAGCCAGTCAAAACGAATGTAGATTATTTACCGAATCAAGGATTTCGCAATTCACCCAACTACGCTTTCATGGCGGGTGAACAGCTCACGTATCGCATACACTATGGTATTGTAGACGCGGGAACAGCCACCCTTAAGGTAGAAGACAGCCCTTATACATTTGCGGGAAGAGATGCTTATAAAATTGTAGGAACCGGACGCAGCGTGGGCTCTCTTGATTGGTTTTTTAAGGTGCGTGATCATTACGAAACGCACATTGATAAAGCGGGAATGTTTCCCTATCGCTTCCTGCGCAACTGCGATGAAGGAGGTTACCGCATTCAGCAAGACTATACGTTTTTCCCCGAGCGACGAGGCTTCAAGAACATCAAGGGTGAAGGCTACAAGTCGCCAGAGTTTGTCCAAGACATGTTGAGTTCGTATTACTATGCACGTACGCTCGATTACAGCTATGCGCGTGAAGGCGACGTATACACCATCACCGCGCTTGTCGATGATGAAATTGTTCCGTTAAAAATGAAATTCATTGGCCGTGAAACCATCACTATTGACGCCGGTACATTTCGTTGTTTGAAGTTTGTTCCTGTGGTTCAGAAGGGGCGTGTATTCAAGAAAGAACAAGACCTTACTGTTTGGATTACAGACGACCTGAATCATATTCCTGTATTGGCGCAAGCAGAAATCTTGGTAGGATCAATTAAAATGGAACTACAGGAGTTTAGGGGAGTTCGGAATGAGTTGGCCAAATTATAGGAAGGCGCACATAATATTCCGTGTGATTGTTTTTTTAAACACAGAGAACACAGAG
>Ga0315902_10013819_pt1 | contig 10425 bp, 7 predicted proteins | sample LakEriMetagenome_9_FD_203523 | JGI IMG/M metagenome (GOLD analysis project Ga0315902, IMG submission 203523) | Freshwater fungal communities from buoy surface, Lake Erie, Ohio, United States - Buoy 12 MA117 | ecosystem: Environmental > Aquatic > Freshwater > Lake > Lake biofilm | place: USA...
TAAAAGTTTATGAAAATTCGGCAGTTTATAATGGTTCAGTAAGAACATTATGGGGGGACTCTAATTTTGGGTATTTTGATATTAAAAACCAATTTGATGGATTACCGAACGAACAAATTTTTAGTAGTACTATGGGTTCCGAAAGTATTGAAGCAATTTTTTCGACATTTAAAAAAGATATTTTGGATGATTTTGAAAAGGCGTTTTTAGGGTTTTGTAATCCGAATGCTTCAGCATCCGAGTTACTTGTATTACAAGGAGAAGTTTTAAACCCAACGGCAACTGATACAAATAAAATCAAAGATATTGAACAAAGAAGATTAAAAGATCAAATTTTAAATATTTTCAAAGTAAAATCGGATAGTGTTACATTAGTAAATTCAGAAGATCAAGATGCCGTAAACATTGCCCAATCACAATTCACTAATTTTAATTTAAAAGCTGAAACTTTTTTAAAGTACGATTGTGTTTTAAAAATAGGAAACCCTGGTAACTTTGATAGAAAATTGTTTTATAATTTTTCAAACGATCCAACATTACAACCCGCAGTTGTTTTTCCTTATGATCCATATGTTTACAACTCTTTACCCGGTTCAGGACAAACCACTTCACTTTTATTATCAAGAGCAAACAACATTGAGGCTTGGCAAACTTTAGAATTGTATGTTGGTTTTTTAACGGGTAATAATTTAGAGTATTCAGATACGGGATCAACAATTACGGATTTCTTTATTGATTTAAATATCAAGTTTAGTAAAGAAAATGTTGCATCACTTTATCAAATAATAAAAATTTACGCAAAAGAAAAATATCTCGCACTACAAAGGGGAGAAACGTGGTCAGCAAACAAATTCTATGAAGGGTTTAATGATTTCTTAACAAGTCAAAATCAGTTGATGTCAGAAATGGTAATTGAAGTTTCTTCTTACTTAAATAAAAATTTACCAACAGTTAAAACCACAATAGATGCAACAAAAAGTAAAATAGAAGGTGTTGTTACAAAGTTAAGTACATACAATACTTTTCAAGCATTTAACGATAAATGGATTGCGGGTAGCGATTTAACAACAAGGACAATATTTGAAGATTTTTTATTTCAAGATCCATCGAATACTGATATTGGTGATAGTCTACAAATAGATCCAATGAAAGTTTCTGATTTACTTAAAGGTGATAATAACATTTCTATTTTAGATGTTGTTGGATATATAAATGATTTTACAGAGACGTTACTTTTTGCGCTACCATCTTATGTGAATTTTTATGGAAATAATAGTCCGTTGAAAAAATCGGAACCAAAAAATATTGACGTACCTAATTCACTTTTTGGTACGTATGAAGAAGTTAACTTTTTGGATTCTAGACCTAAATTTTTAATTGTTTATGTAGGTAAACCTTCTGAAAAACCTGCACAACAAGATAATGCTTTTGTTTTTTATGGTGATGACAGTTACGATTTTAGAAACCCATCGACTAACCCAATAAGAGTGTCCACTGCTGGACAATATAATTTTTCTTTATCAAACAAAGTTGTTGGTTTTAATGTGGATTTTGGTATCAGAAATCAAAATATGTTTAAATCTTTACAAATTGGTATGGATGATAAGAAAAAAACCGCAGCAACGTTCTTAGTAAATGATCAGTTAGCTAATGGTGTAAATGGTGATAAAATTGCACCACAAACGACATCCCTGTATTCATTTTATCAATCACAATCATATAGTTGTACAATAAAATCATTAGGAAATGCGATGATTCAACCATTGATGTATTTCAATCTTAAACACGTTCCGCTATTCTATGGACCTTATCTAATAACAAAAGTATCACATTCGATATCTCCTGATAATTTTGACACATCTTTTGAAGGAACTAGAATGCCAAAATACGCATTACCTCAACCCGATGTAATAGCAACTTATGTTAAAACAAATTATTTAGAAAAATACAGAGCAGATATTCTTAAAACAAAAAATCCAAATACTGTAGTTACAGAAGTGACTACAGGACTTGATGATACAACAAGTGCCGGTATAACGACAAGTCCTGAAAGTGAGTGTAGTGCATTAATTACAAATCCTGTTTATCAAACATTACCTTACGTTGATATTACAAGAACACCAATAACGTTTAGTGATTTTGCGTTCGAAATATTAGCATTTTCTAATTATAATAGATATATTGCCGCAATTACATTCACAATTGCTGCGACACGAATATCAAATGGGTTTGAAAATAATATTTTACAACCACCAAATTATAATCTATTTGAATTCACACCAATTAATAATTACCCTGCTGATCCAATTTTTAGTGGAAGTGTTATTTGTACGTCAATAAGGGACACAAACATTCCTTTGTTTGCTTTCCAAAATTTTACAGGTCCGATAAGTTTTATGTATAATCAATATTATATAATGATACCATATTTAGAAAATTTAAAAGATTTAAATACTGGGGTAACAGAACAAGAAAGATACGAAAAGGCAATTGCACAATTAATAATTGCAAGTCAAGATACTGCATTCATATACGGTGAACCATCGGCAACACCACCAATACCACCAGCATTACCACAACAGGTAAAAGATTTTGTTGAACAAAATATTAATTTAGATAATATTTTAAATGCCACTTATCAATCATATATTGATTCTTGTAAAATTGCTTTCACTTTATTTGCGTAGTTTTTGATTGAATCATATATTTATATATAAAATTAGAATTATGAGCAATGTAAAAAGTTTATTGGACGATTACTTGAGAAAAGATACAAGAATCAGTGAAAAACAAATAGATGGTGACCATAAACAAGTTTGTGACTTAGATACTGGTGATTGTTACACTATTAGAATGAAAGACGGATTGATTGAAAGATTTGATAATACCGTAAAAACAAATAGAACATTAAAAGTTGAAACACCTACAGGTGTTAAAACATTATTAAACGGATAAATTCAATTAAAATGAAAGTTGACATCAAAATATTAGAAGAATTAAAAAGATTTAACGAAATAAATCGTTATATTATTAAAGAGCAAGAACTTGGTGACGAAGGAGGGGCACCACCGGCAGATGCGGGAGCACCACCGGCAGATGCAGGAGCACCGCCAGCCGATGCGGGAGCACCACCGGCAGATGCAGGAGCACCGCCAGCCGATGCGGGGGCACCAAGTGGAGGTGCAGAAGAAGTACCTGAACCAATTGATGTTGAAAACGATCCTGATGTTGAAGAAGTAGATAAAGAAGGTGGTGATGAAGAGACAGAAGAGATAGACATCACTGATTTAGTTACTTCACAAAAAGAAATCAAAGATAAACAAGATGAATTTATGGATAACATTTTTGCAAAACTTGATGACTTGGAGCAAAAATTACAACATATGGATGATATTATGAATAAAATTAATTCTTTGGAATCTAAATTTGATAAATACAGACAAAAGACACCAGAAGAAAAATTAATGTTAAGATCTTTGGATTCTTATCCATATAATCAAAAACTTACAGATTTTTTTGACGATAAAAAAGAAGATTTAGAAGCGACAGGAAAAAATGAGTATGTATTAACGTCAGATGAAGTAGAAAACTTCTCACCAAATGAAGTTAAGAAAACATTTAATTCATATGATATTGATGAAAATATGTAAAAAAAATATACATTTTTTGATGTTTATTTGAGGGGGTATGAACCCCCTTTTTTTATTTGACATTTTACAAAAATCACTTATAATTGTTATAGATAAAAGAGTATAAATTAAAAACAAAATCTATGGCAAATTCAATTGATGCGGTATTAGCGCAGTACGAAAAGAACTCGTCTCCGAGTTCACAAAAACAAAACATTTCACAAGAAGACAGAATGAAAAGATATTTTTCTGCAGTTCTTCAAAAGAATGAAAAATCAGCACAAAGAAGAATTCGTATCCTACCTACAAAAGATGGTTCTTCACCATTTGTAGAAGTTTGGTATCACGAAATTCAAGTTAACGGACAATGGGTTAAGTTGTATGATCCTGAAAAAAATGACAACGAACGTTCACCGCTTACTGAAGTTTATAACGAACTTATGTCTACAGGTAAAAAAGAAGATAAAGATTTGGCGTCACAATATCGTTCACGTTTATTTTATATCGTAAAAGTTATTGATAGAGATAACGAACAAGATGGGGTTAAATTTTGGAGATTTAAACACAACTACAAACAAGAAGGTGTGTTGGATAAAATCTTACCTATTTGGAAGGCAAAGGGTGACTTAACAGATTCTGAAAAAGGTCGTGATTTAATCATTGAACTTATTAAAGCAAAAACACCACAAGGAAAAGAGTACACAGTAGTACAAACGATTATGTACGATGATCCTGCACCGATTCACACAGATAGTGAAATTATGGAAGGATGGATGACTGACGAACTTACTTGGAAAGACGTTTACTCTAAAAAACCTGTTGAATATTTAGAGGCAGTTGCGGTTGGAGAGACACCAATGTGGAGTTCAGAACTTAAAAAATATGTTTACGGAGAGGAAGCGGAAATTTCACTTGGAGGTGAAAAAGAAAAAACAAAGGAAACAACCATTGTTGATCCTCAATCCGATGAAGATCCATCAGAAGATTTACCTTTCTAAAATAATATATTATGAATAAAATATCAGAAAAAATGTATGAAGCCCTGACATTGAAATATAGGTCAGAAATGGCAGAAGCTGAGGCTACACTTCTTGTTTACTTCAATAATCCTGTTGGTATTGGAGAACACCCACAACATTTAGAAGAAATGGATAAGTTCATTGAAAAGATGACAAATGCTAAAGATAAATTAGAAATGTTAGAAACAGTTTATAAGTATAATACCAAGAGAGACGAAATGTTTGAAGTAACTGAAGAAATGTTAAAAATAATAAAAGAAAAATAAAATGGCGATAAAAAAGAATGATTTTAGTTCATTAAAGAAAAAGTTTTCTACGTCGGCAAAATACAAACCACAAAGATTTTTTGATCTTGGAGAACCGTTTTTAGATGCTGTTGGATTACCCGGACCCGCTATGGGACATATTAATATGTTCTTGGGACATTCAGATACAGGTAAAACAACCGCACTTGTTAAAACTGCGGTGGATGCACAAAAGAAAGGAATACTTCCTGTGTTTATTATTACGGAACAAAAATGGAGTTTTGAACATGCAAAACTTATGGGGTTTGAATGTGAAGAAGTTGTTGATACAGAAACAGGTGAATTGGAATGGGATGGTTTTTACATCTTTAATAATAACTTTGATTACATTGAACAAATTACAGATTACATTAACGATTTGTTAGATGCTCAAGAAAAGGGCGATTTAGATTATTCACTTTGTATTATGTGGGATTCAGTTGGTTCTGTCCCTTGTAAAATGACTTATGAAGGTAAGGGTGGTAAACAACACAATGCAAGTGTTTTGGCTGACAAAATTGGTATGGGCATTAACCAAAGAATTTCAGGTTCACGTAAAGCGGATTCTAAATATGAAAACACCCTAATCATTGTTAACCAACCTTGGGTAGAGCTACCTGATAATCCATTCGGGCAACCAAAAATTAAAGCAAAAGGTGGTGAAGCAATTTGGTTAAACTCATCTTTAGTTTTCTTGTTTGGGAATCAAAAAGGCGCAGGAACAACTAAAATCACCGCAACAAAAGACAAACGAACAGTTAAGTTTGCATCAAGAACAAAAGTATCGGTTATGAAAAACCATATCAATGGACTTGGATTTGAAGACGGTAAAATCATTGTAACACCACACGGATTTTTACCAGGAAAAGAAGCGTCCGAAGAAAAGGCTTCAATTGAACAATACAAAAAAGAATATGCTGAGTATTGGAAAGAAATAATCGGAGTTGATGGTGACTTTGATTTGAAAGCAGAAAAAGAAGAAGTAGAGTAAGAACCCTGTAATAATACAGAAATGACAAAGACGTTATTGGTTGACGGAAACAACCTATTAAAAATTGGATTTCACGGTGTTAAAGATTATTTTAATAATGGTGAACACATTGGTGGACTTTGGCACTTTCTAAACACATTACGTCGGTTTATAGACGAAGAAAACTTCAGTAAGGTTGTTGTATTTTGGGACGGAGAAACTAGTACTTCACAAAGAAGGTTAATCTACCCAAAATACAAACTTAACCGAAGAGCCCCTGAAAATGAATTAAAGGAAGAATCATTCAACAAACAAAAACATAGAGTCAAGGAATATCTTGAAGAGATGTTTGTTAGACAAGTTGAATTTCCAAATTCAGAGGCAGATGATTTAATCGCATATTATTGTCAAATCTCTAAAGGAGAAGATAAAACAATTTTCAGTGGAGATAGAGACTTAACACAACTTATCTCTGATGATGTTAGTATCTACTCACCTAATACAAAAAAGTATTATAAGAAAGGAGATAACATCAAATTACACGATATTGAAATCCCCCACTATAATGTAAAAACATTTAAAATTTTATCTGGAGATAAATCTGATAATATTGATGGTATCTATTATTTGGGTGAGAAAACTTTTGTTAAATTATTTCCTGAGATAGTTGAAAAAGAAATTTCTTTTTCTGATATTTTAACAAGAGGTGAGGAACTACTAAAAGAACAAAAAGACAACACAGTATTAAAAAATTTATTAACAGGTAAAACAAAAGAAGGTATTTTTGGAAATGAGTTTTTTGAAATAAATAAAAAGATAGTCGATTTAAGTAACCCATTAATTACGGATGAAGGTAAAAAACTTGTTGAGTTATATTATACCGAGTCTTTGGATCCTGATGGTAGAGGTTATAAAAACCTAATACGGATGATGATGGATGATGGGTTATTTAAATTTTTACCTAAAATCGATGAACAGTGGATTTATTTTTTAAAACCATTTTTAAAACTAACAAGAAAAGAAAAATCAAAATTCAAAAAAAACAAGTAAAATTATGAAAGATCAAAATGAAGTAACCAAAGTGGAGTTTTTAATCACATTGAATGACAACTTTGTAGTACAAAGATTTTTTAACGTAAAAGGGTATAATCCAAATTCAAAAAACAGTATGGATTTATATAGTTACATTAAAAGTTTATCTAATGAATTACAACAAAAATTAAGAAACAAATGTGTTGTTTATATGTTAGAAAATCGATTCCAAATTGAAGAAGATTCTTCAATACTTGAGACATCAAATACAGAAGGTCCTGAAGTTTTTAACATTATTTTAAAAGTCGGAAATGAGACAATTTGTCATAGAATCATAGACGCAAAATTATACCCACCAAAGGTAAGATATACGCTGGATATACGTCCATCCATAAAAACCATTTTGAGAGACATAACTGACATTTTATCAGACAAAAATTTAACATATAATTATTTAAATTATTCACTCGTTTAATGGTATTTATTATTGAATCATACTTAAATCTATCAATATGTCAGACAAAAAAAACTTCGGTTACTTAGGAAATACTTTTCAAATTCAATTATTAAATAATATTATTTTATACAAAGATTTTTCTAATTCCATCATCGAAGTTATTGATCCACATTATTTTGATAACCAATATTTTAGAATCATTTGTCAAATGATTAAAGAATATTATACAAAATATGAACACACACCGACATTTGATACTCTTGAACAGTTGACAAAATCTGAAGTTAGTTCACCTATGGCTCAAAAGAGCATTTTAGATACGTTGGAACAGGTTAAGAACGTATCAGATGAAGGTTCAATATTTGTTCAAGAAAAAGCCTTAAAATTCTGTAAACAACAGGAGCTCCAAAAAGTAATGACAAAAGCCCAATCAATCATCGACAAAGGTGATTTTGAAAGTTATGATAAGTTAGAAGAAATGGTAAGGGGAGCACTCCAAGTTGGAGAAACAGATAAAGGAACATCAGATGTCTTTTTTAATTTAGATGAGGTTTTAGATGATGATTACAGACATCCAATTCCAATTGGAATCCCTGGTATTGATAACTTATTAAAAGGTGGATTGGCAAAAGGAGAAATTGGTGTAATACTTGCACCAACAGGAGTCGGTAAATCAACATTTACAACAAAAATTGCAAATCATGCATTTAATTTAGGGTACAGTGTCCTTCAAATATTTTTTGAGGACAACCCAAAAATTATTCAAAGAAAACACTTTACACTTTGGACAGGAATACACCCAGATGATTTATCTGAAAACAAAGATGAAGTAATGAATAAAGTCAAAAATATTCAGTCAACAAGAAAAAATAAGTTGATACTGAAAAAATTACCTTCTGATACGGTTACTATGAACCAAATCAAAAATCAAGTAAGAAAAATGATGGCAGAAGGAACAAAAATTGATATGATTATTTTAGATTACATCGACTGTGTAGTACCTGATAAAATGTTAGGTGATGAATGGAAAAGTGAAGGTTCGGTTATGCGAGGATTTGAAGCTATGTGTCACGAATTAGACATCGCAGGTTGGACGGCAACACAAGGAAATAGAAATTCAATTTCATCAGAAGTTGTTACAACCGATCAAATGGGGGGTTCTATTAAAAAAGCACAAGTAGGACACGTTATTATTACTGTGGCAAAATCATTACAACAAAAAGAAATGAACTTAGCAACAATAGCAATAACAAAGTCAAGAATAGGTAAAGACGGTATCATATTCGAAAACTGTAAGTTCGATAATGGTATGTTAGATATCGATACCGAACAAAGTGTAACATTCCTTGGACACGAGGAGCAAAAAGAAGAAAAAAATCGAAACAGAATTAAAGAACTGTTAGAAAAGAAAAGACAAAAATCACAAGAAGTTTAAAATAAAAATTAATAAATTAATATAAAATGGATATTTCTCAAAAAATATTAAGTGACATTACTGTCCATATGAAATACGCTAAGTTTCTTCCAGAAAAAGAAAGAAGAGAAACTTGGGAAGAGTTGGTGACAAGAAACAAAGAAATGCACCAAAGAAAATACCCTCACATTAAAAATGAAATTGAGGAGGTTTATAAAATGGTGTACGATAAAAAAGTATTACCCTCAATGAGATCTTTACAATTTGGAGGTAAACCAATTGAAATTTCACCAAACAGAGTATACAACTGCGCATATATGCCAATCGATCACGTAGATTCTTTTTCTGAAACTATGTTCTTATTGTTAGGAGGAACTGGTGTTGGATTTTCAGTTCAAAAACATCACGTAGAAAAACTACCTGAAGTAAAACGTCCAAATCCTAATAGAACAAGAAGATACCTCATCGGAGATTCAATTGAAGGGTGGGCAGATGCAATCAAAGTATTAATTGAATCGTATCTTGGTGTAAAAGCGTCAACACCTATATTTGATTTTTCTGATATTCGTCAGAAAGGGGCTCAACTTGTTACATCAGGTGGAAAGGCACCAGGTCCACAACCACTTAAAGATTGTATCCACAATATTACAAAGGTATTAGAAAACAAAGAAGATGGTGATAGATTAACACCTATTGAAACTCACGATATCGTATGTCATATTGCAGATGCCGTTCTTGCCGGAGGGATTAGAAGAGCCGCACTTATCTCGTTGTTTTCTGCAGATGATGAAGAAATGATTTCTTGTAAATCAGGTAATTGGTGGGAACAAAACGCACAAAGAGGTAGAGCAAACAATTCGGCGGTTCTTCTTCGTCACAAAATCACAAAAGAATACTTTATGGATTTGTGGAAAAGAATTGAATTGTCAGGAGCAGGAGAGCCAGGTATTTACCTATCTAATGATAAAGATTGGGGAACAAACCCTTGTTGTGAAATCGCACTAAGACCTTTCCAATTCTGTAATCTGTGTGAAGTAAATGCATCAGACATCGAATCACAAGAAGATTTTGAAAACAGAGTTAGAGCTGCGTCTTTTATTGGAACACTTCAAGCTGGTTATACTGACTTCCATTATCTTCGTGATATTTGGAAAAGAACAACAGAAAAAGATGCTCTTATCGGTGTTGGAATGACAGGTATTGGTTCAGGTGTTGTATTGGGTTATGATATGAAAAAAGCGGCAAAAGTCGTAAAAGAAGAAAACGAAAGAGTTGCGGGACTTATTGGAATTAACAAATCGGCAAGAACAACAACTGTAAAACCATCAGGAACATCATCTTTGGTGTTAGGTACATCATCAGGAATTCACGCTTGGCATAACGATTATTATTTAAGAAGAATCCGTGTTGGTAAAAACGAATCAATCTATTCTTACTTGGCAATTAATCACCCTGAGTTAATTGAAGATGAATTCTTCCGTCCTCACGATACTGCAGTTATTACTATCCCACAAAAAGCACCAATGGGTTCAATTGTAAGACACGAATCAGTATTTCAAATGTTGGAACGTGTGAAAAAAGTATCACAAGAGTGGATTAAACCAGGACACAGAAGTGGAC
>Ga0315902_10013821_pt1 | contig 10425 bp, 6 predicted proteins | sample LakEriMetagenome_9_FD_203523 | JGI IMG/M metagenome (GOLD analysis project Ga0315902, IMG submission 203523) | Freshwater fungal communities from buoy surface, Lake Erie, Ohio, United States - Buoy 12 MA117 | ecosystem: Environmental > Aquatic > Freshwater > Lake > Lake biofilm | place: USA...
TGCTCAAGCCCACCGGACAATCGCCAGCGAGCGCGCAAGTCCCTGACACGCCGCAGCCTCACGGCGCTGAGGCGGTGTCGCTGGTCGCGGCTCCCGGGCGCGTCGAGCCCATCTCCGAGGAGATCGACGTGGCGGCCGAACTGCAGGGTCGCCTCACGGACGTCCTCGTCGATGAAGGGGCCCAGGTGACGCGCGGGCAGGTCGTGGCGCGGCTCGAGCACGCCGATTACGACGCCCGGCTGCAGTCGGCTCAGGCCCGCCTGGCCGTGGCCGAGGCCGAGCGGCTGCGACTCGTGAACGGTGCCCGGCCCGAGGAGCGACGTGAAGCCGTCGCCGTGGCCCAGCAGGCGGCCGCCGCGCTGGAACACGCCGAGATCGAAGTGGAACGCCACCGGCGTCTGTTCACCGGCGGTGTGATTGCCCGAGAGGCGCTCGACACGGCCGAGCGCAACTGGCACGTGGCCGTGGCCCGTGCCGCCGAGACTGGTGAACGCGAACGCCTGGTGGCGGCCGATGCCCGGCTCGATGAGCGCGCCCGTGCCGATGCAGCGGTGGCGATGGCGCGTGCGGCGGTGGCCGAGGCGCAGGCGCTGCTGGACAAGACCACTGTACATGCGCCCATCGACGGGATCGTGTTGCGGCGCCACCGCCAGGCCGGCGAGAGCGTCTCGCCCGATAGTGCGGCGTCCACCATCGTGACCATCGCCGATGTCCGGATGCTGCGCGTGCGTGCCGACGTGGATGAGCGGGACGTGGCACGCCTCGAGGTGGGACAGGCCGCCTGGGTGACCGCCGACGCCTACGGCGACCGCCGGTTCGAGGGTCGGGTCGTCCGGGTGGGACGCATGCTGGGCCGCAAGACTGTGCGGACCGATGAGCCCTCGGAGAAGACCGACACCAAGGTACTCGAGACACTGGTCGAACTGGCCCCGGGAACGAGGCTTCCGGTCGGCCTGCGGGTGGACGTCTTCATCAGCACCGGGCCGACCGCCACCTTCCCCGTCGACGCGGACCGTTGATCGGAACCACCCGCGATCGAGAAAAGCTGCGCTATCGCGACAGATCGATGGGCGCCTGTGGAGGGAGACCCTCGATGCCGTCCACCACTGCCCCTCTCGTGTTTCGTCTCCTGGCAAGAGGCCGCGGCGGCAGCATCTGGCCAATCGAGCCCGGGCAGAGTGCGTGCCACGAAGCTTCGGCTTCTACATGTTGGCCTGACTGCGCGGTGCGGGTCCGGGGTTACTGGTGGCGGTCGTTCGGAATGGCGCGGTGATCCCGACGCCAACGACATCACCTGGGCCAGCTGCCTGTCGTCCCACGGCCATCGCGGCGTCCGACGGGGCGCCTCACGCTCGCACAGTGCGACGTGAATGGCGCCCCGGGTTATCAGGTGGAGTTATCGGCCTGAAGGGGCGACCGACTTCTGCAGGTGACTGCGACTGGCGCTATAGGTGAAGTAGATCAGCAAGCCGAAGGCCATCCAGGAGAGGAACGCCATCCACGTGAGTGAATCGAGCGAGTACATCAGCGCAAAGTTCGCCAGCACGCCGAGTGCAGGGATCAGCGGTACCATCGGGGTACGGAACGGCCGCGCCAGATCCGGCCGCGTGCGGCGCAGAACGATCACGCCGATACAGACCACGATGAACGCGCACAGCGTCCCGATGCTGGTCAGATTGCCCAGCAGGCTGATCGGCGTAAAGCCCGCCAGCAGGCCGACAAACACCAACAGGATCAGGTTGGACTTGTACGGAGTGCGCAGCGTGGGGTGAATCTCGGAAAATGTCGGGGGCAGCAACCCGTCCTTTGACATGGAATAGAACACGCGGGACTGGCCGAACAGCATGGCCAACATCACGGTGGTCAACCCCAGGAGCGACCCGAGTTTCATCCAGAACCCCAGCCACGGCAGGCCAGTCATGCGGTCTACGGCGAGGGCGTAGGGCGCGGCGACATTCAGTTCCGTGTAGTTGACAATGCCGGTCAGCACCAGGGCATACATGATGTAGAGGATGGTGCACACCGCCAGAGAGCCGATGATGCCGATGGGCATGTCGCGCTTGGGGTTCTTGGCCTCCTGCGCGGCAGTGGAAACGGCGTCAAACCCGATGTAGGCGAAGAAAATGGTGCCGGCGGCGCTCATCACGCCGGTCCAGCCGAATTTGCCGAACTCGCCCGTGGTGTTCTCGGGCAGGAAGGGCGTGTAGTTGCCGGTGTTGACGTAGCTGTAGCCCAGCACGATGAAGGCGATGACGACGGTCAGCTTGACGGCTACCACAATGGAGTTGAAGCGGGCCGACTCCTGCACGCCGCGAATCAGGATCGCGGTGATCACCATGATGATGAGAACCGCCGGCAGGTTCACTACGCCGGGGACCGCATCCCAGGGCGACGCCAGAAACTGCTGCGGGAGCGTGATGCCCAACGACTGCAGGATCGACACCATGGTGCCGGACCACCCGACCGAGACTGTGGCGGCGCCAACGGCGTATTCCAGCACCAGCGCCCAGCCGATGATCCAGGCCACCAGTTCCCCCAGCGTCGCGTACGAATACGAGTAGGCGGATCCGGCAATCGGAATCATGGTCGAGAATTCGCTGTAGCACAGCCCGGCCAACGCGCAGCCAATGGCGGCCAGAATGAACGAATACACGACGGCGGGTCCCGCGTGATTGGCAGCCGCGGTGCCGGCCAGCACAAAGATACCCGCGCCCACCACCGCACCGATGCCGAGGGAGACCAATTGCATCGCGCCCAGCGTGCGTTTCAGTTCACTGGTGCCGCTGCCATGGGAGCCATCGCCGCCTTCGGCAATCAATTGATCTATCGACTTTGTCGCAAATAGATTCATCCCGTAACCTCTTTCCCACAGCTTCCCTGAATATGAAAGACCGGCAGTCCCGATAGAACGAAGACCAAGCCGGGCTAAGTATAGCTGGACTTCCAAAGCATCAGTACCCACTCGATGGCGGGTCCCGCCAGCGCATCGAGCGCGGTCCCCACAGGAAACCCGATGGCCCGATATGGCCGGGGCCCATCCTGGCGCCGTCGCCCGGGCAGAGTCGGGAGGATCTCCGTAGCGTCCGCCTCAGGTGAGCACGCAGGCCCACAGGCACTGGCCCCTCGGCGACGTCTTGGGGGTATTGAGATCGACCAGCGCCACGGCAGAGCCAGCGCTATTTGGCCCCCCAGCCGGCTCCGGTGTGTTCGAGGGCGCTCCGTGAACCGGGCGACCGCTTTAGGGGCCTCGCCCCGTTCCCGATACGGTCCTGGCCGCCTCTGGCGGCGCGTGTGAACCCCGAACGATCAACTGAGGCGGTAACGGCGCCCGTCAGCGATCGAACAGCTGGCTCGCCAGGCTGAGCGTGCGCCAGACACCCCAGAGCAACGGCACCAGCACCAGCGTCCAGGCAACGGTCACCAGGCCCCACTGACCGCGAGACGTTGGCTCGGCGGTGGCCTCGCGATCGGGTTCCCCCGCACGCATCGACCGCGCGACCTCTATCCGTGACACACGGCCCATCCCGGCACCCGTGTCCGCCCCCGTGACCAGGCTGTTCGCCAGCAGGCCCATCCCAAGCAGCCCCACCAGCACCCACATCGTCAGGCTGTACGCATCGACGCCCGTGACGCCTCGGGCCAGCTGATACTCGCGCAGGTAGTTCACCAGCACGGGTCCGAGGATGCCGGCGGTCGACCAGGCCGTCAGCAGGCGCCCGTGAATGGCCCCGACGTATCCCACGCCAAACAGGTCGGCCAGATACGCGGGAATCGCTGCAAAGCCGCCGCCATACATCGTCAGGATGACGGCGAAGAGCGCCACGAAAAGCGGCAACTGGCCCGAGCGGCTGGCCCAGGGCACCGACGCGTAGAGCACCATCCCCAGTGCGAAGAACACCGTGTAGGTGCGCGGCCGGCCGAGCCAGTCGGAGAGCGACGCCCAGAAGAGGCGGCCGCCGATGTTGAAGAGGCTCAGCAGGCCGGTGAAGCCTGCGGCGGCTGACGCATCGACCCGCCCCGGAAACACTTCCTGGATCATAGGTGACGCCACGCCAAGCACGCCGATACCCGCGCTCACATTGAGGCAGAGCACAGCCCAGAGCTTCCAGAAGTTGCCGGTGCGCCAGGCGATGTCAGGGGGCGTCGATGCCACGACGGTGGCAGGCGCGCCAGCGGACACGAGAGCGGCCCCGTGCGGCCGCCATCCCTCCGGAGGAATGCGGTAGGCCCACGCCCCCGCCAGCATCGCCGCCCAGTACAGCAGGCCCATCACCACGAAGGTCTGCCACACGCCAACGGAGGTGGGCGTGGCAAACCATCGCATCAGCGTATCGGCCAGTGGGGAGCCAATCATCGCACCACCGCCAAAGCCCATGATGGCCAGTCCCGTCGCCAGGCCACGCCGGTCGGGAAACCATTTCATGAGGGTCGAGACGGGCGAGATGTAGCCAAGGCCGAGGCCGCAGCCACCGATCACGCCAGAGCCCAGCCACAGCCAGGCGATTTCGTGGTGATACACGCCGACCGCCGACAGCAGGAAGCCCCCGCCCCAGCAGCACGCCGCAACCGCACCCGCCTTGCGCGGCCCCTCGCGCTCGAGCCACGGACCGAAGACGGCCGCCGAGGCGCCCAGCATCACGAAGAACAGGGTGTACATCCAGCCCAGCGTGCTGATGGACCAGTCCCCCTCGGCAGGCGCGGTGATGCCAATCGCCCGGCTGAGCGGCAGCCAGAACACGCTGAACCCGTAGGCCATGCCGATCGACAGATGGATCGCCAGCGCGGCCGGGGGAATCAACCAGCGGTTGTAGCCGGGCGCGGCCACGATGTGCGACTTGGAGAGACGGGACAGCAGACGCGCATTCTACTCCCGAAGAACCTGCTATCGTGATGGCGTGCGCATGCCCCGTTCCACGCCCCTCGTGCTGCTGGCCCCGCTCGTGGCGCTGCTGATGGTGGCGCGTCCTGGAGCGCAGGTGCCCGATGCCGCAGACCTCGCCCAGCGCGTCCAGGCGCGATATGCGCGCCTCAGCGACTTCAGCGGCGACTTCGTGCAGGCGTACGAAGGTGGCGTGCTGCGCACGCGCACGACGGAGCGCGGCACCTTCGCGATCAGGCAGCCCGGCCAGTTCCGGTTCGTCTATGAGGCGCCCGAGCGCAAGGAGTTCGTGTCGGACGGCGTCACCATCTACTCGCACCTCATCGCTGACCGCCAGGTGATTGTCATGCCCATGCCCGCGCCGGGCCAGGCCACCACGCCTGTGCTCTTCCTGGCCGGTCGGGCCAATCTGGCGCGCGATTTCACCGCATCCTTTACGACGCTGCCCGAAGCGGCCGCGAACTTCACGGCGCTGCGCCTGGTCCCGCGGCAGCCCGATCCCGACTACGAGTGGTTTGCCCTGGCCGTCGAACCCTCGTCGCTGCAGATTCGTGTGCTGGTCGCCGCTGATCGCCAGGGGGGACGTTCGGTTTTTACATTCACGAACGTGAAGGAAAACCGCCGATTGCCCGATAATACATTCAGGTTCCGCGTCCCTCGCGGGGTCGACGTCATTCACCATGCTGCCCCGCCGGCCTAGCCTGCGCCTCGTCCCCATTGCCCTGTGTGCCGCCCTCACGGTGGCCAGCGGATGCGCCTCCTCACGCAGCCTCTCGCTGGCGCGTGGTGCCGAGACGCGGCAGGATTACGACGCCGCGGTGGCCGAGTACACGCGCCTGCTCAAACAGTCGCCCGGGAACGCAGATGCGCGACTGGGGCTCGAACGGTCGCGCCTCAGGGCGTCGCAGGACCACCTGTCACGCGCGCGCCGGCTCGTGGCGTCAGGCTCCTTCGATGAGGCGCTCATCGAACTGCAGATCGCCAGCGAGCTGAGCCCTGCCAACGGCGACATCCAGAACGAACTCCGCACCGTGCGGCAGCAGCTCCGCACTCAGGTGGCCGTGCGCGAGGATGGCAAGACCCGCCTCGAAGCCCTGATCGATCAGAGCCGCGTAGCCCCGCTCCCCGGCAGCGACCTGCCGACGGACATCACCCTGCCAGAGACGATGGTGTTCCGAGATGCTTCCACCCGGGACATCCTGTCAGCCATCGGTCAGTTCTCGGGCGTGAGCATCCTCTTCGACCCGGCCTTCCGCGACAGCAGCGTGTCCATCGACCTCCGCAAGGTCACGCTCGACCGCGCCCTCACCTCGCTCGGTACCGCCACGCGAAACTTCTGGCGCGTCACAGCCCCGGGCACCGTCACCGTGGTGCCCGACACGCAGGCCAAGCGCCGCGAGTACGAGGAGGAGGTGGTCCGCACGTTCTACCTGAGCAACGCCGACCTCAAGGAAACCATCGACATCCTCCGCATCGTGGTCGACGCGCGGCGCATCGCGGCACTCACGGCCACCAACGCCATCACCATCAAGGACACGCCCGAACGCGTCGCGGCCGCCGGGCGCATCATTGCGGCCATCGACAAGGCGCGGCCCGAGGTCATCATCAACGTCGAGCTGCTGGAAGTCGACCGCACGCAGCTCAATGCCTTCGGGCTGCAGCTGGCCTCGCCTGGCGCCGCGCCCACGGGCATCGCCGGCCAGGCCGAAGTCAGCCGGCCCAATCTGTCGCTGCGCGACCTGTCGACGCTGACCTCGGCCGACGTGCTCCTCACCAACCTGCCCGCCCTCTACTACCGGCTGCTCAAGACCGACAGCGCCACGCGCGTGCTGGCCAATCCGCAACTGCGCACCACCGAGGGCATTGCCGCGCAGGCCCGCTTCGGCGAGCGCGTGCCGGTGCCCGTCACCACGTTCGCGCCGCTGGCCTCCGGGGGTGTGCAGACGCAGCCCATCACCTCGTTCAACTACGAGAACATCGGCGTCAACATCGACATCACCCCGCGCACCCATCACGACGATGCGGTGTCGCTGGCGGTGAAGATCGAGCTGAGCAGCATTTCCGGCACGGGGTTCGGGGGACTCCCGACCTTCGGGAACCGCTCGATCAACACCGTGATCCGGCTGCAGGATGGCGAGACCAATATGCTGGCTGGTCTCATCCGCGACGAAGAGCGACGGTCGCTGGCCGGCATCCCCGGCTTGAGCGACCTGCCGGTCGTGGGACGGCTGTTTGCCTACAACCGGAAGGAAGTGCAGGAAACCGACATCATCCTGACACTCACACCGCGCATCGTGCGGGTCCTGGAACTCACCTCGGCCGACCTGGCGCCGTTCCGGATGAGCCGCGACGGCGTTGGGGGCTCTGCTGACCTGCCTCCGCCCATTCCCTCGGCCACACCCCCTCGCGACCCGCGGCCGGCGGGCACGGCTCCAGCCGTACCCGGCACGGGACCAGTGTCGCCGCTGCGGCCACCGGGTGGTCCCGGCGGTCCGGGCGGCCCCGGTCGCTAGACCCGGCAGACGTCGGCGCCCAGGGCTTCGAGGCGCTCCACCAACTGGCTGTATCCCCGCTCGACGGTTTCGAGCGGCTCGACCCGGCTCGGTCCGTCAGCCGCCAGCGCCGCGGCGATGAGTGCCATCCCTGACCGGATGTCCCGGCTGTCGAGCACCTTCCCGCGCAGCCGCCTCGGTCCGGTCACGATGATGCGGTGCGGATCGCACAGGAAGAGATCGGCCCCCATGCCGCTCATCTGCTCGAGCGCGAACAGTCGCAGTTCGTAGAGCCAGTCGTGCACCAGCGTGGCGCCCTCGGCCTGAGTGGCCAGTACGGTGACCAGGCTGACCAGGTCGCTCGGAAACCCGGGCCAGAGTCCCGTGGTAATGCGGCCAGCCCCCACCAGCCGGCTCGGCTCAACGCGGAACACATCGTCGTGCTGGCTGCAGGTCACGTTCAGCGTGCGCAGGGTGGCAGCCACCACCTCCATGTCCACCGGCCGCGTGCCCCCGATATCGATGGCACCACCGGTGATGGCGCCCACCACCGCCCAGCTGCCCGCCTCGATGTAATCGCCCTCGAGGCGCTTGCGACCGCCGCGGCGCCGGGCCACGCCCTCAACACGGATGGTGTGCGTGCCGGCCCCGGTGATGCCCACGCCCATGGTCTCGAGAAACGCGCAGAGCTCGACCACATGGGGCTCACACGCCGCGTGCCTGATTTCGCTCAGGCCCGGGGCTGCGGCCGCCGCCAGCAGCGCGGTTTCCGTTCCCGTAACCGAGGCCTCGTCGAGGTACATGGACGCCGGTATGAGGCCCTGAGGCGCTTCGAGATGATGACCGGCCCCGGCATCGAGGACGCGAGCTCCGAGGGCCGTCAGCGCCGCGATATGGGTGCGAATCGAACGTCGCGCAGGAAAGTCGCCGCCGGGCGGCGCGACCAGCGCGGCGCCGCAGCGCGCCAGCAGCGGCCCCAGCAGCAGCACCGATCCGCGCAGCCGGCCCACCAGCGCGCGATCGGGCTCGTGGCTCGTCAGCGTCGCACACTGGATGCGCAGCGTGTTCGTGCCGATGCCGTCGACATCGGCGCCGAGATTCAGGAGCAGGCGCGCCATCACCTCGACGTCGGCGATGCGCGGCACGTTGGTCAGCTCACACGGCTCGTCCGTCAGCAGGCAGGCAGCCATCAGCGGCAGGGCCGCGTTCTTGTTTCCCTCGACATCGACACGGCCTGCCAGCCGCCGGCCTCCATGGATGAGCAGTGTGGACATGCGATGAGTGTAGCCCTGCGCCTAGAAGCCGAGGCGAACAATCTCCTCGTGCAGCACCACCCCGAACTGGTCCGCAACGGCGTCGCGGCACCGATCGACCAGTGCCGCCACGTCGGCCGCCGTGGCGTGTCCGGTGTTGATGATGAAGTTGGCGTGCGTCGACGATACCTGCGCGCCACCGATGCCGGTGCCCTTGAGCCCCGCACGGTCGATTAGCGCGCCAGCCGAACAGGGCATCCCTTCAGGCAGGCGATCACGCAGTGGGTCAGGATTCATGAAGATGCAGCCCGCACTCGGCGTGTCCAGCGGCTGTGTGCGCTTCCGGAAGGCCAGCGACGCCCGCGCGGTCGTCCGCAGGGCGTCGGGCGTGGCGCCCGGCGTCACGCGGAAGGCCACCCAGACCACGATTTCTCCCGTGCGCTTGAGGCGGCTGGAGTCGTACGCAAACTCCATGCGATCAGCCGGCACCTGCAGCAGCGCTCCGTCACGGGTCACCACGCGGACGCTCTCCACCAGTTCGCCGATGTCCTGCCGCTGCCAGTGCGCGTTGCCATAGATGGCCCCGCCCACCGTGCCGGGAGTCCCGGCCCAGGCCTCGAGCCCCGCCAGGCCCCGCGCAATGGTGAAGCGCACCAGGCCGTTGATGGTCACCGCGGCATCGGCGCGCACCAGCGAGTCGCCGATGGGCGTGATGGTCCCGCCGCGAGGCCTGACGACCAGACCGCGCAGGCCCGCATCGTGAATGAGCACGTTTGACCCGCCGCCGAGCACGTGCAGGGACACGCCGTGGGCACGGGCGATCTTGACGGCGTCAACCAGTTCCTGACCCGTCGCCGGCTCGAACAACAGGTCGGCCGGTCCGCCGACCCGGAATGTCGACAACGGGGCCAGCGGCACGTCACGCCTCGCACGTCCCTCGCCGAAACGCGCGTCAAGCGCCGCCTGCAGTGTGCTTACGTCGCCCACACTCCACCTCCCGTCGCCTCGCCTCCGGTCTGCACCGCCAATTCGTGCTCGCGGGCCGTCAGTGCGGCCAGCGCCTCATCGGGCCCGCAGGCCACCCACTCGACAAAGTCACCTGGCGCCAGTTGTCCGGCCAGGCAGGCATCCGCCGAAATGACATGTGCAATCCGCGGATAGCCGCCCGTGGTCTGGTGATCAGCCATGAGCAGGATTGGTTCTCCAGAGGGCGGCACCTGCACGGTGCCGCGCGCCACGGCCTCTGACAGCATGGTCTCGTGCCGCCGGACAGGCAGCGGCGGCCCTTCCATGCGGTAGCCCATCCGATTCGACCGGGGCGACACCTGGAAGCTCACCCGGGTCAGCGTCTGCCATGCTGCCTCGGCGAACCACGAAACCTCCGCACCCGGCAGGACGCGCAGGCATGCACGACCCGCCGTCGGCAGCACGAGGCCTCTCGCCCGACGATGGACCACCGGCGCCGCCCCGGGCACTGGCACCTGGTCGCCCGCGCGCAGGGCCCGCCCATCGAGCCCGCCCACGCGGCTCGGCAGGTGCGTCGCCCTGCTGCCGTGCACCGCCGTCGTCAGGATGCCCCCGCCGCCCATCGCCAGGTACGCCCGTGCGCCCTGACGCCGCCGGCCAAACGCCAGCACCTGTCCGCGCCGGACAGGCCATGCCGTGTGCCTCGGGACTGACACGCCGTCGAGCGTGAGATCAAAGTCAGCCCCGGCCACGGCCACAAGGCCATCGCTCTCCACCTCGAGGTGCGGACCGATCAGCGTGCACTCGAGCGTCGCGGCGTCTGAATCATTGCCCA